>ERZ825896.1750-NODE-1750-length-23185-cov-4.230653_pt1 | contig 23185 bp, 21 predicted proteins | sample MGYA00519858_ERZ825896 | MGnify/ENA primary metagenome ERZ825896 (study PRJEB31778, sample SAMEA3449214) | human gut metagenome | biome: human gut; feature: human-associated habitat; material: faeces | place: United Kingdom | collected 2010/2012 ...
CAGGCCGTACCGGTCAAGCAGCCCCTTGAGGCCGTCACACAGGCGGTCGCCCATTTTTCCCGCGATCTCACAGGCGTTCGTGCGCTCGATCTCACGGATGGCCGTGTACCCGGCGAGGCAGGACAGAGGATTGGCCGCCAGTGTGCCGCCGACATACGCCCGGTGCTTGCCTGTGGCAAGACCGGCCGCCATGAGCTGCGCGTATTCCTTCTTGCCGCCGACGCCGCCCGCCGACGGGTACCCGCCTGCGACGATCTTGCCGAAGACCGTCAGATCCGGCACGACGCCGAAATAGCCCTGCGCGCCCGAAAGCGCAACGCGGAAGCCCGTGACGACCTCATCGAAGATCATCAGCGCGCCGTATTTATCGCACAGCGTCCGCACGCCCGCGTTATAGTCGTGCGCAACGGGCCGCGTGCCGCTCTCGGGGCCGACCGGCTCGACAATGACGCCCGCTGTGCCGCCAAGCAGCACGTTGCGCTTGAGCATATCCTCCAGCATGGTCAGATCGTTCGGCCGCACCTCGTCCGTCGCCTCATAGCAGCCGCCGGGGATGCCGTGGGATTCCAGCAGTGCGCGGCTGCCCGGAATTTTCAGCCCATAGACCACCTGATCGGACCAGCCGTGGTACGCGCCGCCGACCTTGATGATGCGCTTTTTGCCCGCGCGGCTGAACAGGGCCTCCATGCTGGCGCCCACCTTCTGTTCAGTGGCCGTGAAGCCCGGACGCTCGGCGTTGGTGGAATCCGACAACAGGGCCAAAACGCCGTGCTCGCCGTATTCGGCAATGGTGACAAGATCCGTCGGGCCGCCGGAAATAGGCGTGTAGTCGATTTTAAAATCGCCCGTCTGGATGATGGTTCCCGCAGGGCATGTGATGGCCAGGGCCACCGCGTCGGGGATGGAGTGGTTCACGTGGATGAACTCCACGGTGAAGCATCCGGCCTTCACCACGTCACCGGGCTTGTGGGTGACGAGCTTGACCTTGTCCGCCAGCCGGTGCTCTTCCAGCTTCAGCTTAATAAGACCGCAGGTCATGGAGGTGCCGTGGATGGGGCAGTTCACGTCCCGCATGGCGTATGGGATGGAACCGATGTGGTCTTCGTGGCCGTGGGTGATGAACATGCCCCGCAGCTTTTTCTGGTTGGCCACAAGATAGGTAAAATCGGGGATGACCAGATCGACGCCGTACATGTCTTCCTCCGGGAAGCCCACGCCGCAGTCGATCACGATCATATCTTTTCCGTACTCCAGGACGGTACAGTTCTTGCCGATCTCGTCAAGGCCGCCCAGAGGGATAATTTTCAGTTTTTCTGCCAAATGAATCAATAACTCCTTTCAAAATGTACATGAAAATGCCTTTAAAGCACAACAAGCAGGCAGCCGCTTTCCTCAGAATCCGGCCCCGAATCGCCTTCTCCCAAGAAAACGCCTGCAATGTTTTTCCTCTTGTCTTTGTGGGAAGCGCGTCCGCGTCTCCCAAATGCCCGGGTAAAGCCCGTCCCCGGCGCTGGCACATATAGTATAACACAATTCCGGGAAAAAGTATACAATTTTTTTGCGGTCTTTTTTACGGATTTGACGGAAAAAGAGTTGCACCTTTTGGCTGGATTTGCTATAATATCGGGTATAGTATGGATATCTGTGGCTGGTCGCAGCCGGAAGGAGGACGTTTGGCAGTGAATCGAAAGCTGGGAAGACTGCTCAGACCCGGGATGGGTGCATACTTTTTCGTGATGGCTGCTTTCTGCGCTGCGGCGCTGCTGGTGGGGCATTACTGGCTGGCTGCCGGAGAAATGACGGTGACGGTGGTCACGTTCCTATTGTACGTTCTGGACAGGACACGCCGGGAGCGGAAAATTCAGCAGTATATCCAGTCGGCCTCCAACACGCTGGAAGCTTCCAGCGGCGGGGAAGCGCCCCTGCCTGCGGTGATGGTCCGTCTGGGGGACGGGGACATCGTCTGGGGCAACCACCGTTTCAGCGAGCTGACGGGGTACGCCGACACCATGACCCAGCTGCGGCTGGAAGAGGTGCTGCCGGACTTCACGCTGGACTGGCTCACCGCCGGAAAAACGGAAAGCCCTCATGACGCGGTTCTGGGCAACCGCCGTTACCGGGTATACGGCACCACCATCCGGGCGGAGGACAACCGGGGCACCATGCTGGGCGTGCTGTATTTTTCCGACCTGACGGAGCTGTATCAGGTGCGGGACGAGTATATCCGCTCCCGGCCTGTGGTTGCCATTATTCTTATTGATAATTACGAGGAACTGACCAAAAACCTGACGGAAAGCGCCATTTCCTCCATGAACGCCAAACTGAACGAAACCATCACCCGGTGGACGGAGGGCTACAGCGGATTGCTTCGCCGGTTGGAGCGCAACCGTTTCCTTTTCATTTTCGAGAAGCGGGACTTAGAACGGGCGAAGGAAAATAAGTTCTCCCTGCTGGAAGACATTCACGAGATTGTCAATTCCTCCGGCCTGCCCGCCTCCATATCCATCGGTCTGGGCGTGGACGGCGAGAGCTTCGAGGAAAGCTACGATTTTGCCGCGCTGGGCATCGAGATGGCACTGAGCCGCGGCGGCGATCAGGCGGTCATCAAAGACCGGGTCAACTTCAATTTCTACGGCGGGCGGAACCGGGAAGCGGATTACCGCAGCAAGGTACGTTCCCGTGTGACGGCCAATTCCCTGATGGAGCTGATCGGCCAGAGCGGACGGGTGTTCATCATGGGACACAAGAACGCCGACTTGGACGCCGTGGGCGCGGCCATGGGCATCAGCTGCCTGTGCCGTAAGCGGGGGAAGAAGGCCAATATTGTCATTGACTTGGAAAACAATGCCGCCGGAAAGCTGATCGAGGAAATTCAGGCGGTTCCCGAATACCGGGACGTGTTCGTGTCCGGGCAGGATGCCCTGCTGATGGCGGACAACCGGAGCATCCTCGTGGTGGTGGACACCAACCGGCCGGATCAGGTGGAGTGCAGACCGCTGCTTGAAGCAATCTCCAAGGTCTGTGTGGTAGACCATCACCGCCGGGCGGCGGATTATATCAACCCCGTGGTGGTCAACCTTCACGAGCCTTACGCCTCCTCGGCGGCGGAGCTGGTGACGGAGGTGCTCATGTACGCCGTGGAGAAGAAGGACGTGCTGCCCATCGAAGCGGAAAGCCTGATGGCGGGCATCTGTCTGGACACCAAGTTCTTCAACGTCCGTACCGGCGAGCGTACCTTTGAGGCCGCAGCCGTCCTGCGCCGTCTGGGCGCGGACACAACGGAGGTCAAGAAGCTGATGCAGAACGACTTCCAGGACACCATGGCGAAGTATCAGATCATCAAGTCCTCCCGCCTGTACCGGCAGGAGATCGCCATTGCGGCGCTGAACACCCCCACGACCCGGGTGCTGGCGGCGCAGGCGGCGGACGAGCTATTAAATATTTCCGGCATTACCGCGTCCTTCGTTCTCTATCCGGACGGGGAGCAGGTCATCATTTCCGCCCGAAGCATTGGCAGCGCCAACGTCCAGATGATTCTGGAGCCGCTGGGCGGCGGCGGCAACACTGCTACAGCCGGCGCGCAGATGAAGGACACCACCGTCAAGGAAGCGCTGGACGAGCTGGTGGCGTCCATTGATAAGTTCTACGAAGAATAAACCAGGCCAAACGCCGTTTTAACGGCTGTTTGGCGTACATATCATACCGATTAAGGAGACTGTTACAATGAAAGTAATTCTGCTGCAAGATGTAAAAGGAAAGGGCAAAAAGGGACAGATGATCGAGGTTTCCGACGGCTACGCCCGGAACTATATGCTGCCCCGGAAGCTGGCGACCGAGGCGACCCCTGACGCCGTGAACACCATGCGCATGAACGACAAGGCCAATCAGGAGCGTATTGCCCGGGAAAAGGCCGAGGCCATGGAGACCGCCGGAAAACTGCGGGAGATGACTGTCACCGTGGCTGCCAAGGGCGGCGGCGCGGGACGTCTGTTCGGCTCCGTGACCAACCAGGAAATCGCCGACGCACTGGCGAAGACCGGTATCAAGCTGGACAAGCGGAAGATCACCATTGCGGAACCCATCAAGAACGTGGGTACGTACACTGTCACCTGCAAGCTGGGCTATGAGATCTCCGCGCCGCTGACGGTGAAGATCGTCGAAGCATAAGATTTTACAGCACTATATTCTATAGAGAAAGGAGAACTTGCCATGGATGAAGAACTTCTGTCCCGGCAGCAGCCCCAGTCGCTGGAGGCGGAGCAGGCGGTTCTGGGCTCCATTCTCATCGACAGCCGGTGCATTACGGATGTGGTGGGCATTGTGAAGCCGGAGGATTTTTACCTGCAGCAGAACCGGGAAATATATGAAGCCATCTATACCATGTTCAACTTCTCCCAGACCATTGACCCGGTCACGGTGCTGGACAAGCTGAAGGAGCTGGGCTACTACCACGACAATTCCCGGGATTACATCCTCCAGTTGATGGAGATCACCCCCACCGCCGCCAATGTGGCGCGCTATGCGGCCATTGTGCAGGAAAAGTCCATGCTTCGGGGACTGAATCAGGCCGCGACGGACATTCAGCAGATGGTGTCGGAAGAGGTGGGTACGCCCGCCGAGATGCTGGAATCTGCGGAAAAGAAAATTTACGCCCTGCGCAAGGGCGAGCGGGGCGACTCTCTGGAGCACATCGGCACGACGCTGCACAAGGTGTTTGACCGCCTGACGGAGCTGAGCCAGTCGGATTCCCTGATCCCCGGCCTGTCCACCGGCCTGCGGGATCTGGACACCCGGATCAACGGACTGAACAAGTCCGACCTTCTGCTTATCGCCGCCCGGCCTGCCATGGGTAAGTCCGCCTTTGCGCTGAATATCGGCGTCAACGTGGCGAAAAAGTACAAGAAAACCGTTGCCATTTTCAATCTGGAAATGTCCCGGGAGCAGCTGGCCATGCGTCTGCTTGCCAGCGAGGGCTTCGTGGAGCTGCAAAAGCTGGCCACGGGCAAGCTCAGCGAGGACGAGTGGAGCAAGCTGTGCATGGCCTCCGCCGCCCTGAGCCAGACGGACATCCGTATTGACGATAACCCCTCCGTCACCGTGGCGGACATCAACGCCAAGTGCCGCCGCTTAGACAATCTGGGGCTGGTCATCATCGACTACTTACAGCTGATGCAGGGTTCCGGGTACGGAAAGAACAGCGACAACCGTGTTACCGTGGTGGGCGAAATTTCCCGCTCACTGAAAATCATGGCGAAGGAGCTGGACGTGCCGGTGATCTGCCTGAGCCAGCTGTCCCGTGCGGTGGAGAGCCGCACCGATAAGCGGCCGATTCTGTCCGACCTCCGGGAATCCGGCGCCATCGAGCAGGACGCCGACTCGGTGATGTTCCTGTACCGGGACGAATATTATCACGAAAATACCGAGGATAAGGGTGTGGCGGAGTGCATCGTCGCCAAGAACCGTCACGGCGAGACCGGCGCGGTGAAGATGCAGTGGATCGGCCAGTACCAGACCTTTGCCGACCGGGAGTGGAAACATGCGGAATAAGCTCTTGCGGATGATTCGGCAGTATGATATGATCATGCCGGGGGATACGGTCGTCTGCGCCGTCTCCGGCGGGGCGGATTCCGTGGCGCTCCTGTTCGCCATGTATCTGCTGAGGGACAAGCTGGACATCCGTCTGGAAGCCGCGCATTTTAACCACCATCTCCGTGGGGAAGAATCAGACGGGGACGAAGCCTTTGTCCGGGAATTCTGCGGACGCTATGATATCCCCTTACACGTCGGCTCGGCGGAGGTTCGCCCGGGGAAAAAAGGGCTGGAAGCCGCCGCCCGGGACGCCCGGTATGCATTTCTCCGGGGCTTGAACGGGAAAATTGCCACTGCCCACACCGCTGACGACAACGCCGAGACGGTCATCATGCGCATGATCCGCGGCACCGGCCTGAAAGGGCTGGGCGCCATCGCCCCGGTCAGCGGAAATGTCATCCGTCCCATGCTGCTGGTAAACCGGCAGGAGGTGGAGAAATTCCTGCTTGCGTGGGGGCTTCCCCACCGGGAGGACAGTTCCAACGCTTCCGATGCCTTTTTACGAAACCGTATCCGTCATACCGTGATGCCTCTGCTGAAATCGGAGAATCCCCGCCTGGCGGAGAATCTTTCTCTGATGGCGCTGCGGCTGCGGGAGGATGAGGATTTCCTCGCCGCACAGTCGGATTTCCCGACGCTGCCCGGTGTGCAGACGCTGAGAGCCATGCCGAAAGCTCAGCGCAGCCGCTGTATCGAGAGATTTTTGAAAGACAGCGGCGTAAGGGAGCCGGAGGATTCCCATATTTCCGCAGTGGAAGGGCTGCTGTTTTCCGACAAACCCTCCGCGCGGGTCAACCTTCCAGGCGGCGTGACAGTGAGCAGACGGTATGACCGTCTGGAAGCTCAAGCGCACACGCCCCGCCCGGAACCGGTGGCACTGACCTGCCCCGGAGAAACGGTTTACGGAGACTACCGCGTGACCTGTGCCCCGGCGGAAAAGATCATCAACACGCCGGACACCTTTACCGTTCGTCCCGTTGGGACGCTGACCCTTCGCCCCCGGGAAAGCGGGGACACTATCCGCCTGAGCGGCGGAACCAAAAGCCTGAAAAAGCTGTTCATCGACCGGAAAATCCCCGCAGCCATGCGGGAGCGGATTCCCGTATTGTGTGATGAACGGGGCGTTTTGGGCGTATATTCCATTGGCGTTCACGCCGATCGCGCCGCCGGGGAGCTACCCGCCGTGACTGTCCATTTTGAGGTGGATATTCCGGAAAGCAGCGACGATTAAGCGTGCAAATAGAATGAAAAACACAGCATAAGGGAGAAAAAGCTATGGAAAAGGACATTCAGGAGATTCTGCTGACCGAGGGACAGATCAGGACCCGCATCGCGGAGCTGGGCAAAGAGCTGACTGCGGACTATGCGGGGAAAGACCCCATTATCGTCGGCGTCCTCAAGGGCGTTGTGGTGTTTTACGCGGACATGATCCGGGAGATCAAGACCCACTGCGAGATGGATTTTATGTGGATCTCCTCCTATGCCGGAACCAATTCCACCGGAAAGATGGAGGTCAAGCGGGACATCGCCTCGGATATCAAGGGCCGCCATGTGCTGATTCTGGAGGATATTTACGACACCGGCAATTCGCTGGACTTCACCTACCGTCATCTGCTGGCGCGGGAGCCTGCGTCTCTGAAGATCTGCACCCTGCTGGATAAGCCCGAGCGCCGCCGTCCCGGCATCACCCTGAAGCCCGATTACGTCGGCTTTACCATTCCCAACGCCTTTGTAGTGGGCTATGGCCTTGACTACAACGAACACTACCGGAATCTGCCCTATGTCGGCGTTCTGAAGCCGGAGGCTTACGGAATCTCTGAGTAATCCGGTTTTCCGGAGCTTTCTCATGAAAAATAAGGAGTAACCCCAAATTGAAAAGAACGAGATGGATCCCACTCATTGTATATGCGGCGCTGCTGGTGGCGTTTTTAGGCTGGATCAGCAACCTGTTTACCACCAGTCAGGACACCCTGCCCTATTCCAAGGTTGTTGAGCTGTTCAATAAGGAACAGGTGCGTCAGTTCGTGGTGCAGGATCAGACCATTACGATGCAGCTGAACAAACCCTACAACGGCCAGACCACCATCACCGCACCTTTGGCCGACCCGGAGAGCTTCCGGCAGGAGATGCACGAGACTTTCGCGGAGCAGACGGCCTCCGGCGTGCTGGAAAGCTACAATTTTGTCCCGGACAAGGGCTTTTCGCCCTATACCCTGATTCTTCCGCTGCTGGTGGTCGGGGTGGTGCTGCTGCTCATTTGGGCGCTGCTGATGGGACGCATGAGCAGTGCCGGGAATCCCATGAATGGGTTCAGCAAAGCCCGGACGGTTCTGGGCGTTCCCGGAGACAAGAAAGTGACCTTTGACGACGTTGCAGGTGCGGACGAAGAAAAGGAAGAGCTTCAGGAAATCGTGGATTTCCTGAAAAATCCCGAAAAATTTACCGAGATCGGCGCACGGATTCCCCACGGCCTTCTGTTGGTGGGGCCTCCCGGCACAGGCAAGACCCTGCTTGCCCGGGCTGTCGCGGGAGAGGCGGGCGTGCAGTTTTTGTCCATTTCCGGCTCGGATTTCGTGGAAATGTACGTGGGTGTCGGCGCAGGACGTGTCCGGGACCTGTTTGAACAGGCCAGAAAAATCGCCCCTGCCATCGTGTTCATCGACGAGATCGACGCCGTCGGCCGCAAGCGCGGCTCCGGTCTGGGCGGCGGTCACGACGAAAAGGAACAGACACTGAACCAGCTGCTGGTGGAAATGGATGGCTTCACCCGTTCGGAGGGCGTCATCGTTCTGGCGGCAACCAACCGGCCGGACATTCTGGACCCGGCGCTGCTGCGCCCCGGCCGCTTCGACCGGCAGATCCACGTGGGACGGCCGGATGTGAAGGGACGCGAGGAAATTCTGAAAGTCCACGCCAAGGACAAGAAGCTGGACGCCTCGGTGAATCTGAAAACCGTCGCCCGCTCCACCGCCGGATTTACCGGCGCTGATCTGAGCAATCTTCTCAATGAAGCGGCGATTCTGGCGGCCAGAGCGGACCGCCCGGTGCTGACAATGGAGGACATGAACGAGGCGCTGATGAAGATTACAGCAGGCCCCGCGAAAAAGAGCCGCGTTCAGACCCGGAAGGATTTGAAGGAGACGGCTGTCCACGAAGCCGGTCACGCCGTCGCCATGTACAACCTGCCCACCCATGATCCGGTGCGTCAGATCACCATTGTTCCCCGCGGCCAGTCTTTGGGCGCGACCTGGTATCTGCCCAAGGATGATTCTTCTAACCTGACCCGCAACGAAATGTATGAGCAGATCGTATCGCTGCTGGGCGGACGTGTTGCGGAAGCTCTGTTCCTCGGGGATATTTCCGTGGGCGCTTCCAATGACATCGACCGGGCAACGAAGCTGGCGAAGGACATGGTCGCTCGCTACGGCATGTGCGAGAAGCTGGGTACAGTGTCTTATCTTGACGGCGGAGAGGTGTTCATTGGTCGGGACTACCAGACCACCAAGAGCTATTCCGAGAAGGTCGCCGGAACCATCGACGACGAGGTCAGGGCGCTGATCGACAAGGCATACGACCACTGCAAGCAGATTCTGACAGACAACAGCGACAAGCTTCACAAGGTCGTTGACTTCCTTCTGGAAAAGGAGACCATGACCGGCGAGCAGTTTGAAGCGATCATGCAGGGCAGGGAAGTGGGAGATGCTTCCTCCACCTCCATGTTCGATGGCTTCGAGGACGGGAAGGAAGACCCGAAGGCCACCGAAGAATAACGGTCACGGCGAGCTATACAAAACAAATCACCCTGGTATCCAACAGATACCAGGGTGATTTTGAGCCTATATAGTCATTATATAAATCTGGCAGGGATTCCATTCGTCCCACAGCGTTGGGAACACTTCCAGTTCCTTGAATCCCAGAGAGAGATAGAAGCGGTTGGTGTCGTCGTAAATAGCATATCTGCCCATCTGGACGGTTTTGACTTGGATAAAGGAATATCCCAGCCGTTTGGCTTCGGCTTTGGCCTGCTCAAAAAGCTCTCTGCCGATGCCTTGCCGATGATATTCCTTCCGCACGCCCATGACGGCCAGCTCCACGGTATGCCGCCCGGTTTCTTTCAGATAGAGAAAGCCGACGGGAACATCGTCCGCAAAGGCGCAGAAGAATGGGCGGCCTTTGCTGTCCGCGATGTACGCTTCCATAGCTTCCGGGATGCCGAACCAATCCGGAAGCGCTTCCAGAATGGCTCTTGCGATTTCCTTTTTTTCGATATCGCTGTCAATTTTCTGAATTACCATTGGTGCTGCTCACTTTCTTCCACCGCAGCCAGTCCTTATCAAGGACGGTAGAGTGCGGCCGTGTCATTATGGTATCGCATGGGAACCGTTCACAGATGCCGCAGCAGGAAATACCCTGCTGCAAAACGCAGTCACGGGTGTAACAGTCGCCGGTTTTATGGTCTTCCATACAACCCGTGCAGCCGCCGTTTATGTAGGTCGGGCAAGACCCGCAGTAAAACCCACACTTGCCCAGTAATGCCTCGTTCATACGCTTATTACCTCTCGTCTGTATTCTGAAACGACCCCGGTATCCATTCGGATACCGGGGTGATCGCTTATAAGTTGGAGGCAACGCTCTTTCTGACCAGTGCGCGGTGAAGCTTGGCTTCTGCCAGACGCAGGTCAGTGTCGGAAGCGTTCTGATCGTGGAGAACCTTCTCTGCCTTTTCCAGGGCAGCCTCCGCACGGGCAACATCGATCTTGTCTGCCCACTCAAAGGTAGTGGGGACTAACGTCACCTCGCCCTTTGAGACGCTGACCATACCGCCGATGCACGCCGCTGTCCGGCGCTGTCCGTCGGACACAATGACGGCCCGCCCCATACCCAGAGGGGCGACATAGTTCATGTGACGGGCAAGAATGCCGACGTCGCCGTTGGTGGTGCGAACAAGCAGTTCTTCTGCCTGACCGTCATAAATCAGGCCGTCGGGGGTGACGATTTTCAAGTGGAAGGGTGTCATGCCTTCTCACCGCCCCGGTACTTGGCAACCACGTCGTCGATGGAGCCGGCGAACAGGAAGTAGGATTCGGGAATGTCATCATATTTACCCGCAATGATTTCCTGGAAGGAGCGGATGGTTTCCTTCAGGGGGACGTACTTGCCCTGATAGCCGGTGAACTGCTCGGCAACATGGAAGGGCTGGCTGAGGAAGCGCTGCACCTTGCGGGCGCGGCTGACCGTCAGCTTGTCCTCCTCGGAAAGCTCGTCCATACCCATGATGGCGATGATGTCCTGCAGCTCTTTGTAGCGCTGGAGGATGCTCTGTACGGCACGGGCGGTCTCGTAATGCTCCTGACCAACGATTTCGGGAGTCAGGATACGGGAAGTGGAGTCCAGCGGGTCAACGGCGGGGTAAATGCCCAGAGAGGAAATGCCGCGGTCAAGAACCGTTGTGGCGTCCAGATGGGCGAAGGTGGTAGCGGGGGCGGGGTCGGTCAGGTCGTCGGCGGGAACGTAGACAGCCTGAACGGAAGTGATGGAACCTTCTTTGGTGGAGGTGATACGCTCCTGCAGGGCGCCCATTTCCGTTGCCAGAGTGGGCTGATAGCCGACGGCGGAGGGCATACGGCCGAGCAGTGCGGATACCTCGGAACCGGCCTGGGTGAAGCGGAAGATGTTGTCGATGAACAGCAGCACGTCCTGATGCTTCACATCACGGAAATACTCTGCCATGGTCAGGCCGGACAGGCCCACGCGCATACGGGCTCCTGGCGGTTCGTTCATCTGACCGAAGACCATGGCGGTCTTGGAAATAACGCCGGACTCGGTCATTTCGTTGTACAGGTCGTTGCCCTCACGGGTACGCTCGCCAACGCCAGTGAAGACGGAATAGCCGTTGTGGGCAGTGGCGATGTTGTAAATCAGTTCCTGAATCAGAACGGTCTTGCCAACGCCCGCGCCGCCGAACAGACCGATCTTACCGCCCTTGGCATAGGGGCAGATCAGGTCGATGACCTTGATGCCGGTTTCCAGAATCTCGGTAGCGGGCTGCTGCTCCTCGTAGGAGGGAGCGGGACGGTGGATGGGCCAGCGCTCGACGCCCTGTACAGGCGCTTTGTTGTCAATGGGCTGGCCCAGCAGGTTAAATACACGTCCCAGGCACTCTTCGCCAACTGGAACGGAGATAGGCGCGCCGGTGTCGGTGGCCTCGGTGCCGCGCTGCAGGCCGTCCGTGGAGGACATAGCGACACAGCGAACCACATTGTCGCCGATGTGCTGGGCGACCTCCGCCACGATGGTATGCTCGCCGTTGGGAATCTCGATGGCGCTGAGCAGACCGGGCAGCTGATCGTCAGCGAAGCGGATGTCAAGAACAGGACCCATGACCTGGATCACAGTTCCTTTGTTTTTGGCCATTGGGAATTCAACTCCTTCTGCTGAAATATTTGCGGAACAAAACGCGGGGGGAATACCCACTTTTACCCAAAATTCCGGGCTTAACCGACATTAGATACCGCAAATTCGTAACTTCTGGGGATTGGGCGATCAGAATACCGCCCCTGCGGGGACTCAGGAACCTGCGACGATCTCTGTGATCTCCTGCGTGATCGCGGCCTGACGGGCGCGGTTGAATTTCAAGCTCAGGTCGTCGATCATATCGTCGGCGTTCTGGGTCGCGGAATCCATGGCAGCCCGGCGGGCAGCCTGCTCGGAGGCGCGGCTTTCGCACAGCGCACCGTAGATAACGCCGCCCAGATACTCGGGGATGATCGCGGCGAAAACCTCTTCACTGTCGCCCTCGTACAGGATATCGCCCTGATTGGTACTCTCTTTCTTTTCCGGCTTTTTCAGAGGCAGCAGCTGCATGGCTGCGGGCGTCTGGGCAAGGACGGAGACAAAATTGGTATACGCAATGACGATCTGGTCAAATTCTCCTGCCAGAAAAGCCTTGCTTACCTGCTTGGAGACGGAGAAGCAGTCACCCACGGTCAGTTCGGCCGCTTCGGCGTAGTGCTCCGTAAAGGTCGGGATCTGCTTGCTCCTGAAATAGTCCAGAGCCTTCTTGCCGATGGGCAGGACTACGGCGTCCTTGCCAGCGATCTCCGACTGAACCAGCTTGAGAATGTTGCTGTTGTAGCCGCCGGCAAGACCGCGGTCACCGGCAATGACGATATACATCACCTTTTTCACAGGACGCTCCTGTAAATAGGGGGAGGAGAAATCCCGGTTGGAGGACGCGATGTCCGCGATGGTGGAGTAAAGAATTTCAAAATAGGGGCGGGAGGAAAGCACCTGCGCCTGCGCCCGGCGGAGCTTGGAGGCAGCGACCATTTCCATGGCCTTTGTGATCTGCCTGGTGGACTCCATGCTTCGGATGCGGTTTTTGATTTCCTTGGTGGAAACGCCAGCCATGGCTTATCCCTCCTTATGCCTGAAATTCAGCCACCAGCTCGTCCAGGGCAGCTTTCAAAGCGTTCTCAGTCTCGGTCTCCAGCTTGCCGGTGGAGCGAATTGCCTCAAGAACGTCGGCGTGGTGATTGTTCATATGCTCTTCCAGCCGCTTTTCAAACTCGGGGATCTGCGCCACGGGAATGGAAGTGAGATATCCGTGGGTCACGGCGTAGATGATGCACACCTGCTGCGCCACTTCCTTGGGAGAACCGTTCTTCTGCTTCAGCACGGCCACGATCCGTTCGCCCAGAGCAAGACGGGACTTGGTATCCGCGTCCAGGTCGGAGCCGAACTGGGCAAAGCTTTGCAGCTCGCGGTACTGGGAGTACAGCAGCTTCAGAGAACCGGCCACCTTCTTCATGGCCTTGATCTGAGCGTCACCGCCGACACGGGAGACGGAAATACCGGGGTTCACGGCGGGCATGATGCCGGAGTTGAACAGCTCGGTTTCCAGGAAGATCTGACCGTCGGTGATGGAAATGACGTTGGTGGGGATGTAGGCGGACACGTCACCGGCCTGGGTCTCAATAATGGGCAGAGCGGTCAGACTGCCGCCGCCAAGCTCCGGGGACAGCTGAGCTGCCCGCTCCAGAAGACGGGAGTGGAGGTAGAAGACGTCGCCGGGGTAAGCTTCCCGTCCGGGCGGACGGCGGATCAGCAGGGAAATGGCACGGTAGGCCACCGCGTGCTTGCTCAAATCGTCGTAAATGACCAGCACGTCCTTGCCCTGATACATGAAGTGCTCGCCCATGGTGCAGCCTGCATAGGGGGCGATATACTGCATGGGCGCCAGCTCGGACGCAGTGGCGGAGACCACGATGGTATAGTCCATAGCGCCGCCTGCGGTGAGGCTGTCCACGACCTGCGCCACTGTGGAACGCTTCTGACCGATGGCGACGTAAATGCAGATGCAGTTCTTGCCCTTCTGGTTCAGAATGGTGTCGGTGGCAATGGTGGTTTTGCCGGTCTGGCGGTCGCCGATGATCAGCTCACGCTGGCCGCGGCCGATGGGAATCATGGAGTCGATGGCCTTGATACCGGTTTGCAGGGGGCGGGAGACGTGCTGCCGCTCGATGATACCGGGGGCGGGCATTTCGATGGCGCGGTAGGCCTCCGCCTCAATGCTGCCCTTGCCGTCGATGGGCTCGCCCAGGGCGTTGACAACGCGCCCGATGAGCTTTTCGCCCACGGGTACGGACACGACTCTGCCGGTGCGCTTGACGGTATCGCCTTCCTTGATGCCCTGATCGGAGCCGAGGATGACGATGGAGACGGTGTCCTCTTCCAGGTTCTGCGCCATGCCGTAGGAGCCATCGGGAAATTCCACCAGCTCACCGGCCATGCACTTTTCAAGGCCGGAGGCCTTGGCAATGCCGTCGCCTACCAGAATGACGACGCCGGTTTCGCTGACTTCGATCTTGTTTTCGTAATTTTTGATCTGGCTGCGAATGATTTTCGTTATTTCTTCGGGTTTCAGTTCCATACAGTCCCTGCTTTCTCGTCAGAGTACGGTTTTGTTCAGCAGTTCCCGGATGGCGTCCAAGCGATGGGACACGGTGTCATCCAGGCGCTGACCGTCATAGTCCAGGCGGACACCGCCCAAGACTGCGGGATCAATGCGATTGTGGAGCGCGATCGTCTTTCCGGTGATCTGGCTCAGCTTTCCTGTGAGCTTTTCCTCCTGCGCCGGGGTGAGAGCTACGGCGGTGACGGCCGTCACCTTCAGAATGCCGTTATCCCGGTTGTACAGTTCGGAAAAAGCGTCACAGCAGTCGGAAAAGTGGCGGATATAGCCCCTTTCCGTCAGGATTTTCATAAAATTCAGAATATAGGGATGCACCGAGCCGCGGAAGCTGGTGTCTAAAATCCGGCACCGCTCCGGCTTGGAAAGGCTGGGGTTGGAGAGCAGACGGACAAAATCCGGCTCCTCACCGAAGCTTTTTTGCAGGACGGTCAGCTGCTCCCCGATTTCCCGGGACAGCCCCTCGTCCTTAGCAAGCTCGTACAGGGATTGACCGTAGACGTTACCAACCTCTGTCATTTCTGATCACCCAATTCTTCAATGAAGCGGTCGATCATGCCGTCCTGATCGGCGTCGTTCAGCTCACGGGCCACGACCTTTCCGGCGATGGCCATAGCCAGCTCGGAAATTTCATTCTTGGCCTCGTTGATGGCTTTTTTCTTTTCCATCTCGATGTCGGACGCGGCCTTGGTCTTGATCTGGGCGGCCTGCTTCTGCGCCTGAGAAATGATCTCCTCGCTGCGCTGGGCGGCGGTCTTCTGGGCGGAGAGGATCATATCGTCAGCCTTGGTTTTCGCCTGACGCATATTCTCCTCATAGGTCTGCTTGATGGCCGCCGCTTCGGATTTCGCGGCCTCGGCGTCGGCAATCTGCTTGTCGGCGGTCTCGCGGCGCTTGTCCAGCACGGCCTTGATTTTATCCAGGAAGAAGATCTTGACGATAAGCAGCTGGATAAACAGGTTGCAAATCTGTGCAATCAGAGTTACGGGGTTTACCGTCACCAATGACTGGTAAAGGTCCATTGCGTTGCCTCCTTCCGGCGTACAATTTAGTGATCGAATTTCTCGCCGGAAATCAGCCCAGATGCTTCATGAACATGCCGGGGGCGACGAAGATCAGCAGCAGGCCGGTAACGAAGCCATAAATACCGGTGGTCTCGGACAGAGCGATACCCAGAATCATGGTGCTGGTAACGTCGCTTTTGCACTCGGGATTGCGGCCGATGATTTCACAGGCACGGGCGGCGCAGTTACCTTCGCCGATACCAGGGCCGATACCGGCGATCAGAGCCAGACCGGCACCAATGCCGCAACCTGCCAGAGCGATGCCTTTAGCCAAAATTTCCATAAATATTTCCTCCTAATAATGATTACGTATTTATTCAAATGGCCGCCGCGTTATCAGCCCGCGGCCTGTTTGATGAAGAGGGTGGTCAGGGTGCAGAAGATGAATGCCTGAATGCAGCCGCTGAACCAGTCGAAGTACAGGCTGGGAATGGCGGGAATGCCAATGGTCAGCCAGGGGTAATGCACACCCAGACAGGTGAGAATGGCGAGAACGCCCAGCACCGTGACGATGATGCCCAGAATCTTCAGCTTCTTTTTCTTCTTGGTAAAGCCGACGATCAGGGGAATCAGACCAACAATGGTGACGACCAGCGCGACATACATACTGGACGCCAGCAAATGGAACAGCGCATTGTTGGCGGCGACCAGCGCGGCGTAAATCAACGCGCTGATAACCGTGCCGGAGAGAATGTTGCCGAAATGACGGCAGGCCATGGAGACGGGGGTGAACAGCTCACTCATGACATTGATGGGCGCCAGGATGAAAAGGGGATCCAGGAAGCTCTTCAGATACGCGCCGATGCCGGAGGCCTTGATCTTATGGTAGGTAATCAGCACGAACACCACCAGCGCCCAGGCAAGCTCCGTCATCAGATCGGCGGTGGGGCTCCAGATGCCCACAAGGCTGATCAGATTGGAGAAAATGCTGGTGACGAAGATGGTGCCGACCAGTGGGATGTAGCGGTCGAAATCCGGCCCCATATTGCCCTGGACGAATTTCACCAGAGATGTGTAGATCGTCTCAGCGACGGCCTGCTTCCGGGAAATGCCCGTGACCTTCAATCCGGACCCCAGCCAGATGAACAGAGCGGAGATCAGAATCAGAATCAGCCAGCTGACAATCAGCGTCTGGGTGATCTGAACCGTTCCGAACAGCGGGACGTTTTCAAATGTAGCTATAATTCGCGCGCCATTGATTTCAACTTCCATACACTCACCTCATAAAATCGATGAATCTTGTACTTTTATACTTCAAAGGGGCCGGGATGATCTTCCGGCTCGTCCTGCTCAAGGGCTACCTTGCCTGTTTCACCGGCAGCGGGCTTTTCATCATTGGGAACAAGCTTGCCCCGGCTTTGCAGGAAAAAGATGACCACGTTGGGGAACAGAACGGGCAGCGCACCGGCCACAAAATGCACCTGGGGAATCAGGTATGCGGCGACGACCCAGACCGCCTGAAGAAGCAGGCGGACATTGTAGCTCATCTGGAATTTCTGCCGCATTTTCTTCTTGCTGTCGATCTCCACGGCGTTCTGCACCGTCAGGCAGAGAATGGTGAAATTCAGAATTGCCACCACAGAGCCGCACGCCGCGCCCAGCAGAATGCGGAGAATGTCAAACTTGCCGATGCCGAACTGACTCAGAAGAAACAGCCCCGCGACCATGATAACGTCGCACACCAGCGTGCCGACGGCGATGCGGGAGATTTCTTTTTTGGATGCTGCCTGTAATTTCATAACGGGAATTCCTCTTACTTGTGGTCATTGAAGGAGACGGGCGGGTCTTTGTGGCTGCTGCTTTCGTCGGCTGCCTTACGCAGAGATTTCAGGCACGACCGGGCGGTGCTGACGGAGGTAAGCAGACCCACAATGCCCAGCACGACCACGATCCACAGACCAAGGTCAAACTTATCCTGGAGCCAGACCGCCAGAATCAAAAAGAAAACCGTGGGAAACAGAATGGAAAACCCAAACTGCACCACCCACATAAGCAAATTCAGCAGCTTCATAGTGCCTCCGCAGGGGAAAAATGTATGACCCGCAAAATCGTTCCAAATTATTATACCCGATTTTTTGTCGAGATTCAAGACCAATTTTGAAGAATCCGGCAAAAGTTTCTTTACCAGGTTTTAAGAGGACAGAAAGTGGAGAAAGAAAGCAAAAAGGGCTTTCCATTTTCAAAGAAATATAGTAAAATGAAAAGGAATAAATGCTGCTCTGCCAGAATGACCGGCACAGAAATCCTGTGTCCCTCATACAATATCCGGAGGTGGTTCTGGTGGTGGGTTACATTATGCTGGGAACGCTGGCGGCCTTTGGGCTGGTAAGTGCGCTGTGGGTGCTGTACGGATTTCTGCTGCCCGCAGAGCGGGGCGGCGGGCTTTACGCTCCGGCAAGGCCGGGGGTGACGGAGGATTCCTTTGCCCGGCGCTATCTCTGGCTGCGGGAGCTGGGGCTGCTGCGGGAAGAGCTTACCATGGTGGATTTTGGCATCAGCAATGCCGAACGGGACTGGCTGACGGAGCGGGGCGTGACGGTCTGCGCACCGGAAAAGCTGGCCGAGAGAATGGGAGAGAAAACGACTTGACGGAAGATCTGGAGATTTTGCAGGGCGCCATCAGCGCCGTGGTATATCAGAATTACGAAAACGGCTACGCCGTCCTTCGCGTGAACGTGGGCGGCGGACAGAATGTAACGGTGGTCGGCACCATCCCTCTGCCCGCGGTGGGCGAACGGCTGATGGTGACGGGCAAATGGAGCACCCACTCCAGCTACGGACGGCAGTTCGAGGCGGAATTTCTGGAGCGGCTGATGCCTCAGACCAGTCTGGAAATCCTGAATTATCTCAGCAGCCGCATCATCAAGGGCATCGGCCCCAAGACGGCGGCGCGGATCGTGGAGCATTTTGGGGAGCAGACCCTGCTGGTCATGGAACGGGAACCGGAGCGTCTGGCCGAGGTTCCCGGCATTTCCCGGGAAAAAGCAAAAGCCATGGGCGAGGAATTCCGCTTGCAGGTGGGAATGCGGCAGCTGATGGAATTCTTTGCCGTGCATCACCTTCCGGCAGAGTTGGCGGTGCGGGCGTATAAGCTGTACGGCGACAGCACCGTGGAGCTTCTGTACGACGACCCGTACTTACTCATGGACGAGGGGCTTGACGCGCCCTTTGGAGCGGTTGACCGCTTTGCCATTGAGTTGGGCGTGGCGGGGGACGACCCCTGGCGGGTGGAGGCCGGAATCCTGTTTGAACTGAACTACAATCTCACGGCGGGGCACAGCTTTCTGCCGGAGGACAAGTTACAGTTGGCGGTCAGCCAGCTGCTGAGCGTGGACGCTGATGCGGTGAAACAGGGCATCGGGCGACTGCTGGAAGCCGACCGCTTGGTGCGCAGTACGCTGGCGGGTATCACCGTTGATTATCTTCCAAGGCTGTATGAAGCGGAAGTAAATTGCAGCCGGCGGCTTTTAGAGTTCGCAAAGGGCAGCTTCCCGCCGCCCAAAGGCTTGGAGCGCATGATTCAAAAGGTGGCGGAGGAAAGCGGCGTCGAATACTCCGAGGAGCAGACCTGCGCCATCCGGGAGGCGGCGACCTCCGGACTGCTGCTGATCACCGGCGGCCCCGGTACCGGTAAGACGACTATATTAAATGGTATATTGTCCCTGCTGGGACAGATGCAGCTGACGTGTCTGCTGGCCGCGCCCACCGGTCGGGCGGCGAAGCGGCTGACGGAGGTGACGGGGGAGAACGCCTCCACCATCCACCGGCTGCTGGAAGCGGGAATCGACCCCGGCACGGGGGACATGGTGTTCGTCCGGGACGAGGACAACCCCCTTAAATGCGACGCGGTGATCGTGGACGAGATGTCCATGGTGGACGTGGAGCTGCTGCACCATCTGCTGCAAGCCGTTCCCAAAGGGAAGCGGCTGATTCTGGTAGGCGACCCAGACCAGCTGCCCCCCGTGGGGCCGGGATTCCCGTTCAACGATATGCTGCGCAGCGGCTGCCTTCCCACGGTGCGGCTGACGGAGATTTTCCGGCAGGCACAGCAGAGCCTGATTGTCATGAACGCCCACCGGGTGAATCAGGGGCAGATGCCGGAGCTGAAAAACGTCAAAAGCGACTTTTTCTTCCTGCGCAGGCAGAGTGAGGATGCGGTCAGCACCCTGATCCGGGAATTATGCACCACCCGGCTGCCCAAGAACATGGGTATCCCACCGGAGCAGATTCAGGTGCTGTCTCCCACCCGCAAGGGGGGCGTAGGCACCGCCGCGCTGAACAAAATGCTGCAAGCCGCACTGAACCCCGCCACTCCCGACAAAAAGGAGCGCGCTTTCGGAGATATTATTTTCCGGGAGGGGGACAGGGTGATGCAGATCCGCAACAATTATGATATACTATGGAAGAAGACCGACGGCAGCGCCGTGGGCACCGGCATTTTCAACGGCGACGTGGGGACGATCACCGGGATCGACACCGGTGCGGAGACCCTGACGGTGACCTTCGACGACCGGGCGGCGGACTACGACTTTACCCAGCTGAACGAGCTGGAACCTGCCTATGCCATGACCGTCCACAAGAGTCAGGGCAGCGAGTACCGGGCTGTGATTTTAACGGCGTGGAACGGTTCGCCGTACCTGCTCAGCCGCAGCATTCTCTACACCGCCATCACCCGGGCGAGAGAACTGCTGATTATTGTAGGTCGTGAGGAAACCGTGGCGGCGATGGTGGAAAACGCGAAGAAGAACCGCCGCTACACGGGGTTGAAGCTTCGTTTACAGGGGAAAACCGAATGAGACTGGTTCACTGGCTGCTGGGCGTGCTGTTCCCGCCCAAGTGCGTTCTGTGCGGCAAAGTCCTGGGAAAAGAGGAACTTGACCTGTGCCGCACCTGCCGGGAGGAAGCGCCGGAATTTCTTAATAGAAAAAGAAGGGGTCAATTTCTTGACAGTTTCGCTGCGGTCTGGTACTATGAAGGGAATGTAAGGAGGAGCCTTCTGCGTTTCAAGTTCGGCGGCGCGAGAAATTACGCCGCTGCTTATGGCAGGCTGTTGGCCATGCGTATCCAGAATCAGTACCCCGACGGGTTCGATGTGCTGACATGGATCCCCGTCAGCCGTCTGCGGAAGCTGCGCCGTGGCTACGATCAGGTGGAGCTGCTGGCGAAGACCGTTGGGCGGGAGTTGGGGATGACCCCGACGCCCCTTCTGCGGAAAGTCCGTCACAACCGTCCCCAGTCCGGCATTCACGGCGAGGCGGAACGCCGGGCAAATGTGCTGGGCGTCTACCGGCTGACCCAAGGTGTAGAAATTGCCGGAAAGCGGATATTGCTGCTGGACGACATTCTGACCACCGGCGCCACGGCGGGAGAAGCCGCCCGTGTGCTGAAAACCGCCGGGGCGAAGGAAGTACATTGCGCTGCCGTTGCATCGGCAGGAAAGGAATAAGTAGGTGTCATTATGTTTTTATTTTCCAATGATCTGGGCGTTGACCTTGGTACATCCAATGTTTTGATTTACGCCGACGGCAAGGGACTGGTCGTCCGGGAACCCTCTGTTGTGGCTATGGACAAGAACACCGGCAAGATTTTGCAGGTGGGCGCTGCCGCGCGGAACATGCTGGGACGTACTCCCGGCAACGTGGTCGCCATGCACCCGCTGAAGGACGGCACCGTATCCGACCATGAAATGACCGTCCGGATGCTTCAGGAAATGTTTAAGACCGCGACGAAGGCGTCCTTCTTCACTCCCAAGCCCCGTGTGGTCATCTCCGTACCCTCCGGCGTGTCCGAGGTGGAGGAGCGCAGCGTCATCAACGCCGCCATCGAAGCCGGCGCGCGCAGAGTGTTCCTGATCGAGGAACCCCTCGCGGCGGGTCTGGGCGCGGGACTGGACATTCGCGGCCCCAGCGGCCATCTGGTGGTGGACATCGGCGGCGGCACCACGGACATCGCGGTGCTGAGCATGAACGGCGTGGCCGTTTCTTCCTCCCTGAAGGTGGCGGGCAACTACTTTGACGAGATGATTGCCCGGTATGTCCGCCGTCAGCACGGCGTGGTGATAGGTCAGGTCACCGCAGAGAATGTGAAAATCCAGATCGGTCAGGTCTACCCCCGGGACGAGGAGCGCAGCATGAACGTCAAGGGACGTGACTTCAAGACCGGTATGCCCAAGGTCATCACCTTGACCTCCACGGAGATCTTCGAGGTGCTGCGCCGTCCCGCCCGGATGATCACCGACGAGGTGCTGGCAGTCCTGGAGCAGACAAGCCCCGAGCTGGTGTCGGATATTTCCGAAAACGGCATCACCCTCACCGGCGGGTGCAGCCAGATCTGGGGTATGGATCTGCTGATCGCCGAGCGCACGGGCATCGGCTGCGTTCTGGCGGACGACCCCGACGCCTGCACGGCCTACGGCGCGGGCAAGAGCCTTGCATGGATCAACCACATGCAGGAAGGCCCCATCAACATTGCCAGAAAACGGGCGATGCGTGGCTGATATGGAGAAAAAAGCGAGAATCGGGCGGAGCGCCCTGCTGATTATTGGCATCATCTATACCGCCTTGGGCGGAACCTTTGTGATACTGGGCATTGCGCTGGCGGCGCTTCTGCGGGACAGCGACGCCTTTATGGTCGGTCTCATTTTCGGCGGGATCGGCGCCATATTCCTGATTTTGGGAATCGTCTTTCTCATTGTCGAACTCTGCAAGAAAAAGCGGTCGGATGCCCTGCTTGCCTCGGGACACTACATCCTGGGCGAGGTGGTGGATATTGCCGCGAATATCAACGTCAACGTAAACGGCCGGTATCCCTACTATATAATCGTGCAGTATATTGACCCCCACGGTGTGCGGCACATTTTCAAAAGCCCCAGCCTGCGCATTTTCCGCGACCCGGAGCTGATCGGCAAAAAAGTGAAGGTCTATGTCGAAAATGATAATTTTAAGCACTATTACGTAGACGTGGACGAAATCCTGCCAAAGTATGTGGAACACTAGATGACAGAATTTGCCCCCAAAGGCCAAAAGCCTTTGGGGGCAGCGTTGTTAATCCCGATCGCAGGGAGTTTCTTTCTTCCGGTCGCAGCCGGTGGGAGTGAACTGGCGGGCGGGGAAGGGAATGCGGCTGAACATTTCGCAGGGGTCTTCGGTGCAGCAGCCCTCGCTGTCGCAGCATTCCTTTTCGGGGATGGCGTATTCCACCATCGGCACGACCAGCTGCACATCCCGTTCCAGCCGGACGATGGAGAACTGTCCCAGCGTGACGTACAGGCGGCGATGGTCGCCGGGGATGGTCAGCTCTTCGTCGAATAGCGCCCGGATGCCTGCGGGAATCTGGACGGTGACGGACTCCGCCGTCCCACTTTCGGCGTCCTTCACCTTGGAGCTGAGCACCATGGGATCAAGCACCTCCACCACGGCGGTGGGACGGTTGGAGGAAGAGAGGGCGCAGCCGTCGGCTTCTGCGATGCGAGTGTCGCTGGTGAAAATGTGGGCGCGGCTGTCCTCACCGCAGAGCACCGCCCGTTTGGAGAATACCGCGAGACCGCTCAGTGCCGCGGGAC
>ERZ825896.1754-NODE-1754-length-23146-cov-3.199428_pt1 | contig 23146 bp, 24 predicted proteins | sample MGYA00519858_ERZ825896 | MGnify/ENA primary metagenome ERZ825896 (study PRJEB31778, sample SAMEA3449214) | human gut metagenome | biome: human gut; feature: human-associated habitat; material: faeces | place: United Kingdom | collected 2010/2012 ...
CCGCTTTATCGCCCGGGGCGGCCGGATTCCCGCCCCGATCCAAAGCCTGAAAAACTGATCGGTTATCAAAAAACACCGCGCGGACCCTGCCAGAGGGTCGCGCGGTGTTTTTTTGCCGGTGCATCGTTCCGGTACATTCGCTTTTGCCACTGGATCTCCTGGGATATCTCCCCTTAAATGTGAATCTTCCATCCGGGCCGCGGGTGACGGCCAGACGGACGCCCGGGATCAGCGGTCCAGCAACCGCCCCATGAGGGCATCTGCCCGTTCCACGAATATCCCGGTGGAGGCGGCCGCCCACTCGGTAAAAATCCCGACACCGCTGTCCCGTTCCTGTCCGCTGCGGTAAAGCAGGTAAGGCACCGGGTCGGCGGTATGGGTGCGCAGGGCGAGAGGGGTGGGATGGTCGGGCATGATAAGGATCGCATATTCCCCCATTTCCCCCAGCTCGGCCAGAAGCGGCGTAAGGATGCGGCGGTCGATATCCTCAATGGCCCGGACCTTGTTTTCCGTCTCGCCGCGGTGCCCGCACTCATCCGGCGCCTCCACGTGGATATATGCCAAATCCCGGCCCGCCCGCAGCTCCCGCAGGGCCGCGTCCCGTTTGGCCTCATAATCCGTATCGATATATCCGGTCGCACCCGGGATGCTGCAAACCGTCATCCCAGACAACCGGCCGATTCCCTTGAGCAGATCAACCGCCGAGACCATGACGCCTTTGACGCCGAAGCGCTCCTCAAAATTTTGCAGACGCGGACGGCGCCCCTGCCCCCACAGCCAGATGGCATTGGCCGGACGCAGTCCCTTGGCGGCGCGTTCACGGTTCACGGGATGGTCCCGCAGCAGCTCGTAGCTCTTCACCATCATCCGCTGCAATTTCGCCGCGGCCGGATGGGCCATCCGATACGGGCCGATTACCCGGCCCGTTATATCATGAGGCGGCGTTACCGTGCCAAGCGCCGTTTCTCCCCCATGCCACACCAGACAGTGGCGGTATGCCGTCCCGGTATAAAAATCGAATTCCCCGCCGCCGAACGCCTCCTGGAGAGCCCGTATCAGCCGGTCCGCATCGGCGGTATGGATGTCCCCCGCGCAATAATCCACCAGGGTTTTCTCCTCATAGAGAGGTTCATCCGACAAGGTCACGAGATTACAGCGCATCGCCACATCCCGGTCGGCAAGCTGAATGCCGAGGTTGGCGGCCTCGAGCGGCGACCGGCCGGTATAGCACTCCTGCGGATTATAACCCAACACCGACAGGTTGGCCACATCGCTGCCGGGAGCCATCCCGTCCGGGACGGTCCTGGCAAGCCCCACCTCAGCCGTCCGGGCCAGGGCATCCATCGCGGGCTTGTGCGCGGCCTCCATGGGGGTTTTCCCACCGAGGGAGTCGCAGGGCATATCCGCCATCCCGTCGCACAACAGCACTACCTGTTTCATCGTGTCATCCTGTCCTTTCAGAAAGAGATTTCCGTGTGTTTTTAAAGGCATTGAGGGGGACGGTTGCCTGTTTTCACCCGGGCCGTAGGCGTATGGGCTCGTGACCGGTGCAACCCCCGGGGGCCCCAGGCTCCCTTGAAGGGGATAGCTAGCACAGGATGTGCTTTAATGGCATGAGTATATGGGGGGCCTGTCCGCGCACTAAGATACATTTGTATAGATCAAGGAGAACTTCCCCGGCGGAATCATAAAAACCGACGATATTCCATAAAGGGCTGGGGCCTCGGAATTTGGGGCGGTTTTTGGCCTGGATATTTTATCACCGGCCGTTCTGTCTGAGAGGGCGTAATGAAGATACGCCTCGTTTCCGTCTCAAAGAACATCGGCGCCGTATTTTATTATACCAGACGGATATCCGCAGTCAAGCGGCCGCCTCTATTTTTACCAAAATTCCGGACACGCATCGGCGAAAGAATCGACACGGAAAATTTCTCCGTACGGATTGCATTTTCCTTCCATGTGCGCTATAATAAAACCAATATTTTATCATGGGCGGGAATGGGGTTTTTGACCCTATCCTCCTTTTTGTGGCCGGAAACGGCCGGGTTTTCGACATTTCGAAAGGACTGAGTGTATGCACAATCTGCCATTCCCCCTCCTTGCCGAAACGGTCGGTGAGCGGTTCGCCGGTGCCGGTATGACCGTTCTCATCGGCCTGGTGGTCGTTTTTTCCGTCCTGATCCTGCTGACCTTTATTTTCTTCCTCTTCGGCAAGGTCGTCGGCCGGGGCAAAACCCCCAAGAAGCCGTCCGCGCCCGTTAAAAAAGCTGAGCCGGCCGTCCAGCCGGCCGCCGTTCCCCGGACCGTTCCGGCCCCTGTGGTGGAAGACGGCATCAGCGAGGAGGTTGTCGCCGTAATCGCGGCGGCCGTGTCTGCCATGGCCGGTCCGGCAGCATCCTATACCCTCCGCCGCGTCCAGCGCAGCCGTGCGGACCGTCCCGTTTGGGCGGCGGCCGGGTTGGCGGAGAATACCCGTCCTTTCTGATCCGTTCCTTCCCCTGCATTAAAACCTACCGAAAGGACTGACCCGGATGAGTGAATTGTGGAACTCCATTGTCAAGCTCTGGCAGGAATCCGGCCTCGCGCGGCTGTGCAATTTTGAAAACGGCGGCTGGAAAAACCTGATTATGATCGGCATCGCCTGCGTGCTGATCTATCTCGCGGTCAAGAAGGGCTTCGAGCCCTTGCTGCTGCTGCCCATCGCGTTCGGCATGCTCCTCGTCAATCTGCCCCTCTCCGGTATCATGGATCCGCAGATGAATTCGCTGGTGCCTATGACCGCGGAGGAATTGGCCCAAGCCAATCAAGGCATATTCACACAAAACTATCCGTATATCGTTCATCTGCAGGACGAGACCGGACAAATCCTCAGCGCATCCTGGCAGCATTTTGAGCAGGGCGGTCTGATGTGGTACCTGTACCAGGGCGTTAAATTCGGCATCTACCCGCCGCTGATCTTCCTCGGCATCGGTTGCATGACCGATTTCGGCCCGCTGATCTCCAATCCGAAGAGCTTTCTGCTCGGCGCGGCCGCGCAGCTCGGTATTTTCGTCACCTTCTTCGGTGCCCGCGCCATCGGCGCTTTGCCTTTTGCCGAAAGCCTAGGAATCGCCTTTAACGAGGCGGAGGCCGCCTCCATCGCCATCATCGGCGGGGCCGACGGCCCGACAGCGATCTATCTGACTTCCAAGCTTGCGCCTTGGCTTCTGGGCGGTATCGCGGTGGCGGCCTACTCCTACATGGCGCTCGTCCCAATCATCCAGCCGCCGATTATGCGGGCGCTGACCACAAAAAAAGAGCGTTCCGTCATCATGAAACAGCTCCGTCCGGTTTCCAAAACGGAAAAAATCCTCTTCCCCATCTTCGTCACCGCTATTTGTGTCCTGCTCCTGCCCAGCGCCGCGCCGCTGATCGGCATGCTCATGCTGGGCAACCTCTTCCGTGAGAGCGGCGTGGTGGAACGCCTGTCTAAAACTGCGCAGAACGAGCTGATGAATATCATCACCATCCTGCTCGGCGTCACGGTGGGTGCCACCGCCAACGCGGACACATTCCTCAATCCCAAGACGCTGCTCATTATTGTCCTCGGTCTTCTGGCCTTCTGCATCGGCACCGCCGGCGGCGTGCTGTTCGGTAAGCTGATGTATGTGGTTACGGGCGGCAAAGTCAACCCCCTCATTGGTTCCGCGGGTGTGTCCGCTGTTCCGATGGCTGCCCGTGTCTCCCAGAAGGTCGGACAGCAGGAGAATCCCGGCAACTTCCTGCTGATGCACGCCATGGGCCCGAACGTGGCCGGCGTCATCGGTTCCGCCGTGGCCGCCGGCGTCCTTCTCTCGCTGTTCGGCTGAGTTTGCGTTCGAGCCGGGGGCGGAGCGTTTCTCCCGCTTTAATCGGAAATGGGACAAAAGTTCGCTTTTGTCCCATTTCTTTTCCACTCTGCCGTTATCGAGGTCCAGTTACCACTGACGAAAGGGGTATCCTATGTCGGAAACCTATCAGGAATTCCGCACGCTTCGCCGCCGGATAATGGAACGGGATTTCTCCCGGATGAACGATCCGCAGCGCCAAGCTGTCTTTCACACCGACGGCCCGCTCCTTATCCTGGCCGGAGCCGGCAGCGGCAAAACGACGGTGCTGGTCAACCGTATCGCCAGCCTTGTCAAATACGGGAGGGCCTACGACAGCCCGGAGATGCCGGTCTCCCTGTCGGACGACGACCTGGCCCATCTGCGGGACTGCGCTGCCGGCACCGCCCCTATCGATGCGGCCGCGGTGGACTGTCTGGCCGTGGATCCCTGTCCGGCCTGGAGGATCCTGGCCATCACCTTCACCAACAAAGCCGCCGGTGAGCTCAAAGAGCGGCTGGAGCGGATGCTTGGAGAGGATGGGGGCGAAGTGGCGGCCAGCACCTTCCACGCCCTGTGCGCACGGATTCTCCGCCGTCACGGCGACCGGCTGGGCTTCTCCTCCCATTTCACCATCTATGATACCGACGACAGCCGCCGCCTGATGAAGGAATGCATGAAGGCCCTGAACATCGAGGAAAAGGTGCTCGGGCACAAGGCGATCCTGTCCGAAATCGGCCGCGCCAAGGACCGGCTGCTTTCCCCACAGGAATTGGCTGCCCAGGCGGGTCAGGACTTCCGGATCAAAAAGGTGGCGGAGGCATATGCGTCCTATCAGAAACGCCTGCGGGATGCCGACGCAATGGATTTCGACGATCTCCTTTGCAATACCGTCGCCCTGTTTCGTGAAAATCCCGACGTCCTCGAGCAGTATCAGCGGCGCTGGCGCTATATGATGGTGGATGAATACCAGGATACCAACCATGCGCAGTATCAGTTCATCAGCATGTTAGCTGAGGGAAGCGGCAACCTCTGTGTCGTGGGCGACGACGACCAGAGTATTTATAAATTCCGCGGCGCCACCATTGAGAATATCCTGAGCTTTGAGGAACAATTCCCCGGCTGCACAGTCATCCGCCTCGAGCAGAACTACCGCTCCACCGGGACGATTCTCGACGCCGCCAACGCCGTCATCGCCAAAAACACCAACCGCAAGGGCAAAACCCTCTGGACCGCCAACGGCGCAGGGGACCCGATTGCCACCGTCATCCTCGACAACGAGGATGAGGAAGGGCGGTACATAGCGGATACCATTCTTGAAAAAGCCGCGGCCGGACGCCCCTTCCGTGACTTCGCCGTCCTCTACCGCGCCAACGCCCAATCGAACGCCATCGAGCGTTCACTGGTCAAAAGCGGCATTCCCTACCGCATCATCGGCGGCCATCGTTTTAACGACACCAAGGAGGTGCGGGACGCCACCGCCTATCTGCGGGTGATCAACAATCCCGGCGACGCGGTCAGCCTGCGCCGTATCATCAACGAACCCAAACGCGGCATTGGCGACGCCACCCTGGACAAGGCCGCCGAAATCGCGGAAGGGCTGGGGATCTCTCTGTACAAGGTGCTCTCCCATGCGGCCGATTATCCCGCCATCAGCCGTTCCGCCTCCAAAATCGCCGCGTTTGTCGAGATGATGGACCGCCTGCGGGAGATGAACGCCGATCCCGACATCTCCGTCCATCTGCTCTATCAGACCATGCTGCAAGTGACCGGCTATCTGGATATGTGGCAGGCAGCCGGAGACGAGGGTGCCGCCCGGGTGGACAACCTGCATGAACTGGCTTCTTCCATCCTCAATTACGAACAGAACAGCGGCGCGGATTTTCCCGACCTGTCGGGCTTCCTCGAGGAGAATGCCTTGATGACCGATGTGGACAACTACGACGCCGGCGCCGACGCGGTCGTGCTGATGACCATGCACGCGGCCAAGGGCCTGGAATTTCCCTGCGTGTTCCTTCCCGGCTTCGAGGACGGGATTTTTCCCGGCATGCAGAGCCTGTTCAATCCGGAAGAAATGGAGGAGGACCGGCGCCTCTGCTATGTCGCCATCACACGGGCCAAAACCGCGCTGACCATCCTCAGCGCCCGCAGCCGGACACTGTACGGCTCCACCTCGCGCAACCGCCCGTCCCGTTTCCTTGGGGATATTCCGGACGGATTGGTGGCGGGACACGACCTGAGTACGTCGGGAGGCGGGTATCCGGGGGTCCGCTCCTCCTCCTTCTCACGCCGCGCCGCGGACGGAGAGCCGCCGTGGGACGCGCCGCATCCCATTTCCACCCCCTTTCCGGCTGCCAAAGCCTCCCCGGCAAAGGCGGCGGGCGGAGGGGTCGGGATCCGTGCGCAGGCGGCCGCCTCCGGGGGAGAGCCCTGCCGCTGGAAACCCGGGGACCGGGTGCGCCACAAGGTATTCGGCCCCGGACGGATCACCGACGCCGCCCCGATGGGCAACGATACCCTGCTCACCGTGGTATTCGACAAAGCTGGCGTAAAAAAAATCATGGCCAATTTTGCCAAGCTGAAAGCCGAATAGACAAGGACAGAAAAGCCGCCCGGGGGCGGCTTTTCTGTCCTTGATGCGGTTGGTCCGCCTCAGGTGCCTGGGTCTGTATCCCCCTGCCGGTCGGCGTTGTTTTTATAATACGGAGGCCCCAATTTCAGGGCCGGCCGTGGTGGGGGCAGGGCCCCGAAAAAAGGGCACGGATGTATAAAAAGCATGAAAATTGCGATATTTAACACGCCCTTAACATACCCATGATATTCTCGTCATGTTTGTGTGCATGAAACAGAAAAACAGGGGATGTAGGAGGAGACGCCGTGGGGATCGAACACGTGCTGCAGCTGCTCGGCGGATTGGGACTGTTCTTGTTCGGCATGAAGCTCATGGGAGAAGGCCTGGAAACCGTGGCGGGGTCACGCCTCAAATCCCTGCTCGAGAGGATCACCTCCCACCCACTGCTCGGCGTGCTGGTCGGCTTGGTGGTGACGGGCGCCATTCAATCCTCCTCCGCCACGACCGTCATGGTGGTGGGGTTTCTCAACGCAGGTCTTCTCAAGCTGAGCCAGGCCGTCTATATCATCATGGGCGCCAATATCGGCACCACCGTCACCAGCTTCCTGATCGGCCTGAAGGTCAACGACCTCGCGCTGGTCGCCCTGTTCATCGGCATGGTCTTGATGATGTTTTTTAGTAAAAAACTCGCGCAGCATATCGGCATGGTAGTCGTGGGATTCGGCATCCTCTTTACCGGCATGAATATGATGTCGGGGGCCATGAGCCCCCTCAAGGATGAGCCGGTGTTCATCGAGCTGATGGGGTCCTTCTCCAATCCGGTGCTGGGAATCCTCGCCGGGGCGGTTCTCACGGCCATCATTCAGTCCTCCTCCGCGTCGGTCGGCATTTTGCAGGCGCTGGCCAGCAGCGGCGCTGTCAGCCTGGGCGGGGTGATTTATATCCTGTTCGGCCAGAACATCGGCACCTGTGTCACCGCCATGCTCGCGTCGATCGGCACCAACCGTGCGGGCAAACGCGCGGCAATGATCCATTTGATGTTCAATGTGATCGGGACACTGGTGTTTATCCCCATCTGCCTTTTCCTGCCTTATGTGGAGCTGATCGAAGGCTTGACGGCGGATCCCAAGCTGCAGATTTCTTTTGCGCATATCGGCTTTAACATCGTGGCTACTCTGCTGCTTCTCCCCTTTGCGAAGCTGTTGGTCCGCCTGGCGGAAAAGCTGGTGCCCGGCAAGGACGCCGAATATGAGGAGATGCGGCTGCACTATCTCGATGAGCGCATCCTCGGCACCCCGTCGATCGCCGTGGCCCAGGTGCTCAAGGAAGTGGAACGGATGGCCCAGATCGCCCGGCAGAATTTTGCCTTGTCCATGCAGACGTTTTTCAAGCCCAGCTCCACTGTCAACCAGCAGATCAAACAGAATGAGCAGGTGCTCAATTACCTGAACCACAATATCACCGGCTATCTGGTCAAAATCCACGCACTCGACCTGCTCGAATCGGATTCCCGCCGGGTCGGTTCTCTGTTCCATGTGGTCAACGATCTGGAACGGGTGGGGGATCACGCGGAAAACATCCTGGAATATTCTCAGAACCTCGGGGGCGGGGAACCGCCTTTCTCCGCGGACGCCATTACGGAAATGCAGGACATGCAGGACCGGGTGCTGAAAATCGTGGACGAATCCATCGCTTTTTTCTTAAGCAATCATCCGGACCCGGCCCTGTCCGCAGCGATTGTGGAGCAGGAGGAGGAGATCGACGACCTGGTGGTCGCGCTGCGGGAGCATCATGTGGAACGGCTGGGGCGGATGGAATGTTCTCCCGAGACCGGGATGGTGTATGTGGATATCCTTACCGACCTCGAGCGGGTGTCCGACCACGCGACCAACATCATGTATGCGGCGTTTGACGCCGACGGAGCCTGACCCAAGCCGGGGGACGGACTTTGGAATGTATTTCAGATATACCGTACACACCCTAAACCGGCTATCTATTTGTCGGCAAACCATATCGGGGTAAACGGCTGAGCCAGAGGCTGATGGCCATTGTACTGAAATACGCCAAGGGGCTAGGGTTTGACAGGGTGTATCCTTGTAAGAGACCACACCGGCCTGTACAAAAATACGGCTTGATAAAAGCCAAATGAAAAACCGGCTCCATGGAATCCCCATTCCATGGAGCCGATCCATATGCATGTCACGTAGACTTTCTTTCCAGTGACGGGGCCCATACTCCTTCCCCAACGTTTCCCAGAGGGCGGGCTGTTCTATCTTTATACGGAGACACGCGGGGCGGTCCCGGTCACATCCGCTGAAAGGCCGCCGCCGCGGATTCCGGACGGCCTGCCGGCGCTGACGGGCAAAGATCCGTCGAGGTACCCGTATGTTTCATCGCCGCCGAGCTCCCGCATATGCAGTGTCAAGGGGAGGCGTCCGGCAAAGGCCCGCGCCGTTGCCGGACAGAACACCGGAAAAGAGGCTGTCCTCCCCCCGGATTTCCAGACACCGCGTTCCTTTATCATCTTCCGTCACGCCCAGAGTTGTAGCCACTTCACCTGCGGCGGGCTGCGGTTCCGGGGATGGACCGGCGGAGGATTCCGCCGAGGGGGCGGACGGGGACGGCGTCCCTTCGTCCGTGACGGCTTCCATCCGGATCGTCCCCGTGAGGTGCCCGATCTGGTCTGCGCCGGTGACGGCCTCTCCCAAGGCATACAGGCCGCTGGCACCGCCGCAGGTCCCGTAGAACATCGCTACATTACCCCACGGCGCATAGTAGGCCAGGGTTCCGGCGGGGCCTTCCGCCGCCGGCGTGCCGTCCACATCCAGCTCTTCCGGCGGATACACGATTTTCTCATTGATCCCGAAATTTTCCACCGGAAGGGTCAGGGGGAGCTGCGCATACAACGATATGGCTGCCGGGCTGCCGTTGAGGAGGAAAACGATGCTGTACGTGTCGGTTTCCACACGGATTCGCAGAGCGCCTTCTGGCTGATTTTCCGCCCGGGAGCCCGGCTGGGCGGAAGGCGGCTCCGGCTGTGTACCCCCGTTATTCCGTCCGTTCCCGCAGCCCGATAAAAGCACGGCCAGAGACAGCGCACAGCCCGGCAGCCAATGCGCAGTCCTTTTCATTTCGGGACCGCCTTTCCCATGTGGGCGGATTCCCGGATGATGACTTCGCCGCCAGCATCGTCGATATCCCGGATGATTTTACCCACGGCCGGTACGCAAATATGACCGGAAAGCGGGTTCTTGATGCTGATGATGGGGGCGGTCAGGGTGGCCTCCACATCAGAACGCTCAAAGGAGAGGTCGGCGTCCGCCATCTCACAGTCGATGAGCCGGAGATTCCGGCAGTAACACAGCGGCTGGGTACCGATGATTTTACAGTTTATAAAGGTGACGCCGTCGCTGTACCAGGCCAGATATTCGCCTTTCACGACGCTGTTTTTGACGGTGACGTTCCGGGCGTGCCAGAAGGCGTCCTTGGTGTCGAAAACACAATGCTCAAACACCGCGTCCTCGATATACTGGAAGGCATACTTCCCCTTCATGCGGACATTCCGGAAGGCCAGATGCTCGGAGCGGAGCATAAAGTATTCGCTCTCGGCAGTGCAGTCTTCCATGTCGATGTTCCGTACCGACCAGCCGAATTCGGGGGATACGATGTCGCAGCCGCGCATGGTCACATCGCGGCATTCCCGCAGGGCCTTGATACCGTGCAGCTTAGTTTCGCGTATGTCTACACGGCCGGAATACCACAGTGCCGCCCTGCACAGCCCAGTCATCTCCGAGTTTTCGATTTTGAGGCCCGTATTATGCCAGAAGGGATAGCGCAGATTGAAAAAACAGTGGTCGGCCTGGATATCCCGTCCCTCCTTGAAAGCGCTTTCGCCGTCGGCGGGGCCGTCAAAAGCGCAGTCCCTCACCAGCACGTTCTGCGCGCCGTACAGCGCCCGTTCTTCGTCAAAACGGGTATTTGTAATGGTTTTCATCGTGGGAGCCCCCTTTTATGCGATGGGTTGGGTTTCGATTTCCGTATTTGATAGATCAGGTAGTCCAGACAGTCGATACACGCCTGTTCTTTGTGCAGGGAATCGAGCAAGGCCCTTCTATGCGCGGCCAGACGCTTCAGGGCGTCCGCCTCTTTTCCTTTTTCCAGATCCACCATCACGTTCTGTATGGTTGCGGAATCGCATCCCGCATCCTTCAGGTTTTGGATGATCGATTCCGAAGCTATGTCGATCGCCATATGCTCCTCTTTTCTGCAGGGGGCCTGCCTTTCGGGGGATCGTTGTCCAGAGCGCCCCCCATGTTCCGATGCCGGTAATCTCAGTATAGCGGCCGCCCTGAAAAATAGCAAATACTTATGTTCAATACCCCTCCATGCTTGACAGGCATAACTTCGCGGCGGTATACTGTCGCCATGGAAGGAGATGCTGTCTATGGAATTTCGAGTGCTGCAGTACTTTCTGGCGGTTGCAAGGGAAGAAAGCGTTTCCGGAGCAGCGGCCTTTCTGCACCTGTCCCAGCCGACCTTGTCCCGCCAGCTCAAGGATTTGGAGGATGAGCTCGGCAAACGGCTGTTCATCCGCGGCAGCCGGAAAATCACCTTGACGGAAGAAGGGATGCTGCTTCGCAAGCGGGCGGAGGAAATCGTGCAGCTCATGAGAAAAGCGGAAGACGAAATCGCGTTGTCGGATGAAACAGTCGCGGGAAATATTTATATCGGTTCCGGCGAAACGGATGCCGTCCGCTTTCTTGTGGAGGCGCAAAGCGCTTTGCAGCAGGAATATCCGCAGATTTGTTTCCACATCCAAAGCGGGGATAAAATCACCATTTTGGAGTGGCTGGACAGGGGGCTTGTCGACGTCGGCCTCGTATTCGGGCACGTGGATACCGCCAAATATGACGCGCTCGAAGTCCCTTTCAAAGACACGTATGGGGTTTTGATGCACCGCGACTCCCCGCTTTCGGAAAAAACATATATCGAACCAGAGGACCTATGGGACAAACCCCTCATCCTATCCCGCCAGGAATACAAAGAAAGCCGTTTGCAGGGTTGGCTGAAAAGAGAGAAAGAGCAGCTCAATATCGTCGCCACCTATAATCTCCTGTTCAACGGCTCGCTTATGGTCAAAGGGGGCGTGGGGTATGCCCTCTGTTTGGATAAGATTATCCATACTTCCGACGACAGCGAGCTGTGTTTCCGGCCTTTGTTTCCAAAGGTTGAGCATGGGATGCACATCATCTGGAAAAAATACCAGGTGCATTCCAAGGCTACCCAAAGGTTCCTGCAGAAGCTGCAGGAGGCGAAGACGGCGTTTTAAAAATAGGGCAAAGCCGCCCCCTTCCCGGTTCGCTCGTCATCCGGATGGACTTGCGCGTACTCCTGTCCTATGCTATACTAAAATATGTATGAGATTCGGCGGCAACCGCCGCCTCATTTTCAAAAGACGAAGGAGCCTGTTTATGTCCGGACATTCCAAATGGAACAATATCAAGCGCAAAAAGGAAAAAACCGACAGCCAAAAGGCCAAAATCTTTACCAAGATGGGCCGGGAGATCGCGGTAGCGGTCAAGGAGGGCGGCGGCCCTGATCCCGCCTCGAACTCCAAGCTCAAGGACGCCATCGCCAAAGCCAAGGCCAATAATGTCCCGAACGACAACATCGACCGGATCATCAAAAAAGCCGCTGGAGAGGGCTCCGGCGACAAGTATGAGGCTCTGCAATACGAGGGGTACGGCCCGAACGGCATCGCCGTCATCGTCGAAACACTGACCGACAACCGGAACCGCACGGCGGGGGATCTGCGCCATTATTTCGACAAATTCGGCGGTAACCTTGGTCAGACCGGCTGCGTCGGCTTCCTGTTCAACCGCAAGGGCGTGATCGCCATCGAGGCGGAGGGGCTCGACGAGGACAAGGTGATGGAGGACGCACTGGAAGCCGGGGCGGCGGATTTTTCCACCGACGGCGATGTGTTCGAAATCGCCACCGAGCCCGACGATTTTTCCGCCGTGCGGGAAGATCTGGAGGCGAAGGGGTACGCCTTCGTCTCGGCGGAGATCGAAATGGTGCCGGACGTCTACACGGCGATTGAGGATCCGGCCCTCGCGCTCAAAATGGAGAAGCTGCTCGACGCCCTGGAGGACAACGACGACGTCCAGGCGGTCTGGCACAACTGGGACCGGCCGGACGAAGACGAATAAACGGCCGGGAGGGGCCGTTTGAAAGAACGGCGGATGTATATGCGGCCAAAAGGACGGGGTTTCCGGGTTCTCTGGATCCTGCTGGCCATGACGGCGGTGCCGCTATTGGCCGCGGCGTGGGTGGCATGGGGCCCGGGACCGGCAGGGGATCCGGGCAGTGCCGCGTTTATCGGCGGGAGCAGGTATTGGCGCTTGCTTATGGCGGATCCGGCCTATCAGCGGCTGCTGGCCCTTTCCGCCCTGCGCGTATCGGTCGCGGCAGCCGGGTTTCCGCTCTCGTTCGGGCTCCGGCGCGGGCTCCGCGCCGCTTCGCCCCGGCTGCGCTGGGGTCTGCCCGTCGGTCTCATGGTGCTGGGGGCGGCTTTGTCCGTGTGGATGGCGGCTGCCGTCCGATCGGCCGGGGTGGCGGCGTCCGCTCAAGCCCTCTGGGGGGCGGCAGCCGGCGGCCTGCTGCTGGTGCTCGGCGTGTCGGCCCTGATCCTGACGATGTCCGAATCCCGCCCCCTCCAGCGCCCGCGCCTAGGCACGGGGCTGGTGATTTTGGCCGCGCTCGCCGCCACGCTGCTGGCATTTTGGGCCGGCGAGGGATGGATGCCGGGTCATCGTTCGATCGAGCCGCTGGCTTCGGCCGTAACGGTGGGCGTGGAAATCTGTATCCGCCTGATGCTCCTGCTCCTGTTCTGGGTGCTGCTCACGCCGGCCCGCCCGCCGGAGGCAGAAGACGGCGGCTGGCCCTTTCCGCCCCGGTGATGGAGATGGAATCCCGGGTGGGATAAGCCCTTTCCCGGGCCTGTACCGGAAATATCGTTTGCACAAACGCCATGGGATGAGCGTCGTCCCATGGCGTTTTGCCATATGAAACGGGCGTCGCGCAGAAAAGACTTGCTTGTGACGCAGCGTCATGGGGTATCCTATACGACAGAGGTGTTGAACATGCCGAACAGCCGCGCCATACCGCAGGGATATATGACCGTGGGCCAGGCCGCCAAAAAGATGGGCGTCACCGTCCGCACCCTGCAATATTACGACCGGGAAGGCCTTCTGCCGCCGTCGGGGGAAAGCGAGGGCGGCAGAAGACTCTATACCGACAAGGATTTGATCAAGCTCCATCAGATCCTGTCCATGAAGCATCTCGGTTTTTCCCTGGACGACATCAAAAACCGCCTGGTTTCGCTGGATACCCCCGCCGACGTCGCCAAGGCGCTGACGGAACAGGCCGCCTCGATCCGCCAAAAAATGGAGGCGCTGGCGGAATCCCTGGCTGCTCTCGAAGCGCTGAAGGCCGAAGTGCTGCAGATGCAGACGGTGGACTTCAAGAAATACGCCGATATCATCATCAACCTGCAAATGAAAAACGAATATTACTGGCTGATCAAGTATTTCGACGAAACCACCCTCGACCATATCCGGAGCCGCTTTGACAAGGACAGCGGACTGGCCATGATGGCGACCTTCACCAGCCTGTGCGACGAGGCGATCCGCCTCTGGCAGGAGGGAGTCCCGCCGGTAAGCGAAAGGGCCCAGGGGCTGGCCCGGGCGTTTTGGGAGATGGTGACGGACTTTACAGGAGGGGATATGGGGCTGCTGGCAAACTTGATGGAGATCGGGAAATTCGACGGGATGGACAACGAATGGAAACAAAAGCAGGAGCTGGCCAACGCATATATCGAATCCGCCCTGGACGTGTATTTCACAAGGCTGGGAATCGATCCAATGCGGGAGGGGACGACATGAACGCCGCTATACAGATCAGCCGGCTGGAAAAATCCTACGGGGGCCGGCCTGTGCTCAGGGGACTGACCTTCCATGTGAAGCGGGGAGAAATCTTCGCCTTGCTCGGCGTCAACGGTGCAGGAAAAACCACGGCCCTCGAATGTATCGAGGGCCTGCGCCGCCCAGACGCCGGCGACATCACGGTGGATGGGCGGATGGGGATCCAGCTGCAGTCGGCCTCTCTTCCCGCCCATATCCGGCCGATGGAGGCCGTGCGGCTGTTCGCCGAGTGGAACAAGGCCGCGGCCGACCCGTCCATGCTGAAGTCGCTCGGGATTCCCGGGCTGAATAAAAAACCGTATGCCGCGCTGTCGACGGGACAGAAACGGCGTCTGCACCTGGCTCTTTCCCTGATCGGCGATCCGGACGTCGTGTTCCTCGATGAACCGACCGCCGGTCTGGATGTGGAGGGACGGCTTTCGCTTCATGACCAGATCCGTGAACTGAAAGCGCGGGGGAAGACGATCGTGCTGGCCAGCCACGACATGGCGGAGGTTGAAACCCTGTGCGACCGCCTGGCGATCCTGCACGACGGCGCCGTCGCCTTTATCGGCACCGTGCCGGAGCTGGCCAAGAAGGCCGGCGCGCGCCACACGATCCGCATCCGGACGGACCTTGGTGAGGAAATCCACCAGTCCGGCGATATCGGGGTGGACCTGCTGGCTCTGCTCGAGGATCTCAAACGCCGGGGCACCGCCGTGCGGGATATCCAAATCGACAGAGGGACGCTGGAACGGTACTTTATCGACATGACAAGGGGGGACGGCCGATGAAGGCGTTTTTATACGGCGTGGCCCTGCAATGGAAACTGGACATCCGGAGCAAAACGCTGCTCATTACCTGTTACATAGTCCCTCTGCTGTTCTTCGCGGTTATGGGCGGGATCTTCACCTCCATCAACCCGGAGGCCAAATCCACCCTGATCCAGTCCATGACGGTGATGGGGGTGTCTATGGGGGCGCTCATTGGGCTGCCGCCCTCCCTGGCCGAGATCTATGGCAGCGATATCAAGAAGGTTTACAAGGCCAACGGCGTGCCGCTGTATCTCGGCCTGGTCACGACGGTTTTATCCGCGTTCCTCCACCTGCTGCTGATGAGCGCGATCCTGTACGCCGCCGCCCTCCTCGCTTTTGACGCGGCGCCCCCAGCCAATCCCGTCTCGTACTTCGGCGCGCTCGCGGTGTTTGCCGCGGCGTCGCTCGGCATAGGAAGCGTGCTGGGCCTATCGGTCAAAAACCAGGCGAAGCTCACCATGCTGGAACAGCTCGTGTTCCTGCCGTCCATCCTGCTGTCGGGGATCCTCTTCCCCGCCGGTTTGCTCCCGCGGGCTTTTGAGACGATAGGGTGGCTTTTCCCGGCCTCCTGGGGCTACCGCTGGATGACGTGCGAGGGCCCGCTCCTCGGCAATGGTTGGCCCTTGGCGGTCATGGCGGCGGCAGCGGCCGTCCTGTGCGGCCTCAGGCTGAAAAGGCTGGAATCGGAATGATTCTCGTCCAAAATTCCTACCTTATGAAACGGCGGAGGCTGTCGATACAGTTCGGAGGGAGAGAGGGTGCGGAAGGGATCCCCTCCTCCTGCGGCAATCGGCCGCCCGCAGGCGCCAAAAGTGGGAAGAATCGAACGATTCCCCCACTTTCGTTCCGTTTATCGGTAATGATCGGCGTTAGATGGGCCTTCCCGGCTCCGACAAGCCGAGGGGACCGGCGTGGCTACACCACGCCGGTCCCGTTTTTGTGAAGCGGTCGGCCGCCTCAATGGGTATTGCGCTGCATCGGCGCCGGCTCGGCCATCCGGTCGGCATATTCCGGATGCCGCTCCATCCAGGCAGCGGCATAGGGACAGCTGGCCAGGGCCTTGAGCCCGCGCTGGCGGAGAATGCCCACAACCGTCTCCATCATCTGCCCGGCAATACCCTGCCCACGCAGGGACTCATCCACATAGGTGTGATCGATGTCGACCACACCCTCGCCGGCCGGGGGAAAGGTGGTTTCCGCAAGCAGGGCGCCGTCCACGTCCTCGGCGTACAGCCGGTTTTCCTCGATTTTCCAAGTCATACGATACCTCCTTTAACAGCAGTCTGCAACATGAGCATACCGCATTCGGAGAAGAAGTGCAAGGGAAACTTGCCGGAAAAACATGCCCGGAGGAGAAAACGGGACGAAATCTTGCCCAAAAGCCGGATACATGCTACAATATATAGACCGTGTTTCACAGAATAGCGCGTTCACACCGATCTACTGGAAAGAAGGACAAGCCATGCCGCCGATCCCCCGCTCCCTGACCGAACTCATCGGAAATACTCCCCTGCTCGAGCCGGCCCGCTACATGCAAAGGGAAGGATGCGTGGCGCGGCTGCTTTTGAAATTGGAGGGGTTCAACCCCCTGCGCTCGTCCAAAGACCGGGTCGCGCTGGCGATGGTGGAGGACGCGGAACGCCAGGGGCTGCTCGCTCCCGGCGGTACAATTATCGAACCGACCAGCGGCAGCGCAGGGATCGGGCTCGCCTTCGTGGGGATCGCGAAAGGCTATCGGGTCATTCTGACCATGCCGGACAATGTCAACCTCGAACGGCGCAACCTGCTGCGCGCCCTGGGTGCGGAGCTGGAGCTGACCCCGGCGAGGCTTGGCATGCGGGGCGCTATCGACAAGGCGGATGCTCTGGCGAAAGAGCTGCCCGGCGCCTATCTGCCCGAGCAGTTCAGCAATCCGGCCAATCCCGAGGCTCACCGGCGCACGACCGCCCTGGAGATCCTGCGGGATACCGGCGGGGTGGTGGATATCTTTGTGGCCGGCGTCGGCACGGGCGGTACCCTGACCGGGGTGGGCGAGGTCCTGAAGGCCCACAATCCCGCTGTCCGGATCGTGGCGGTGGAACCGGCGGACTCCCCTGTCCTCTCGGGCGGGAAATCGGGACCCCACGGCCTGGCGGGGCTCGGCGCGGGTTTCCGCCCGCCCATCCTCAACACCGAGGTGTATGACGAGGTGGTTCCCGTGCGCAACGACGAGGCCTATGGAGCCTGCCGGAAAATCGCGAAGGATGAGGCACTGCTGCTGGGCATGTCCTCGGGCGCGGCGCTTTTTGCCGCGACGGCGCTCGCCCGCCGGGCCGAAAACCGGGGGAAGGCCATCGTCGCCGTGATGCCGGATACCGGCGAGCGCTACCTTTCCACCAATCTCTTTTGGGACTGAGTACAGGAGGGGCCATATGCGGGAACAAAACATCTACGACGACCCGTCTTTTTTCGACGGATATCAGAAGCTGCGGCAGAATCCGTCCGCTGCGAACGACCTCGTGGAAAAGCCGGCGCTGTTTTCCCTGCTTCCGGATGTGGCGGGCAAAGCCGTCGTCGACCTGGGATGCGGATATGGGGAAAATTGCAGGGAATTTTCCCGCCGTGGGGCGGCGCACGTGGTGGGGATCGATATTTCGGAGAAAATGCTGGCGGTCGCCGCCGGGGAGAATCAACTCGCCAACGTCCGTTTTCTGCGCATGAGCATGAACGATCTGACGCCGCTGGAGGGCCCGTTCGATCTGGTGGTCAGCTCCCTGGCCGTCCATTACATCGAGGATTTCGACACCCTGTTGCGGCAAATCCACCGTCTTCTCACCCCGGGGGGGACCTTCGTTTTCTCGCAGGAGCACCCGTTCACCACCGCGCTCATGCGGGAGCCGCGCTGGACGAGGGACGGCGAGGGGCGGATCCTTCACTACAACCTGACCGATTACAGCCGGCCCGGCGAAAGGACGACCAATTGGATTGTCGAGGGAGTCGTGAAATACCACCGCCCGTTTTCGGCGATTTTCAGTTCCCTCGCCCGGGTCGGATTTATGCTGGAGCAGGTACTCGAGCCGGTTCCGGACGAGGCGGTGATGGACGCCTGGCCGGCGTATCGGAAAAACATCCACAAACCGGATTTTCTCCTGGTCAGGGCCGCAAGGATATAACACAGGGCCATACCGCTATCTGCGGCGGCCCATAAAAATAGAGGGGGCTTCCGATGGAAAGCCCCCTCTTTAACCCGGAACATCCCGGCGGGATCAGTCCCGTATCTTTTTCCGTTTGCCGGCCGCTCCGGCCAACTGTGCTGCGGTCATCCCCCCGGCCTTGGCGGAGCCGCCGTCTTCGTCCTTGAACAAGGGGCCGCCAGAGAGGTCAAAATGCGATTCCGCCGCAGGTTCTTCCTTGGCCATCGACCGCTCGAGAAGCCAGACGACCAGCATCAGAATTGGAACGAATACAGGCGACATGTGCCGCCATATCATCCGGGCGGTGGTGACGCCGGTGTCCTTGCCGTCTGACCCGATATGCACCGGGAAGGCGTCGCGGATCGAAAAGGCATAGATAAAAAAGATGATTCCGGCCACGGCACAGAGAATCAGCCCGATATAGCCGCGTTTCGGGAAAACCTCAAACAGCACGGCCCCTCCAAGCAGCAGCACGGCCGCCACGATGAGAGGGACGATGGACAGCACCTTGTCATATGCTTCCCCCTCGATGGCGTTTGCATTGTTTATTTGTATGCTGACAATCGTCATGATCTGTACAGCGCACACCAGCACCAGCACGATCCATAACAGGATCCGGCAAAACGTGGTCGTATTATGCATGGAAAAACAGCCTCCTAGATGGATAAAGTCCCATTTTGAGTCCGGCGGTCCGGCCCCGGCAGGGATATATATCTATCATATCACATTTTCGGCCCATTTCAATGGGATTCTTTTGTGAGAAATTCTTGGGAAAACCCCTTGCATTCTTTTGACAATCGTGGTATACTATGGAATAGTGTATAAGAGTGGTATGGAAAGAGTGGGGCGACCCGCTCTTTTATCTTTGTTTGGATGCTTTCATCATGGATGTCAGGAAAGGAACGTACCGATATGGCCAACCGACACACTGGCCCCGGAGGGGCTGCGGCCGTCTGCCGCACTCTTGCCGAGCCGCTGGCCAGGCAGCTCGGCCTGCGCATTTGGGACGTCCGCTTCGTCAAGGAGGGCGCTGACTGGTATCTGCGTGTCTTCATCGACCGGGACGGCGGCGTTTCCATCGACGATTGCGTGGATCTGACCCGCCTGCTTTCCCCGGCCCTCGACGAGGCCGACCCGATCGACCAGTCCTACTGCCTGGAGGTCTCCTCGCCCGGTGTGGAGCGGGAACTCACCCGCCCCGAGCATTTTGAAGCGTATCGCGGGCGGGCGGTGACCGTCCGGCTCATCCGGCCCCGGGACGGGCAGCGGGATTTTACCGGTCGGCTGCTTGAGGGCGCGGATCCGGTCCGGCTGGAGATGCCGGAGGGGGAAGTGCTTGCCTTCTCCCAAAAAGAGATTTCTTCGGTCCGCGCGGTGGACGAGTATGAGGATGACGACGATGAACCGGACTTGTCCGGCAGTATAACGGAGGATTGACGGAAAATGGATAACGCAGAATTCTTTGAGGCCCTGAAACTGCTTCAGAAGGAGAAAGGCATCGAAGGGGATTACCTGCTGGAAAAGATCCACGCGGCGATCGTGATCGCCGTTAAGCGGGATTTCGGCGGCAAGGAAAACATCAACGTTGTCATGGATCCCGCCACCAATGAGTTTTCAGTCTCCCTGCGCAAAACGGTCGTGGACGAGGTGGAGGATCCCGACGAGCAGATGCTGCCGGAGGAAGCTGCCCGCTATGTCAAAAACCCCAAGGTTGGGGATGTCGTGGACATCCAGCTCGAAACCAAGCAGTTCGGCCGCATCGCCGCCCAGACCGCAAAGCATGTCATCCGGCAGGGGATCCGGGAAGCCGAGCGGGGCCAGCAGATGCAGGAGTTCCAGCGCCGCAACCAGGAGCTCGTCACCGCGCTGGTCACCCGGGTGGATCCCAAATCCGGCGCGGCCACCCTGGAATTCGGCAAGGCTGAGGCCGTGTTGCCGAAAAGCGAGCAGATTGGGGAGGAAGAGCTGCACGAGGGCGACCGTATCAAGGTGTACGTCGTGGATGTCCGGGAAGGGGAAAAAGGGCCCCGCGCACTGATTTCCCGCACCCATCCCGGCCTGGTCAAGCGGCTGTTCGAGATGGAGGTCCCGGAAATCTTCAACGGCGTCGTCGAAATTAAGGCTGTTTCCCGCGAGGCGGGCTCCCGCACCAAGCTCGCGGTACAGGCACATGATGAAAACGTCGATGCCGTTGGGGCCTGTATCGGCCCCCGGGGCGCCCGTGTGGCCGGAATCGTGGACGAACTCGGCGGGGAGAAGATCGACATCGTCGAATACAGCGACGAACCGGAGAAATTCATCGCCGCCGCCCTCTCCCCTGCCAAAGTCCTCTCGGTCGAGGTGGATCCCGACGGCGCCAAAAGCTGCCGGGCCACGGTGCCGGACTCCCAGCTCTCCCTGGCCATCGGCAACAAGGGACAGAACGCCCGGCTGGCAGCCAAGTTGACGGGCTGGAAAATCGATATCCGGCCGGAAAGTGGTTTTTATGGAGAGGAAGACGCCTGATTGCCGGATGCTCCCGTGAGCCCGGCAGGCGGGTTTGTCATCGATGGCTTTATGGCCGGGCCTTCCCGGGAAACGATGCGTTTTTGCCGCGCCGGATCCTGCTTAGGCTAAAAAGGTGACGCTGACGGCCCCGGCTATACAGCCAAAATCCGCAAGTCCGCCGGGGAACCGGCTTATATCCATAGATGGGGAACGAATAGGAGGCGAACGAGATGCACACAAAACGGGTTCCGCTGCGGAAATGCACCGGCTGCGGTGAAATGAAGCCGAAAAAAGAGCTGGTACGGGTGGTCAAAAGCCCCGAGGGGGAACTGTCCCTCGATCTGACGGGCAAGAAACCCGGCCGCGGCGCCTATGTCTGCCGCTCGCTCGCCTGTCTGCAGGCAGCACGGAAAGCGAGACGGTTGGAAAAAGCCTTTTCCTGCCAGATTCCCGCTCCGGTGTATGAGCGCATGGAGGAGGAATTACAGGCAAGTGATGGAGGATAAGCTCGCGGGCCTGCTGGGCATGTGCCGGCGGGCCGGAAGGCTGACCACCGGGTTCGACGCCGTGACGGCGCTGGCCGCTGAAGGGCGGGCCGCGCTCATCCTGGCGGCGTCGGACGTATCGGAAAAAACCGGCAAGGAACTGCGCTTCGCCCTGGAACGGGCGGCGCCGGTGCCCGTCTTGACCGTTCCGTTGACCAAGGAGACGATCGGCCGCATGCTCGGCCTGCAAAAACCGGTCGGCATCCTGGCGACGGCGGATGAGGGGTTTGCCCGCGCCATCGTCCGGTGCTGTCCGGCCGGTGCAGACAATGTCCACGATATGGAGGAGGAACCGTCCTATGATGATTAAATACCGCGTTAGCGAGGTTGCTAAGGATTTCGGCGTACCCAGCAAAGACGTGATTGAGCTGTTGGCCAAATATGTAGACACTCCCAAAAAGAGTGCCACGGCGCTGGAGGAAAACGAGCTGGATCTGGTGTTTGAACACTTTACGCAGAAGAACAGCGTGGAGAATTTCGACGCCTATTTCGCCACGGCGGCGGAAAAAAAGGAGCCGGAAAAGGCTCCGGCCACGGCGGCGCCAGCCGCCCCCGCCCCCACCGCGCCGGCCCATCCGTCGGCGCCGGCGGTCGGCCCCCGTCCGGCCGCGCCCGCTCAAAAGCCCCCCAAGGCTCCGGCCGCGCCCCGGCCCCAGATCGAACGCCGCACCGTCGATACCCGGACCCCGCAGGTCAATGTGGGCCGGTATGACGAAAAGTTCGACGTGCTCGCCCAGACCTCCAAGCAGGTACGCGGCGACGGCGGCGGGATCAAGAAGCAGAAAATCAATCAGAAATCCCAGCAGTACCGCCGGCCGCATCCCCGCCGGGAAACCGAGGCCGAACGGCTGCGCCGCATCCAGATGGAGCGGAAGATGAAGCCGATCACCATCACGGTGGGCGAGACCATCACCGTGGCCGAGCTGGCGTCCCGGCTCAAGGCCACCGTCGCCGAAGTCATCAAAAAACTGATGGGGTTCGGGGTTATGGCGACAGCCAACGAGGAAATCGATTTCGATACCGCATACCTGGTGGCGGGTGAATTCCACGCCAAGGTCGAGCGGGAGGTGGTCGTCACCATCGAGGAGCGGCTGATTGACGACCACGAGGACAAGGCGGAGGATCTGGTGCCCCGGGCTCCCGTGGTGGTGGTCATGGGTCACGTGGACCACGGCAAGAAAAACCTCCATCCTCGACGCCATCCGCAAAACCAAGGTCACCGAGGGCGAGGCCGGCGGTATTACCCAGCATATCGGCGCCTACCGCGTCAAAGCGGCCGGACAGTCCATCACCTTCCTGGACACCCCGGGCCACGAGGCCTTCACCAGTATGCGCGCCCGCGGCGCTTCTGTCACGCTGGTTTCCGGCCCGGTTCATTTGACGGCTCCTGCCGGAGTATCGGTCGTGCCGGTTATGTCTACCCAAAATCTCTACGACGCAATGATGACCCACTGTGCTTCTCAGGATGTTATCATTCAGGCGGCGGCTCCTGCCGATTATCGTCCTGCCGTCATGGCTCCCGAAAAGCTCAAAAAACAGGACGGCCAGCCCTTTGTGCTGACGTTGGTGGAAAATCCCGACGTTGCGAAGGCTGTCGGTGAACAGAAAAAGCCCGGCCAGATTCTGGTGGGCTTTGCCGCCGAAACGGAGCATCTTCTGGAAAACGCCCAAAAGAAGCTGGATAAAAAGCATCTGGACATGATCGTTGCTAACGATGTTACCCAAGCAGGAGCCGGTTTCGGCGT
>ERZ825896.1757-NODE-1757-length-23119-cov-8.009582_pt1 | contig 23119 bp, 22 predicted proteins | sample MGYA00519858_ERZ825896 | MGnify/ENA primary metagenome ERZ825896 (study PRJEB31778, sample SAMEA3449214) | human gut metagenome | biome: human gut; feature: human-associated habitat; material: faeces | place: United Kingdom | collected 2010/2012 ...
GTAGGTAGCCGCCTCTTCAAGGTCAGACTCACAAGGTCTGACCTTTTTTTGTGCCCATAGGCGAACGGGGCGCGGAAGGCGGGCGTTGGTCTTCGGTCTTCGGTCTTCGGTTTCGGTGTAAAGTGTAAAATGCTATCTTTGCACTCTGTTTCTATCAGTTTTTAGACTTGTATTGATTTAGCATACATGAGCATGAAGCCTATTTTCTATGCGGCGGTGCTGCTTGCGTTCACGACGCTCAGACTGAACGCGCAAAGCTTTTCTGATGTGGCAGATAGCTGCTATTTTTATCTTGAACAGGGCGATACTGCTTCGTTTGGCAGAACCTGCGACCGATTGCCCGATGCGTATGAGAGAACCTATAATGCCGAATTATATTCCATCGCCATGGAGTTGACCGGGATAAGAAACATGGACCAGGGAATTCGGTTGCTGCTGCTCGATGCCCGGAAGAAGGACAGGGATGTCTCCCAAATCAGGCGGATGATGGAGCAGATAGACTGCCGAAATGCCAGCCGTGTCGCTGAAATTATTGACCGATACGGTTGGCTTGCCCCTGAGGAGGTCGGCTATGAAGCCAACGAGGCTCTGTTCCTGTGTATACAGCACACTCAGGACTCGTTGATTCAAAATAAGTACCTGCCGGTTCTGAGAGATGCGGTCCAAAGCGGTGCGGCCGAGGGGTGGCAATACGCCTTTCTCACGGACCGATGTCTCATGAATCGGGGCGAGCGGCAAATCTATGGTACTCAGCGGATAGCCAAAGGTGGGGTCGATTATCTGGTGCCGTTGCAGGATGCAGAGCGGGTTGATTCACTGCGTGCGAGCTTAGGTATGGAGCCCTTGCAGGTGTATATGTCGGATTGCGGCTTGGAGCAGGGCTGGAGTATGGAGTACTACAAAACCCATTTACGGCTGCACGAGTCAATCTTTGACTCATGGTACAGGCACTGGCGCGATGCTTTACAGGTCGATAAATAACCTGTTTTGGGCATGATATCCGGAAATGGGTTTGCGTCAAAGGCAACAAAAAAGGGGCTTAAAAGCCCTTTTTTTTGTTATTCATGGTCCGGGCAGCCGTCGCCGGGATGGTGCTCGAGCACCGTGTGGGGAACGACGCCGTGGGTCAGCAGCTGAATCGGGCAGTCGTAGTTGCGCAGTTGCTCCTCGGTGATGCGGTTCGAGTGGTGGCGGTGCACCTGACGGTTGACGCAGGCAATCTCCTTGACGACGCTTGTGATGGTTCCGATGTCGTGCGAAACCATCACAATCGCCATGCGGCTGTTCAGCTCATGGAGCATGTGGTAGAGTTCCTTTTCGAACTTGTTGTCGACGAAGTTGGCCGGCTCGTCGAGTATCAGCAGCCTCGGGTCGGAGATGATGGCCCGGCAGAGCAGTGCCCGCTGCATCTGTCCGCCCGAGATTTCACCAATCGGATGGTTGGCCACTTCGCCGATACCCGCCGCCTCGAGCAGCGCAAGGGCCTTGGCGCGGTCTTCGCGCGTGTAGCGGGAGCGGAAGCCGCGGCGTCCCTGGAGCCCCGAGAGGGTCGTTTCGACCACCGAAATGGGGAACGAACGGTCGAAGTTCGAGAGCTGCGGCATGTAGCCAATCAGCCGCTCCTTGCCGTGGAAGAGCCCCGGAGCCAGCGTGATGGTGCCGCGATAGGGTACCGTGCCGAGAATCGCCTTGACCAGCGTGGTTTTGCCGCCTCCGTTGGGGCCGATGATGCCGATGAAGTCGTCGTCGGCGATGTCGAGGTTGACGTTGCGGAGCGCCTCGTAGCCGTCGTAGCTGACGCTCACGTTGCGCATGGAGACAAGGTTCATGGGCGGGCGGTGATTTGGTCGGTGATTTCGGCGATGTTCGCCAGGACATCCTCGCGCAGCGGGTCGATGGCGACGCTCGTGGCATTGAGGTCGCGGGCGATGATTTCGACGGCCGATGCCGGGAACTGGCTCTGGTAGAGGATGCGGGTGATGCCGTCGGCCCGGGCCTGTTTGATGATGCGGGTCAGCTCTCGGGCCGAGGGCTCCTTGCCCTCGTTCTCGATGGCCACCTGGCGGATGCCGTAGTCGCGGGCGTAGTAGGTGAGGGCCGGATGGTAAATCAGGAAATAGCGCGTTCCGGCCGCCTTGAGCCGACTGCCCACCTGGCGGTCGAGCTGTTGCAGGGCCGCCTGCAGTTTGCCGTAATTAAGCGTGTATTTTGTCGAATCGGGATAGGCGGCATGAATGGCTTCGTAGGCGTTTGCTGCCATCTGCTGGAGTGCGCGCGGCGAGGTCCAGATGTGGGGGTCGACGCCGAGGCCATGTTCGTGGCCGTCGTGGTGGTGTGCACAGCTGCCCTCAATCAGCTCGATGCCGCGGCTCAGGTTGACGACGCGCTGGGGCTCCTCGAGCTTCGAGAGCAGCGAGTTCTCGAAGTCGATGAGTCCCACGCTGAAAATCTGTCGTGCGCGGTTCATGCGGGCGAACTGGCGCGGCGTGGGTTCGAAGGTTTCGGGGCTCGCTCCGGCGGGAACAAGCACCTCGATGTCGAAATCAGAGCCGACGATGCCGCCGATGATAGTGCGCAACGGCAGAATCGAGACGACCATCGTGCGGTCGTCCGTCCGGGGTGTTTCGCCGCACGCGGCCAGCAGCAGGGTAGTGACGAGTAGAAGGAGGTATTTTCTCATGGTGGATGTTTCTTGCGACAAAGATAAGAAAAAACCGCGGTTGCCGCACTCCGGGTTGCGTATGTCTTCCGGTTGCATCGCTGGTGTCCCCGGTTTGTGCGCATAGGGTGTAGGTCCTCTTCAATTTCGCCGCGGCTGTGTTTCATGCGGTTGGCGGGTGGGTTCGTGGCGGCTGGCTCCGACGGCGCTCAGTATCAGCCACGGCTCGACGAAGAGGTTGATGAGCACATGTGCTGCCACGGCAGGCAGCAGATTGCGCCCCGCTGCGACGTAGACTACTGCGAGCAGCAGGCCCAGTGCCGCGGTCGATGCCGCCGAGGCTGCCCCTGTACGCAGGTTCCCGCCCAGGAGCGACCACGAGAGGTGTATCAGGCCGAAGGCAAGGGCCGAGAGCACGATTTGCATCAGCGCGCACGCTCCGTTGCCCTGGAGCCAGTCCATCAGCATCTGACGGAAGAGGGCCTCTTCGACGATTCCGCCCGCAAATCCGGCATAGATGCCCAGCCATTTGAGCAAACCTTTGAAACAGAGAAGATTATGCCGGACTTCGGGAATCATGCGGGCCGTGTAGGCAATGTAACCGGCGGCCGTTGCCGCGGCCAGGAGCCAGGCGTGGGGTAGGACCTCTCCGGAACCGCTGAAGCCCAGATAGTTCAGGAATTTCTCGGGGCCGTTCATGCACCAGATGACAATGAATGTGGTCATGAAGGCCGCTGTTGCAGCGAGTACAATGGCTGCGGTTCTTCTTTGTCGGTGGTCGTTCGATTTTTCCATTTTTTATCGCAATTCGGTGATTTGCTGTGTGGTCCGGTCTTTATGCGGGGTTCAGGTCGTATCTTTCTTTGTTAATATTAATAAGTTTATAATATAAACCAAAACATTTTGCTTTTTTTGTTTGAAAGGGGAGTTTTTGTGCTTGCAGCAGCCCTTTGCGCGGTTGGTGAGGGAGCGTTTGCAAGTGAGGACACTCCAGCTCCTTGAGTTTGAACCGTGTAATGCTCATTGTTGCAACCGGGCGCTGTTGAGCGTATAATGGCGGCGTATGTTGCTGTGGATGAGTCTGTTTTGAGCTGTGAGGATTGTGGGGCTTTACCTGTCCGCGGCTGGCGCCATATTTTATACGCGCAATGCTCCTTGTATATATGTGTCCGTCAGCCGTTTTGCGCGATTACGTTCGGGCAAAAAAGTGTTGGTTTTCAATGCATCGGGTTCTCTGCACCTGGTTTGCCAATCCGGAGGGACCGGTGTCGGGTTCGAGTAGGCTATTCCCTATTTACCCGTTACTAATTTAACATAATGTAAATATTGTTTCATTCCTCGTCTGCTGCGAATCCCTCCGGCGTTCCGTTTTTGCCGAATCGCATTGTCCCTGGCTGTTGCGTCTCCTGCCAAATATGACTATATTTGTGTATGGATGTTAAATATCCTTGGATTTCTTTTGGCATGACTCTTTATCTTCAACAGCAATAATTCCGACCAATGAAAAGGAACCTGTTCACATCTTCGGCCGTATTTCTCTTTTCGGCTTTGACCCTTGCATGCTGTGGCGGCAGCTCCGTTCAATCGCCTTCGACCGAGGAGGCCCGGGCTGCGTTGGTACTCCCTGAGGCGCCCGCCAGTGCGCAGCGCTCCGCTGCGGTACAGGCCGCCCGGATATGGGGCTTTGTCAAGTACCACCATCCGGCATTCGCCAGGAAATCGCTGAATGCCGATGCCGAGTATTTCACGCTGCTGCACCGTATTATAAATGCGCCGGACTCGGCTCGCAACGCGGTGTTCGCGGAGTGGATTGCCGCATTGGGACCTGTTTCCATGCGTTCCGACAGCAGCGTGAAGTGCGAAGTCTTCAACGATTTCGCATGGATTTACGACACGCTGCAGCTGGGTGCGCCCCTGAGCCGCATGTTGGCTGAAATCCGTCAGGCGGACCCGGGCAAAAACAGATATGTGGAGCAGACCTCTGTCAACGTCTCATACATCGAGCCGGAATATACGGATATTCCGGACGAAGACATCGCATACAGACTGCTCGGTGTGGCTAAATTCTGGAACGCCGTCGACAGCTACTCCCCGAACCGCAATCTGACGGACCGCCCGTGGGACGAGGTGCTTCGCGACTATACGGCCATGGCATTCGACTCCTCGGTCGACTTCATGGCGCTCTACTCCCGCATGGTATCCGAACTGTGCGACTCGCATGTCAATTCGTGGTTTATTCCGCTCTTCGGGGGCCGCTTCGTCCCCGTCGTGTGCCGCTTCGCCGGGGAGCGACTCTTCGTTACGGACACCTGTACGCTTGTGCCCAATGATTTCCGCGTCGGGGACGAGATTCTCCGTATCGACGGCAAAAGCCCGGTCGAACGTTTGGCGGAACTCGCGCCCTACATGTCCTGCTCCAACCGTGCTGCGCTCATGCGCGACGGCTCCTATGCATCGCTGCTCACGGCGAAGGAGGAGGTGCAGCTCGAGTATCGGAGCCGCGGGGAGCTCCGCACGTCGACCCTCTCCACGGTCGATGGCGAGCATTTTGTCGGACGGATATACGCGAATCTGTATTCGCCCCAAAAGCCGACGTTCGAAGAGATGGCCGACGGCATCGCCTGCATCCGTATCGGCTCGCTTACGTGCGACGATGAACCCGAGCTTGAGGAGCTGCTGAAGAGGTACGACAAGCTGATTATCGACCTGCGTGCATATCCAGCCGAGTACGATGTAATCCACAAGCTGCTTCCGGAGTATCTCTTTCCCGAGGCCCGGGAGGCAGTTGCCGTGCTGCTGCCTCAGGCCGACACTCCGGGAACCGTCGTACGTCGGGTCGAGTCGACGGAGCGGAGCTCCGATTCCGGTCGGCTTTTCCGGGGGCAGATTGTGCTGTTGGTCGATGCCAGCTCGCAGTCGATGTCCGAGTATTTCACAATGTTCCTGCAGACCATTCCGGGCGTCGTGACCATTGGCAGCCAAACGGCCGGCGCCGACGGAAACGTAACGCGCATCCAGCTGCCCTATGCGTCATTCAGCCTCACCGGTCTCGGTGTCTGCTATCCCGACGGGCTGAACGCTCAGCGTCGCGGTGTGAAGATTGACCGTGTGGTCGAACCGACTGCCGAGGGGTTGATGCAGGGTCGGGACGAACAGATGGAGGCGGCAATCGACTGTCTGAACGGGGCTCGTATCTGAAAAGTGCGCCCGTAACCATAAAATGAAAAGGAGGGAATCATTTCGATTTCCTCCTTTTTTATTATCGCCTCCAGATTGCACCCATCCTGTACGGATTGATGCCTGTACCGTTGTGAGCCGATGTCTGGCCTGCATGAATTTTCTGCCCGGATAATCAGGATGTAACGGGGTTCTTTCCCTGTTTTCCGCCCGATTTTAACCCTCCGTGTTTGCGATATTCAGAGTCGTTCCGACCGGTTGCCGGAATTATCGCTCCGACGGCGTGTAACTTTCGAAGGTGTGGTCGTCGTAGAGGATAACGATGCGGCGCACCGATCCGTGTCCGCGCAGGGCAACCTGCTGCAATGCCTCTGAGGTGAGGGCAGCCGACGATGCTCCGGCTGATGCGGTCGATGGCGTTGCGATGGAGGCGTCTCCAGCCGCCGGACCGAAGAGCGTTGTCCCGGCCGGACTCTTCGCCCTGGTCTGACCGGCCGCTCCGGCTCCGATTCCTGTCCCGACTCCAACTTCGGGCGACCCGCCATTCACCGCCGCACCCGTTGCTGCGGCGGTCGTGTCACTCCGGTACATCGGCCCCTTGTCGAGCAGAAGCCAGTCGGGGCTGAGCCGGGGAAATTTCAGCAGCATCTTTTGCAGAAAATCGAAGCTGGGCTTGTTGCGCCCGGCCAGAATGTGGGAGATTCCCGCCGGATTGATTTCGAGTCTTTCGGCCAGCTGGCTTGGCTTCAAACCTTCACTTTTCATGATATCGAGCAATTTCTCCCTCATCAGCGTAATTTTTTACAAATATAAACACTTTTCATTTGTAAATCAAGAAAATTTGCTATTTGTAAAATGTCAATAACTGTTGATAATGTTTACAAATGGAAACAAATAAATTCCGTTAAAAGTTGCCCTTCGTTGTTACGTTTGTTTTTACTTTATACTGTATTAATTAAAATACTCGTTTTCAGTGTAATATCAATGATAAAACCTTGTTGTGCGCCCTCTACGCCGGCGTGCTTGCATCTTCTATTGTTTTGGTTTATCGTTCGTTGATGTGAATTTCGTAAAATATTGATATTGTGAAGTATTTAATGGTGTATGTTTAGTGGTTTAACAGCGGTTGTAGCCGAGAAATTGCACCCGGATGAGTGTTTATCGATAATTTACAAATGTATATTATTAACAGGGCAAGCAGCACTGTTCTTTTTACATATGTAATTACAACTGGAAAATATCCCTCTCCCTAATCTTTACAATTGTAAAATAAGCACCTCCCTACCCTACTTTTTGACCGTTTTTGGCGTATTTCGCTCGGCTGTTCATATCTTTTGTTTACAACTCTGTTTGCAGCTCAGATTATGTTAAATAATAAAGAAGCGGAGCAGGATAAAGATATCCTACTCCGCTCAGGAATAATCAGTTACCTGTTTGTTAACAACCTACTCCCTGGAGAGCTTTTCCGCAATTTCGCGGAACTCTTCCGGAGTCAGTTGGAGCTTTTCGCGGTGAAAATCGACGTCGTTTTCGCTGTTCATCGGTATCAGATGGATGTGTGCATGGGGAACTTCGAGTCCCAGTACCACTACTGCCACCTTCCTGCAGGCGGTTTCCCGCTTGATTCGGGCTGCAACCTTCTTGGCAAAGAGCATCATGCCGGCAAGGGTTTCGTCATCGAGGTCGAAGATATAGTCGACCTCCTTCTTGGGAACGACGAGCGTATGCCCTTTGGCCAGCGGATTGATGTCGAGGAATGCGTAGTAGCGGTCGTCTTCGGCGACCTTGTAGGAGGGAATCTCCCCCGCAATGATGCGTGAAAAGATGGATGCCATAATCTGAATAGTGTTGAATGTTATCGTTTCCGTTGTCTTGATGCGGCACCGGGCGTCTATCCCGGTCTCTGTCCGGTGCGGTTCGCTCCGGCCGGGGCGGTTAGGCGCGTCGTGTGCTTCGTGTGCCTCTATGTGTTGCCTCTCTATGGGACGGTTTTGTGTCTCGCTTAACGGCTTCTTGCCGCGGGAGATTCTTCGCCGGTCCATCTGGTCGAAGGTCGGCAACCGGGGCTGTAGAAAAGCCCGTGGGCACCTCCCTGCCGAATCATCGGGTGCCGGTCAGCTGCAGGGTGCCTCGCCAGGCGTCGGCGCGCATCCCATGTCTGCGAGCCTCGGTTTTCCGCGCTTCATTCTTCCCGGGCGGTGCACCTCGTTGTTCGCTTCGCTCATCGAAGTCATGTTCATATAGACAGTTTGTCCGCGGCTCGGTTGTTTGGTGTTATGTTACTCCTCGAATTTGGGCTTCAGAATCTCGGCGTAAATGACCGCTTTGCGCAGGTCGAACTCCGCGACTATCTCATTGGCCGTCTCCTCCGTTTCCGGCAACCGTACGGGCTCCTTTTCGCGCATTGCCGCCATAACCTGCGGCTGGGCGGCCGATACGCTGCTGTGCCTGCGTTGGAGGCTTTCGCCCGCGTGCTGCAGTCCGTGTTGGGGAGATGCTGTTGCCGGCGTCTGCGACCGCGACGCAGCGGCCTGTTGTGCGGTCGCCCGTTGTGCAGCGGTCTGTTGCGTAGTGGATTTTGCGCCTCCGGTCGAGGGCGAAGTGGCCGGCCGACGGCTGCGTTGTTGCGGCAGAGGAAAACCCTCCGGCAGACCGCTGCCCGGGGTCGGATAGCGTGGAACGGTCGGATGGCCCTGCCCGGCGTTGCGCTCCTGCCCCTCTTCGGTCTCGTCGGCTCGCCGTGCAGCCCGCTTGCGGGCCTTGGAGAGCGCCGAAAAGCCCATCGATACGACGATGAACAGCAGCCAGAGTATGGGCGCGTAGTCTTCCATGGTCTCAGTTCATGGCTCGTTTGACGGTTTCGATGCCCTTGATTTGGCGGATGCGGTCCATGACGGCATTCAGGCCTTCGGCGTCCTTTACGTAGAGGCTGACGCTTCCCTCGAAGATGCCGTCGTGGCTGTGGATGTTCACCTCGCGGATGTTGATGTTGAAGTCGTCGCTGACGACCTTGGCCAAATCGAGCAGGATGCCCATCCGGTCGATGCCGCGGATTTCGGCCGTCACCAGGTAGGACATCGCCTTGTGTTGCGACCACTTGATTTCCTCCTTGACGATGTTGTTGCCGAACTGACTGGCCAGCCGGTTCAGCTCGTCGCAGGTTGCCTTGTGGACGATGATGTTGCCGCTGGCCGGGTCGCGGTAGCCCACGACCTTGTCGCCCGGAATGGGTTTGCAGCACTCGGCGATGCGGAACTGTGGTTCGGCCTCCACGTCGGGCGAAGGCTGTATCTCACCCGGCGACACGGGAGCATCGCCCTCCTCGGGCTCCTCCTTCTTGGGGATGAAGAGGGTCCAGAACTTGAGTATCTTGCTCTTCGAGTCGACCTTGAGGGTCTTCTCCAGCGTGTCGATGGTGACGATTCCCGCGCCGATTTTGCTGTAGAGCTCCTCCTTGTTGCGGCAGCCGTAGGCCGGGACGATTTTGCGCAGCACGCGGCCGCTGAGCTTGATGTTGAGCTCCTTCATCTTGTCGTCGAGCATCTGCATGCCGTGCTCGATGTTGTGCTGCCGCTCGCGCTTGAGGAAGCTCTTGATGGCCTGCTTGGCCTTGGCCGTCGTGACGATGTCGAGCCACTCAGGCTTGGGTCGGGCGTTGTCGGCCGTGATGATTTCAATCTGGTCACCGCTGTTGAGCGTCGTGGTGATGGGCTCCAGCTTGTGGTTGATTTTGGCGCTGATAGCGTTGTTGCCGATTTTCGAGTGGATGTCGTAGGCAAAGTCGAGCGCCGTGGCGCCGAAGGGCAACTTACGTGATTCTCCCTTTGGTGTAAATACCACTATTTCACTGGTGTACAGCGATAACTTGAAGTTGTCCAGGAAGTCGACGGCATTCTCCGTCGGGCTGTTCAGCGCCGCCCGAATCTGCTTGAGCCACTTGTCGAACTCGTCCTCGTCCTGCGAGATGGTCGCATGCTTGTACTTCCAGTGGGCGGCGAATCCCCGTTCGGCAATCTCCTCCATGCGCTGCGTGCGGATTTGCACCTCGACCCATACGCCGTCAGGGCCCATGACCGTCGAGTGCAGCGCCTCGTAGCCGTTGGCCTTGGGCATCGAAATCCAGTCGCGCAGGCGGTCGGGTTTCGGGGTGTAGGTGTCTGTAATGGAGGAGTAAATCTGCCAGCACTGCGTCTTCTCGGAGGGGAACGGAAGCGGCTTGAAGACAATCCGGATGGCGAACAGGTCGTAGACCTCCTCGAAGGGTATCTGCTTGCGCTGCATCTTGTTCCAGATGGAGTAGACGCTCTTGACGCGGGCCGATATCTCGTAGTTGATTTTGTCGCGGTTGAGCGCCGCGATAATCGGGGCGTTGAACTTGTCGACGAACTCCTGGCGCGAGGCCTCCGATTCGCTCAGTTTGCGGGTGATTTCGGCGTACTCCTGCGGGAAGCGGTACTTCATGCAGAGGTCCTCCAGCTCGCTCTTGATGGAGTAGAGCCCGAGCCGGTAGGCCAGCGGCGCGAAGAGGTAGATGGTCTCGCTCGTGATTTTGATTTGCTTGTTGAGCGGCATCGAGCCGAGCGTGCGCATGTTGTGCAGGCGGTCGGCAATCTTGATGAGGATGACCCGCACGTCGTCCGAGAGGGTCAGCAGCACCTTGCGGAAGTATTCGGCCTGCTTCGAGGTGTCGGCGTTGAAGACGCCCGACATCTTGGTAAGGCCATCGACCATCGAGGCGATTTTGGGGCCGAAGATGCGCTCCATGTCCTCGACGGTGTACTCCGTATCCTCCACCACGTCGTGCAGCAGTGAGGCGACGACCGACTTGACGCCCAGGCCAATCTCCTCGATGACTATTTTGGCTACTGCAATAGGATGCAGGAGATAAGGCTCGCCGGAGCGGCGCCTTACCCCCTGATGGGCCTCTTTGGCGAGGAAAAATGCACGTTTAATCAGATTCCAGTCTTCGTCGTTCTTGCATATTTTGGTGCACGAGAAGAGCAGGTCGTCCCATTTCTCCTTTATTATGAGTTCATCCTCGGCAGTATAATCCATAAGCAAACACTTGGGGTATTACTCCTTTTTCTCCTTCATGGCCTCGCGGACCTTGGCCTCAATCTCGGCGCTGAGCGCTTCGTCCTTCTTGAGCAGCTCCTTCACCGCATCGCGGCCCTGGCCGATTTTGCGGTCTCCGTACGAGAACCACGAGCCGGCCTTCTTGATGATTCCGTAGTCGACGCCCAGGTCGATGATTTCGCCGATTTTCGAGATGCCCTCGCCGAACATGATGTCGAATTCGGCACGCTTGAACGGGGGCGCCACCTTGTTCTTCACCACCTTGACCTTGGTGCGCGTTCCGAGCTGGTCCTCGCCGTCCTTGATGACCGACATGCGGCGGATGTCGATGCGCACCGAAGCGTAGAACTTCAGCGCGTTGCCGCCCGTCGTGGTCTCGGGGTTGCCGTAGACGACGCCAATCTTGTCGCGCAGCTGGTTGATGAAGATGCAGACGGTCTTCGTCTTCGAGATGCTCGACGTGAGCTTGCGCAGCGCCTGCGACATCAGACGGGCCTGAAGACCCATCTTGGCGTCGCCCATCTCGCCCTCGATTTCGGCCTTGGGCGTCAGCGCCGCCACCGAGTCGATGACGATGATGTCGATGGCGCTCGAGCGAATCAGCGAGTCGGCGATTTCGAGCGCCTGCTCGCCGTTGTCGGGTTGCGAGATGAGCAGGTTGTCGACATCGACGCCCAGCTTCTGGGCATAGGCGCTGTCGAAGGCGTGCTCGGCGTCGATGAATGCGGCAATACCGCCCGCCTTCTGCGCCTCGGCGATGGCGTGGATGGCCAGCGTCGTCTTACCCGACGATTCGGGACCGAAAATTTCGATGACACGTCCCTTGGGGTATCCGCCCACGCCCAACGCCATGTCGAGCGTGATGGAGCCCGTAGGGATGACGGGGATGTCGGCAATCTCCGTGCTGTTCATCCGCATGATGGAGCCCTTGCCGAAGTCCTTCTCTATCTTTTCCATAACCGCGTTGAGCACTTTGAGCTTGTCCGCGTTCACCTGAGCTTTTTCTGCCATTGTGTGTAGTTCGTTATCTGAATAAATTGTTCGTTCTTTTTGTTGTTGTGCGCCCCGTTTCGGGGTGCCGTTTCGGGGAGCGCGCTCCCCTGCTTTTGCTTTCGCGGCTGCGTTTGCCCTGGTCTTTGCCGCTGTTTGGAGCTGCGCCGGCTTGCGGGGGCGCCCACCTTCGGCACAACTCCGTTATCGGGGCCTCCTTTGGACGTTTCCCGCTTTCGGACCGTTTCCGCCCACCTTCGGGTCTTCGCGTTTCTGCGCTTTTCCTCGGGTCTTCGGGTCGTTTCCGTTTTTGGGCCGTTTCCGCCCCCCCCCGGAGTCTACCGCCGTGATTTGCGGAGTGCGTCGCGACGCTGCTCAGCCAGCGGCCGCTTGTCGGGACGCATGTCGCGCGGCAGCGGCATGCGGATGATGCGGGCGTCGAGCCAGCGGTCCTCGTAGGGACTCCAGTTGTTCATCGGGAGATACCCTACCGTCATCCGCCACCGGAACCCGTTGCGGTTGACCAGGTCGTTCGACAGGCGCGGTATGGAGAGCACCGAAGCTCGGGCCCGTTCGCGCATCTGCTGCAGCTGCTTCTGCTCGCGCTCCTTCCGCGCAAAGGGATTGCCGCTTTGGCCGAGCCAGTCGCCCGGAAGGGTCAGCGGCTCGCCGTAGAGCAGCTCCATGAGCGCCAGCGAGTCGTCGAGCGGCCGAATTTCATCCCCGCCGTGCTGTGCGCCGCCCCACTGCGGAGGCTCGCCCTGCGCCGGGAGGGCTTCCCGAGCGAGATGTTCTCCCTGTGCCCGGAGCTCTTCCTGTGCAGCAAGAGGCTGTGGCGCCGGCGCCGGCTGCGGAGTCTGGGCGCCAGGCACCCCGATGCCGCAAAGCAGGCTCATGCCGATGGTAAGCAGTCTCGTCTTCATGTCTCCTCCTTTTGCTTTGTCTCCGTTTATCTCCCTTGAGCTCAAGGGTTCCCGTTACCGAGTATTTCTGCCATTCCGGGGTGTTCCCTACTCCCCCTGGTTCTCCCTCCGTCCGGATGTTCGCCTCCGGATGTCTCCGTCAGCCGTCTCCGGGCGGCTGCGGGTCACTTGTCGTAGGCCTCCAGAATCTGCTGGTAGTGGTCCTTCGTGCGCACCTTCTCGAAAATTTTCTCGATGCGCCCCTCGGCGTCGATGATGAAGGTCGTGCGCAGAACGCCCATGTACTTGCGCCCGTACATCGACTTTTCGGCCCAGACGCCGTAGGCTTCGCAGACCGAGTGGTCGGTGTCGGCCAGCAGCGTGAAGTTCAAATCGTGCTTTGCGCAGAAGTTGCGGTGCGACTGCTCGCTGTCGGGGCTCACGCCGATAATCCGAAACCCCCGACGGGCCAGTTCGTCGCGCCCGTCGCGCAGGCTCTTGGCCTCGAGCGTACACCCCGAGGTGTTGTCCTTGGGGTAAAAGTAGAGGATGACGCGCTGGCCGCGAAGGTCCGCAAGCGACAGAGGTTCACCCTCTTGCGTGGTCGATTTGAAGTCGGGAGCCATATCCCCGGGTCGTAATGCAATCATAGGTTTCTCAACGGATGAAATTACCTTTCAAAATTAATATAATTCCGCGGATTTCCATGCATGGGCCCCCACTTTTTTTGCGCCTCAGTCCCACGTGTAGGTCACCTCCACCTGCTCGTTGAACTCTTCGGGCGAGGTGTTCAGCCGGCGGCGGCAGGCCGGGCAGCGGATGGCCGTCTCGGTCTCGACATAGCCTCCGTCACCGCAGCCGATGCAGGAGGGCAGCATGCCGAAATAGGGTTGCGTCGAGTGTTCGAACTGTGCGCCGCAGTGTTTGCAGCGGATTTTGTAGGCTGTTCCCATGGTCGTTTTCTTTTAGGTTCACGATGCAAAGGAACAACCTCCGAGTGACAACTTGTGACACAACCCGAAAGTGCGCAAAAAAAATCCTGCCGCCGGGGGCTCCGCTACTGAATCGGCCGCAGTTCGCCGGTGGTCGAGTCCATGATGTACCCCTTGACCACCACGTCGTCGGGGATGAGCGGATGGTTGCGGACCAGGTCGACGGTCTCCAGAACGGCCGCCTCGGTATCGTCGAAGCCGTGGAGCCAGGCGTCGAGGTCGATGCCGCAGTGCTTCATGAGCGTGATGTGCTGCTCGGGAATCCCCCGCTGCTTCATCAGGTGCTGCATCTCGGCGCTGTCCATCCCCTGCACGCCGCAGTTGGTGTGTCCGATAATCATCACCTCGGTGACCCCCAGCTCGTAGATGGCCACCAGCAGGCTGCGTACCGTGCTGTCGAAGGGGTTGGTGATGGTGCCGCCGGCGTTCTTGATGATTTTCACGTCGCCGTTGCGCAGGCCGAGGGCTGCCGGCAGCAGCTCCACCAGACGCGTGTCCATGCAGGTGACAATCGCGATGCGCTTGTTGGGGTATTTGTCCGTAATATACCGCTCGTAACCCTTTTCGGCCACGAAGCGGCGGTTGAATGCCAGAATTTCGTCAATCATTTTTCGTCGTGTGTTTTATCCAGATTTTCAGTAATATATCGTCTTATGTATTCGCTCAGCTCCGGGGTGTCGACGATGCGGATGTCGTCGAGCAGCCCCACCACGAAGCGGCCCACGCCGGCGTAGTTGGCCACCTCGGTGTCGAGCAGCCAGCGCCCCTCGCCTGCCGGGCGGATGTCGCGTTCGGCGAGCGGATACTCCTCGCAGAGGAGGTTTCGGGCCAGCATGCCCAGCTCGAGCCGTACGCGGTGCCGCTCCTCGCCGTGCATGCGGAAGGGGTCGATGAAGCCCTCGGCGTGGTCGTCGGCATGCTGCCACGGCCGGCCGGTCGGAATGACCGACCCGATGCGCGCCGTCTTGAAGAGCTTGCACCGCCCGTCCTCGAGGTCGTAGCACCACACCTGCACGTAGTTGGTCGTGAAGGCGAAGGGCTCGACCTGCCGGTCGCGGACGCCTCCTCCGTGGCCCGACTGGTAGTCGCGCAGCGTCACCTGCTGCTGCTCCTCGATGGCCTCGACCAGTTGGCGGATGTTGGGGGCGTTCTTGCCGCGCACGACCGTGTCGGCCAGCGTGCGGTTGTCGTAGACCGAGTAGAGCTTGCGTTTGAGGTTCTGTTTCAGCAGGTTCGTGTCGTCGATGTTCTCGATGGCGCTCTTCAGGATATGGGCCTCCTCCTCGGTGAAGTGGACCAGCTGCGAGATGTCGCGGAAATGGGGCGACGCCTTGTCGAGCCGGATGCAGTCGCCCGTCTTCTTGATGACGAAGCCCGCCTCGCGGAAGGTGTCGATGTAGCGGTAGATGGTGCGGCGCGACATCTGGAGCCGTTCGGCCAGCTGGTCGACGTTGTAGGTGGTGTTGGCCGTGAGCAGTTTCATGAGGCGCAGCAGCCGTTCGAGCTTGGGTTGGTCCATGTGCGGAGGTCGTTTTTGCCCGGCAAAGATACGAAAAAGCCGTGACATGAGCTGTCACGGTCAAGTTTTGTCTCCGTTGGTGGATGGCGGTCGGCGCTGGTCTATTGCTGCCGTGCCTCTTCCCTTGCTGCGAGGTACTCTTCGAGCACGTGTTCCAACTGTCCGGGTTCTGCATCGAGCAGGCGGTCGTTGATTGTGTACGGCGTGTCGCAGATGCGCAGCGTTAGAGCGATGTTGGCCTTCTCCAGCATTCCGGAACTGTCGTATCGCTGTGCGAGGTCGCGGACATGGATGGCAAGGAGTTCATTCCCGGCAATCCGTTCCCGGCGGAACCCCTCAATCGACTTCCAGGGAAAGAAATAACCCTTTGTCGGTCTGAAAACGTGTTGACCCGGAGCCCTTCGGGTGATACGACCACCAGCGGGCAGCGTCTGCGGAGTACAAGCAGAATGAAGAGTCCGACGCCGCAGGTGCCGAAAAAGAGGATTGACAGCCACCCTATGGCGGGGATGACGTAGCGGGCTGCCCACGACGGGTCACTCTGGGCGTGGAGAATCATCCATGCCCCGCGCCGACAAAGGCGATGCTTCCTGCCAGCAGGGGCAGGATTTTGCGGAGGCTGAGGTGAAAAAGGCAGGTTTCGTATTTCGGATTCACGGCGTATGGAGTTGGGTGTATACAAAGATATAAAAAAATCGCGACGTGAGGCTTTGCCGCTTTTCATGTGAAAACCGGAGGGAGGGATGCATGAATCGCATCCCTCCCTCCGGTTTCTCTTTCATCTCTGCCTTCCGGCTCTTTTCTCTGTCCCTCTTTCCGGCTCTTTTTTCTGACCTTCTTTTGCCCTTCTTCTGTTCTTCTTCTGCCCCCCCCCGGCTTCCGGGCTACTGGGCCAGCACCAGCTTCTCAATCTCCTCGACCTGGCGGCGGAAGTTCTTGTCCGTCTCCATCAGATTGGTTACCGCCTTGCACGAGTGGAGCACCGTGGCGTGGTTGCGGCCGCCGATGGCTGCGCCGATGGCCGTCAGCGGGGCCTTGGTGTGCTGCTTCGAGAGGTACATCGCAATCTGTCGCGCCTGGGCAATCTCGCGCGTCCGCTCCGTGGAGTTGAAGCGCTCGAAGTCGAGGTTGAGGTACTGGCAGACCACCTCGATGATGTGCTCGATGGTCACCTCCTTCTGGTAGAGCTTCACGTAGGCCTTCAGAATCTCCTTGGCCAGCGCCACGGTCATCTTGCGGCCCAGGAAGGTGGTATTGGCCGCAAGCGACGAGAGGGCCCCCTCGATTTCGCGGACGTTGGCCGAGATGTTGTCGGCCAGGTAGGCAATCACCTCCTCCGAAACCTCCGTGCCGAGCTTCTGCGCCTTGGCGCGGATGATTTTCACCTTCGTCTCGCGGTCGGGCGTGTCAATCTGGGCCGAAAGACCCCACTTGAAGCGCGTCAGCAGCCGCTGCTCGATGTCCTTCAGCTCGACGGGCGGCTTGTCTGAGGTGAGGACGAGCTGCTTGCCGGCCAGCTGCAGGTGGTTGAAGATGTTGAAGAAGGCGTTCTGCGTACCGGTCTTTCCGGTCAGCTCCTGAATGTCGTCGATGAGCAGCACGTCAATCATCTGGTAGAAGTGGATGAAATCGGGGATTTCACCATTCTTGTAGGCCGTCTGGAACTGCGCCTGGAACTTGTTCATCGAGACGTAGAGCACCTGCAGTTCGGGATGGCGCTGGCGCACCTCGTGGCCGATGGCCTGGACGATGTGGGTCTTGCCCAGCCCCGAGTTACCGTATATATACAGCGGGTTGAAGGGGTTGTTGCCCGGATTGAGCGCCACGGACATGCCCGCCGAACGGGCCAGCCGGTTACATTCCCCCTCGATGAAGGTCTCGAAGGTGAGCGCCGGACTGAGCTGCGGGTCGATGATTATCTTCTTGAGTCCCGGAATGACGAAGGGATTCTTTATATTTGCGGTGTTGGTCTGCGTGCTGAAGTGCGAAATGGCCGTCGTGTCGGCTTCGGGCGGAAGCGGCATCGAGGGCTTGTTGGATTTCGGCACGGCGTAGTGCAGACGGGTCTGCTGCCCGTAGAGCTGCGAGATGATGGGACGCAGGAAGGGGATGTAGTTCTTCTCGATTTGGTCCACATAGCTCGCATTGGGTACGCGCAAACGCAGCGTCGTGCCGTCGAACTCGAGCGGGACGATGGGCAGAAACCACTTGGCAAACTCCTCCTCGGTCGTCTGCTTTTTGATGCGGTCAAGACAGTTCTGCCATATATCGCTATATGCCTGCGCGTTGTTTAACATGGTACGGGTTTGTGACATTTTGACGAGACAAAGTTGTGAATAATTTTGTAAAAAGATTCCCGGATTTTGGTTGCATATTTCCTTTTTTTATATATACGAAAATAGACGTCGGCGGGGTGCGAATTTTAACTCGCTGATATTGAATTGTCGAATAATTTTTCTTATATTTGCGTATAAAATTTTTGGATGTTTTACGAATCAAACTATAAATAAAACAGATAAGCAACTATGGCAAACGAACTGGAACAAATGGTACTGCGCAAGGCGCAGGCATGGCTCGACGGTCCCTACGACGAAGAGACCAAAAAACAGGTCAAATACCTGATGGACAACGATATGAAGGAGCTTGTCGAAAGCTTCTACAAGGACCTTGAGTTCGGTACGGGCGGCCTGCGCGGCATCATGGGCGTGGGTACGAACCGCATGAACGTCTATACGGTGGGTGCCGCCACGCAGGGGCTTTCCAACTACCTGAAGAAGAACTTCGCGGGCGAGCAGATTCGCGTGGCCGTGGGGCACGACAGCCGCAACAATTCGCGCATGTTCGCCGAGCGTGTGGCCGACATCTTCGCCTCGAACGGCTTCACGGTCTACCTCTTCGACGCGCTGCGTCCGACGCCCGAGCTGAGCTTCGCCATCCGCGAGCTGAAATGCCACTCGGGCGTTGTGGTGACGGCCTCGCACAACCCCAAGGAGTACAACGGCTACAAGGCCTACTGGACCGACGGTGCGCAGGTGACGCCGCCGCACGATACGAACATCATCGCCGAGGTGGAGAAGATTACCGACATCAACATGATTCAGACGGGCGCCCACCCCGAGAACATCCACATCCTGGGTCAGGACTTCGATGAAATCTACCTGAACCGCGTGCATGCCCTCTCGCTTTCGCCCGAGTGCATCAAGCACCACCACGACATGAAGATTATCTATACGCCGCTCCACGGCTCTGGCGTGCGTCTGGTTCCCGCCTCGCTCCGCAAGTTCGGCTTCACGAACGTCAAGCTGGTTCCCGAGCAGGCGGTTGTCGACGGCAACTTCCCGACGGTCGAGTCGCCCAACCCCGAGGAGCGCAAGACGATGTCGATGGCCATCGACCTGGCGGCCCGCGAAGGTGCCGACCTGGTACTGGCCACGGACCCCGACTCGGACCGCATCGGTGTGGCGCTGCGCAACAAGAAGGGCGAATACGTGCTGCTGAACGGCAACCAGACCCTCGTGCTGCTGCTCAGCTACCAGCTCACGCGCTGGGCCGAGCTGGGCAAGCTCGACGGCAAGCAGTATGTGGTGAAGACCATCGTGACGTCGCAGATGGCCAATGCCGTGGCCAAGTTCTTCAACGTGAAGTGCTACGACTGCCTGACGGGCTTCAAGTACATTGCCAAGATTATCCGCGAGAACGAGGGCAAAGCGCAGTACATCGGCGGCGGCGAGGAGTCGTTCGGCTATCTGGCCGGCGACTACGTACGCGACAAGGACGCCGTATCGGCCTGCTCGATGGCGGCCGAGGCTGCCGCATGGGCCATGGATACGATGGGCCTGACGCTCTTCGAGTGGTTGCAGCAGCTCTACGTGAAGTACGGTTTCTACCGCGAGGGGCTCGTTTCGGTGGTCCGCAAGGGCAAGGAGGGCGCCGAGCTGATTCAGAAGATGATGGTCGACTTCCGCGAGAACCCGCCCAAGACGATTCTGGGCTCGCCCGTGGTGCGCATCAACGACTTCAAGACGCTCGAGACGCTCGACGTGAAGAGCGGCGTGAAGACCCCCATCGTGCAGGACAGCAGCAACGTGCTGCAGTGGTTCACCGAGGACGGCACGATTGTTTCGGTACGTCCGTCGGGTACGGAGCCCAAAATCAAGTTCTACTTCGGTGTGAAGGCTCCGCTGCGCTCGGTTGAGGAGTACGACAAGGTGCTTGCCGAGCTCGACGCCAAAATCGAGGGCATCAAGAAGGACCTCAAGCTGGAGTAGTCATCTGCTCTACGGCTTTCGGCTCAGCCCCGGAACTTCCCGCAGGGAGGTTCCGGGGCTTTTTTTGCCGAGTCGTCTCGTGGGCTTCTTCATCTCACGCACCTGAGTACTGGGCTTCCGGGCTTCTTCCGTCCGTTTTGCAGCCCGGCTCTCCCCGGCTCTCCCCGCAGGGAGGACGCCGGGGGGCAGGCGAGGCGGAGGGAGATCCAGGCCTTCCTGGAGGCCTTCCCCAACGTGACAGGGGAGCAGATTCCCCAGGAGGTGTGGCGGCAGGTGCGCGGGGGGACCCCGCTGCCCCTGGCCTACAGCCTCTATGAGAACCGGAGACTGACCAACGAACTCAGCGCCCTGCGCCAGAACCAGCGCAACAGCCGGACCGCCGTGGGCGGGCCGGGGCGCGGCGGAACGGGCGCGGGAGACCTGCTCTCCAGATGGTGGAGCGAGGACTGAACGCCCGCGCCGGAGCAGATCAACATGACGAGACGAGAGAAAGGAAGTATGAACGCATGTCCGCAGTGAATTACGCAGCCGCATTCTCCCCCAAAGTGGCGGAGAGCTTTTCCAAGGAGTCCCTGACCGACAGCGCCACCGGAAAGGACTACAGCTTTTCCGGGGCCAAGACCGTGCGGGTCTTTACCGTGGATACGGTACCCCTGAACAACTACAGCCGCACCGGCGCCAACCGCTACGGCGAGCCCGTGGAGCTGGGCGACACCGTGCAGGAGCTGGTGATGGGGGACGACAAGTCCTTCACCATGACCATCGACAAGGGCAACCAGGCCGACCAGATGAACATCAAGGGGGCCGCCCGGGCCCTGCGCCGCCAGACCGAGCAGGTGGTGGTGCCCTATATCGACAAGTACCGCTTTGCCAAGTGGGCCCAGGGCGCCGGCATCATCCAGGGCCTGGACAGCGCCCCCGCCAAGGACACCATTGTGGAGCTCATCTTCGACGCGGGCGCCGAGATGGACAACCGGCTGGTGCCCGCCGCCGGGCGCACCCTCTTTATCCCCAACACCTACTACAAGCTGCTGGCCCTCTCCGACCAGTTCATCGGCATCGACAAGCTGGGCGAGAAGGCCCTGGCCAAGGGCGTGGTGGGCGAGATTGACGGCATGACCGTCAAGCGGGTGCCGGACAGCTATGTCCCCGGGGACCTGTATTTCATGGTCAAGTGGAAGGGCTCCACCGCAGACCCTGTCAAGCTCCAGGACGCCAAGATCCACAAGGATCCCCCCGGCCTGAGCGGCAACCTGCTGGAGGGGCGCATCTACCACGACGCCTTTGTCCTGGGCGCCAAGGCCGACGGCATCTACGTGGCAGCCGCCGCCTCCGCCGTGACGGCCGCGCCCACCATCACCGTGTCCGCCGGCAAGGCCACCATCGCCTCCACCACCAGCGGGGCTGTGCTGCGCTATACCCTGGACGGCACCGACCCCCGCTACAGTACCACCGCCCAGGTGTACACGGCGCCGGTGGAGGCGGCCTCCGGCACGAGAGTGAGGGCCTACGCGGCCGCCTCCACCGGATATCCCTCCGCCGTCACGGAGAAGACGGCCTGAGACGCACAGGCAAGCGGCCGGAGCGGCGGACCTTCCTTCCCCGCTCCGGCCCGCTGAAGACGCTATTTCTGAAAGGCGGTGGGACTGTTGGCGACAACGGCACAGTGGGTCTTTGACAAGGCCATGAACCTGATGGACGAGGTGAACGTGAGCACCGGGGCGGCGGACACGGCGGACACCAGGGAGTACAAGAACCGCACCATCCCCATTCTGAACATCCTGCGGGTGGAGTGCTTCCCCGCCTCCGATACGTACGCCGTGGCGGAGCCGGGCAGACGGCCCGTCTGCCCGGAGATCGCGGACTTTGAGGCGGAAATCGGGCTGGACGACGGGCTCTGCCAGGGGGTGCTGCCCTATGGGCTGGCGGCCCACCTGCTGCTGGACGAAAACCCGGACGTGGCGGCCTTTTTCAATCAGCGGTATGCGGAGCTGCTCTCCGAGTACCGCAGGGGAATCCCGGCCGCATCGGAGGACATACAGGAACTTTACGGCGGCATAGAGTACGGGCAGTTTGCGAGGTGGGACTGATGGCGCAGATAGTCAGCACCAGCGAGACGAAGATCTATCAGATCAAGAAGTGGCTGGGCCTGAACGAGTCCCCGGACGGGGACACCCACATGAAGATGGGCGAGGCCGCGGAGATGCGCAACTTCCGGATTACGGCGGAGAACCACCTGCAGATCCGGCCCGGCTACGGGCTGCTGGCCACCCTCTCCGGCGGGAAGGCGGTGCGGGGGCTGTGGAACGGCTATGTGGCGGGGGAGTTCCATCTGGTGGCCGCCTGCGGGGGCCATCTGTGGGACGTGAGCCTGGAGAGTCGGACGGCGGCGGACAAGGGGGCCATCCACGATGGCCCCACCTCCTTCTTCGGCTTCTCGGACAAGCTGTACATCCTCACCGGGGCGGAGTATTACGCCTGGGACGGCAGCGGGGCCCCGGCGGCGGTGGAGGGGTATATCCCCATCGTGGCCACAGCCGTGCCCCCCGCCGGAGGCGGGACGCTGCTGGAGGGCATCAACCTGCTGACCGGAAAGAAGCGCGCCGAGTTCTCACCCGACGGCGAGGCCACGGTGTTTCAGCTGCCGGAGAGCGGGATTGACGAGGTCATCTCTGTGGAGGGGACCGGCGTCTCCTACACGCCGAACCTGTCCAAGGGGACGGTGACCTTCTCCTCCGCGCCGCCCAAGGGGGTGAACACCGTCACCATCACCTGGCGGAAGGGGACGGGGAACCGGGCCAAGGTGACGGGGATGAGGTTTGCCGAGCTGTACAACGGCGAGTCGGACAGCCGGGTCTTCCTGTACGGGGACGGCACCAACGAGGCGATTTTCAGCGGGCTGGACGGGAATGGGGCCAGCGCCGAGTATTTCCCCCAGTTCAACGTCATGGCGGTGGACAGCGCCAACACCCCCATCACCGCCATGATCCGCCACTACGACCGGCTGCTGATCTTCAAGCCGGACAGCGCCTATTCCTGCTCCTACTCCACCCTGACCCTCAACGACGCGGTGACCGCCGCGTTCTACGTCTCCTCCCTGAACCGGGCCGTCGGCAACGCCGCGCCGGGGCAGGCCAGGCTGGTGGACAACAACGCCAGGACCATCTTCGGCCGCTCGGTCTACACCTGGTCCCTGGCGGCCAACTCGGTGCGCGACGAGCGCAACGCCAAGCGGATCTCCGACAAGGCCGCCGCCACCCTGGGCCGGTTCGCCCTGGAGGACTGCATCTGCCTGGACGACGAGTGGAACCAGGAGTATTACATCTTCCATGACGGGGAAGCCGTGGTCAACAACTACCGGAACGACACGTGGTATTACTACAACAACCTGCCGGTGACCGCGGCGGCGGCGGTGGAGGGGGCGCTCTACTTCGGCACGCCGGACGGGAAGCTGATGGAGTTCTCCCGCAGCTACCGCAACGACAACCTGGAGGACATCGACGCATACTGGGAGAGCGGGTCCATGGACTTTGACA
>ERZ825896.1764-NODE-1764-length-23063-cov-3.568368_pt1 | contig 23063 bp, 23 predicted proteins | sample MGYA00519858_ERZ825896 | MGnify/ENA primary metagenome ERZ825896 (study PRJEB31778, sample SAMEA3449214) | human gut metagenome | biome: human gut; feature: human-associated habitat; material: faeces | place: United Kingdom | collected 2010/2012 ...
TACCACGGCACCCTGGTCAACGGCTGGCTCAACTCGGTGTTCGGCCAGCGGGATGTGACGGTGACCACCGACGGCTACAACTATATCGCGCTCAACGACGATGTGTATATGTATACCGGCGTCACCTCGGTCTCCTCCGACCAGTCCAACCTGGGGTTCCTGCTGTCCAACCAGCGCACCAAGGAGACCAAATTCTACCCCGCCCCCGGCGCCACCGAGTATTCGGCCCGGGTCTCGGCGGAGGGCGCGGTCCAGGACCTGCGGTATGTGTCCACCTTCCCCCTGCTGCTGAACATCGCCGGCGAGCCCACCTACTTCATGGCGCTCAAGGACGCCAACCAGCTGGTCAAGCAGTACGCCATGGTCAACGTCTCCCAGTACTCCACCATTGTCTCCACCGCCAACACCGTGGCGGCCTGTGAGCAGGAATACCTGCGGCTGCTCTCCGAAAAGGGCGTCACCGCCCCCGAGGAGCTGCCCCAGACCACCGCACAGGGCGTTATCGCGGAGATCAGAACCGCCGTCATGGACGGCAACTCCTACTACTTTATCCGGCTTGAGGGCGAAGAGGTCTTCTACTCCATTTTGTCCACGGACAACGAAATCGCCGTGATTCTGAACGCCGGCGATCGCGTCACCATCGAGCACGCCCCCTCGGTGGAGGGCGCGGCCTCCTCTATCCTGGACGGGTACACCGTTACCCTGGACGGGAGAGCGGCCCCCGAGCCGTCTCCCTCGCCGGCGGAAGCATCCCCCGCCCCTGAGCCGGCCCCCTCGCCCGAGGCGGCGGCCGAATAAAAAAGGAAGCCCGGACGTCTGTCCGGGCTTCCTCTTTTATCTCAGTGGGCGCTCAGGCCGGGCGGATGACCATTTCCTTGATCAGGCCGCTCTTGGGGTCATAGCTCTCAATGGTGGCGATGACATGGACAATGGGGCCGCCGTAGCTGGCGTAATAGTTTACCGTGCGCTCGTCCACAATCATGGGATCCTGGATGGAGAGGCCGCCCAGGATGAACTTGTTGTGATAGAACATATCCACCGCCCGGGGGCCGTAAATGAAGGAATTGTCCTGACCGGTGCTGGCGGGGCAGTAGTCGAACAGGCGGCAGCCGTCGGAGAAGCACCTGGACATCCCCTTGTAGTCCTTGGCCTGCATGGCGTTGATAAAATCTGCGATAATCATGTTCTCCATCCTCCCCTCTTAATAGACCTTCTCGGAGTTGAGCAGAGCGTCGGTGCCCGCGTCCACGAACAGGACCACGCCGTTGATGCCGTGGGCCTCCGGCGAGGCCAGGAAGGCGATGGCGTTGGCGATATCGACAGGGTCCATCAGCTCGTCGGTTCCATAGTTCATGGGGACGGGGAGGGCCTGAACGGCCACCTTCTGCTGGGGGCTGAGGCCGTCGGTCATGGCGGTGCGCACATTGCCCGGCGCAACGGCGTTGAGCCGGACGCCACGCGCGCCCCATTCAGCGCTCATACGGCGCGCCCAGCGGGCCAGGGCGTACTTGGTGGCGGCGTAGAAGGTGTGGGCGGTGCGGGGGTCGAAGTCCTTGACCAGATTCAAAATCCGGTCCTCGTCGGGCTGGTTGTTCAGCATGCCCACCACATCCATCCGGGCCCCGCCCTGGGCGATGGAGTTGGAGGAGGTCACCACACAGCTGCCCCGCCTCTTCTCCAGCAGATCGAAGACCCCCTGGGCCATCTCGGTGGCCCCGAAGTAGTTCAGGGAGATGATCAGGGGAATGTTGTTGTTGACGCCGGCGTTGCAGATCATGGCGTCAATGCCGTCCGGGTACTTCTCATGGAGCGCTTTCAGCGCATCCCGGCGCCCCTCCTTGGTGGCCAGGTTCGCATTGATGTCTCCGCCCTTCAGGTCAATATTGACCACCTCATGGCCTTTCTTTTTCAGGATCTCCACCGTCTTGGCTCCGATGCCGCTGGAGCCGCCGGTAATGACATAGATGCCCATCGTGTGTGCCTCCTTCTTTTGTTTTTTATTTTATACTATAAAGTTTAATCTTTTGGGTTCCAAAAGTAAACGGGCAATCCTGACAAACATTTGCCGCCGGGCTTCCAGAAAATACAGCTGATTTATTTTTTAACAGTCTTGTGAAAAATCAGGCATTGTTTGAACATTGGCGGAATGGCCAGCGGCGAGGGATTTTGATCCGCTGGCAAGCAATTTTTTCGCCGGAATCCTGACGGATTTCAAGGAAAAATTGCGCCCTCCAGCGGTCAAAAGGCCTGCCGGTTGGACATGTTGACATGTTTCAAACAAGCCCTGGTCAGGTCTTTTCCCTTTTCCAGGCGCCGAGCAGCCGCAGCGCCTCTGGAGAAAGGAGGAGAAGGGTGCACAGGTTGGGCAGGGCCATCAGGCCGTTGAAGATATCGGCCAGCTGCCAGACGGCGGAGAGGTCTCCCACGCTTCCCACCACCACCATAACCAGAAAAACGGCCCGGTAAACGCCCCGCAGGCGGTTGGAGCCGGTGAGGTGGGAGAGGCCGCGCTCCCCATAATAGCTCCACCCCAACAGGGAGGTGAAGGCGAAGAGGAGGAGGCATACGGATACGAAGACGCCGCCGAAGGAGCCGAAGACGGTGGAGAAGGCCGCGGCGGACAGCGGCGCTCCCAGCATACCGGAGGCGACGGCCCCCTCCTCAATGGCGGCCAGAGCGGCGGAGGCGTCGTAGACGCCGGTGGTGAGAATCACCAGGGCGGTGACGGAGCATACCACCAGGGTGGCCACGAAGACCTCAAAAATCCCCCACATCCCCTGTTCAGCGGGCTCCTTGACGTCGGAGGCGGCGTGGGCCATGGCGGAGGAGCCCATGCCGGCCTCGTTGGTGAACACGCCCCGGGCCACGCCGTAGCGCATGGCGGCGGCCATCCCGTAGCCCAGGCCGCCCCCCAGGGCCGCTTTGGGCGTCAGCGCCCCGGTCACGATATCGGCCAGAACTCCGGGCAGCGCGCCCGCATTCCGGAAGAGCACTACCCCGCCCCCCGCCAGGAAGAGCAGCGCCATGCAGGGAACCAGCTTTTCACTGACCTTTCCGATGCGGCCGATCCCCCCCAGGATGACCGCGCCGGTCAGGACGGCCACCACAACCCCCACGGCCAGCCGGTCCCAGCCAAAGGCGTGCTCCAGCGCGGTGGAGATCGAGTTGGCCTGTACCATATTGCCGCCGCCCAGGGAGGCGGCGACGCAGCACACGGAAAAAAGGCCGGCCAGGAACGGGCTGCCCAACCCCTTCGCCATGTAGCACATGGGCCCGCCCTGCCAGCCTCCCCCCGGCGCCCGCTCCCGGTAGCGCACTGCCAGCGTCTTTTCGATACAGCCCGTCATCATGCTCAGAAAGGCGGAGACCCACATCCAGAAAACCGCGCCGGGACCGCCGTAAAAGATGGCGGTGGCCACGCCGGCGATGGAGCCTGTGCCGATGGTGGAGGCCAGCGCGGTGGAGAGCGCCTGGAATTGGGTGAGGCCTCCCCTCCCCCGCTTCTTTTCCCTCCGGAAGAGGGAGCCCAGGGTGGCCTTGAGCCACAGTCTGACCTCAAAAACCTGAAAAAAGCCGGTGCGCACCGAGAAGTACAGTCCTGTCAGCAAAAAGAGCCCCAGAAGCCAGGGATTCCAGATGAAATTCCCCAGCCGCTCCAAAAACGTCATGTCCATCACCTCACTCTGAGGTGTATGCGGACAGGGGGACGGAAATGCCGCCGGAACGCCGGCGGCATAGGATGACGGCAGGAGGTGGCTTTATGGATACCATCAGCCTTTGTATGATTGTGCGGGACGAGGAACCCGTCCTGATTCGCTGTCTGGAGAGCGCGGCGGGGCTCTACGACGAGCTTGTCATTGTGGACACCGGCAGCGCCGACCGCACCCGGGAGATCGCCCGGGGCTATACGGACAAGGTCTATGACTTTCCGTGGGTGGACGATTTTTCCGCCGCCCGGAATTTTGCCTTTGAGCGGGCTTCCATGCACTACTGCATGTGGCTGGACGCCGACGACGTCATCCCGGAGGATCAGCGGGATCGCTTTCTATCTGTAAAGGAAAATGACCTGCCAGATGCAGACGTGGTGATGCTCCCCTACCACACCGCCTTTGACGCCGCAGGCCGGCCCACGTTTACCTATTACCGGGAGCGGATTGTCCGCAACGACCCACGCTTCCGCTGGAAAGGGGCGGTCCACGAGGCCATCGCCCCCGCCGGAAAGGTGATCTACCGGGAGGCGGCGGTGGAGCACCGCAAGGAGGGGCCCGGAGATCCCGACCGGAATCTCCGCATCTTTCAGGGCATTCTGGCCCGGGGGGACAACCTGGAGCCCCGGGAGCAGTTCTACTACGGCCGGGAGCTCTTCTACCACCGGAGATACGAGGAGGCCGTACAGGTGCTGGAGGCCTTCCTCACCCAGGGCTGGGGCTGGTCGGAGAACAACGCCGACGCCTGCCGGGTACTCGCCGCCTGCTACGACGCCCTGCACCAGCCCCGGTTTGCGCTGCGCGCCCTGCTGGAGGGGCTTTCCTACGGCCGCCCCAGGGCCGAGCTCTGCTGCGACATTGCCGCAAGGTTTTACGCTTTACAGGATTACCGGCAGGCGATCTGGTGGTATGAGCGCGCCCTGGACTGCCCCCGCCCCGGCGAAACGGGCGGTTTCGTCTCCCCGGACTGCTACGGCTATCTTCCCTGCATCCAGCTCTGCCTGTGCTGGTATGCCCTGGGAGAAGCGGCACGGGCCGCGGCGTACAACGAGCGCGCCGGGGAATATAAGCCGGAGGATCCGGCCTATCTCTACAACAAGGCGTTTTTCGAAGCGCGGCAATAGGCCTTGTTTGAAAAAAGCCGAAGCGCCCAAACGGCGGATCTTTTTCCGCCAATGTTCAAACAAGGCCTGGCCGCGCCCCGCCCCCGGTCCGAAAAATCCGTCTCTCCGCCCGGAGACGCGGACGCCCCGGCCCGGGGGCGGGGCGCGCGTCCAGGCTTCCCGCTTGCCCTCTCCCCTCCTCTGTGGTAAGATCGGAAAGGATTTTGTAAGATTTTCGCCCGTCGGACTGTAAGAAAGCCCTGCTACCATAGGGGCAGGTTTGAGGAGGGTGCTCGATGAACGAATGCGTGCTTGTGGTGGACGACGACCCCGAAATCGTCAGGGCCATCGCCATTGTGCTGGAAAAGGAGGGCTACCGGGTTCTCCGGGCCTACAACGGCATGGAGGCCCTGGATCTGGCCCTGACTCCCGATCTGCGGCTCATCATCATGGATGTGATGATGCCCAAACTGGACGGGCTGTCCGCCGTGCTCAAAATCCGGGAGAAGCGGAATCTGCCCATCATTGTCCTGTCGGCCAAGAGCGAGGACGCGGACAAGATCCTGGGGCTCTCCATGGGGGCGGACGACTATGTGTCCAAGCCCTTCAACCCCCAGGAGCTGGCGGCCCGGGTGCGCAGCCATCTGCGGCGGTACACCCTGCTGGGGGACGTCAACGCCGCGTCCAGGACACAGGATATCTGTACCGGCCGGCTGTGCTACTCCCTCGAGGAGATGGTCCTCCGGGCAGATGGGGAGAGCGTGCGCCTCACCGCCACGGAACTCAAGATTGTGGATCTCCTGATGCGCAATCTGGGCCGGGTCTTCCCCGCCGAGGAGATCTACCGCCGGGTGTGGAACGAGGAGGCCTACGCCACGGAGAACACGGTGATGGTCCATATCCGCCGCATTCGGGAAAAAATCGAGCTCAACCCCAAAGAACCGGAATACTTGAAGGTGGTGTGGGGCATTGGATATAAAATGGAAAAAATCGCGGTGCGCCGTTAGCGCCCTGTGCTTCGTCCTGGGGCTGAGCCTGCTGCTCTCCGGCGCCGCCCTGGCGGCCTGCGGACTGCTCCAGGGCTATTGGGACACGGCTTTAGACGCTCTGAAGGGGGATTACCAGGATACGGCCGCCTTCCGGCGGCTGGTGGAACACAAGCTGGCCGATTACCTGGAGCGCGCCTCCGGCTCAGGGGAGGATTGGGACGGGACCGGCGACCAGAGCCTCCTCTATACCGTCGCCCGGAACGGAAAAACCCTTTCCTCCAATACCGATCTTCTCTCCTCCAGCGGCCCGCTGCCCGAGGGCTTCAACTTCCGGCTCTTCTTCGACGGGGAGCAGGTGACCGTTGAAAAGGACGGAGAGACGCTGGATATCTATGGCGACGGCTATTACCGCCCGGAGGAGAACGACTGGTTCCTCCCCGGCTACCGCAACCTCCCCCTGGACGTCTTTCTCAACGGCGGAAGCCTTGTGCCGGCGGCGGACACGCCCATCGCCGACGCCGTCCCCGCAGATGAGGGCAGCACGCTGTCGGAGGCGTTGCCTGTCCCTGAGGAGCACTCCACGGCGCCGGAGGGGGACGCGGAGGGGACTGTGACGGTCTGCCTGGCCGCGGCGGCAGACCCGGTCTACTGGGGAGACGGCCTGCACGGCGGCTCTCTCTACAGCCTGGTGCAGAACCTGAGGGAGATCCGCGCCGTCCTGCTCCGCCTGGCCCTGATTCCGGCGGCCGGGCTGGCGCTGTTCGCCGTCTATCTCTTCCTGCGCAGGGCCAAGGCCCAGGCCGACCGGGCCGCGGCGTGGGTGACAGGGCGCATCTGGCTGGAGATCAAGCTGCTGCTGCTCATTCCCCTGGCGCTTGCCCTGGCCGCCGGAACGGTGGGGATCGTCCAGTTGCTCTCCTACGGCTGGGCAGTGGAGGAACTGTTTTTCGCCCTGCCCGCCTTCTGGTGCTGTTACCTCTATGTCAACGACCTGCGGTACAACGGCGCTTCGGTCTTCCGCAACACCCTGTGCGGGGCCTGCATCCGGCTCTTCCGCACCGGCGAGCTCCGCCGTCCGGTCCAGCGGCGGATGGCCCGGCGGGCGGTGTGGCAGTTCGCCCTGTCCCTCCCCTTCGTCCTCTTCTGCGCCGCGCAGGTCCCCTATCTGTACCACACCCGGTTTTATTACGGCTGGCGTCCCCTGCTTCTGGCCCTGCTCTGTCTGATTGCGCTGGCCCTCGTCGCCGGTCAGGTATTCCTGATCCGGCTGCGCCGCCGGGAGGCCGAAGACCTGGGCACTCTGCTGGACCGCATCCAGGCCGTTCAGGATGGAAAGCTCTCCGAGGCCGCCCCTCTTCCCCGCGATTCCGATCTGCTGCTGGCCGCCGACGCCCTGGACGGCCTGGAGGCCGGGATGCGCGCCGCCGTGGCCGAACAGACCAGGAGCGAGCGGATGAAGGTGGAGCTCATCTCCAACGTGTCCCATGACCTGAAGACGCCCCTGACCTCCATCATCAGCTACGCCGGGCTTTTAAGCCAGGAGGACGGCCTCCCCGAACACGTGAGGGACTATATCCGCATTCTCAACGAGAAGGCCGGCCGCCTCAGTACCATGGTCAAGGACGTGTTCGACGTGAGCAAGGCCGCCTCGGGCAGCCTGCCTGTAAAGCAGGAGCGGCTGGACCTGGGCAAGCTGCTCCGCCAGACGCTGGCCGACATGGCGGAGGAGATCGGTGGGAGCGGGCTTGTGCTCAAGACCCAGCTTCCGGAGGATCCGGTTCCCGTCCTGGCCGACGGAGACCGGCTCTACAGGGTCTTTCAGAATCTGCTGCTCAACGCCCTGAAATACGCCCTGCCGGGCTCCCGGGTCTACCTGACCCTGGCCGGGGAGGGGGACAGCGCCGTGGCCGTCCTGAAGAACATCTCCCGGGACGAGCTGCCCGCCGGGGTTGACTTTACCGAGCGCTTTGTCCGCGGGGACGAGAGCCGCACCGACGGCGGCAGCGGCCTGGGGCTCTCCATCGCACGGACCTTTACCGAGGCCTGCGGCGGGACCTTCCGGGTGGAGACCGACGCCGACCTCTTCACCGCCTCCGTCACCCTGCCTCTGGCGCCGGAGGAATCATGCAAGGAGAACGAACCATGAAACACGCCCTCCCCCTGCTTCTCATCCTGGCCCTTCTGACGGGACTGCCGGCCTGCGCACCGCAGGCCGGCTCCGCCGATCTCTCCCCGGCGGACATCGGCAGCGCCATCGCCGGTTCCCAGCCGGAGGATTTTTCCGCCCCCCTGCTCTCCCTGACCGCAGCGGAGGAGGGGTTTGCCGACTATGTCACCGCCGCCTACGGCCTGGAGGCGGACGCCTGGGAGGACGGCGCCGTGGCCTACCACTCCGGCGTGGGCGCCTCGGAGATCGCCGTCCTCCTGATGAAGGGGGAGGCACAGGCGGAGGAGGCCGCCGCCGCGCTGCTGGACTATGTCCAGCGCCGCACGGGCGACTTCTTCGGCTATGCGCCGGCGCAGGCAGCCCTGCTGGAAGAGGCCCTGGTGCTCCGCCGCGGGCGGTATACGGCTCTGGTGGTCTGTCCGGATCCGGAGGGCGCGCAGGCCGCCTTTGAGGCCTGCTTTGAGGACGGCGTACCCGCTCTGGGCGTCCTGACGCCGGAGGAGAGCGGCCCTGCGCGGGACGATCAGGGCCGGATTGCCTTCGATCCCCCCAATGCGTACGATATGACGCCCTATGACACCGCCCCGCTGCTGGAGGCCTGGCGCACCGGGGACCGCTCCGCCCTCTCCGAGGACGACCAGGCGCTTCTCTTGTATTGTGAGGCCGCGCTGGAGGCCTGCATCTCCGACGGTATGAGCGACTATGAGAAGGAGCTGGCCGTCCATGACTGGATCATTGGCCGGGCCGAATACGACTGGAGCCATTCCGACCGCTCCCTCACCCCGCTGGGCCTCCTGCAGGACGGAACGGCCATCTGCCTGGGCTACGCCTCCACCTTCCAGCTCCTCATGGATCTGCTGGGCATCGAGTGCATCACCGTCGTGGGGGCCTCCTTCGGCTCCTCCGAGGACCACGCCTGGAACATGGTCAAGCTGGACGGGGCGTGGTACTGCGTCGACGTCACCTGGGACGACCCGGGAGGAGGCGGGCAGGCGATCCACCGCTATTTCAACGTCACCAGTCAGTTCATGCGGGATACCGACCACCAGTGGGACTACGGCGCGGTTCCCGAGGCCACAGCGGAGGAATACGCCTACCGGGCGCCGTAACCCGCCTCCCCAAGTGCTTTCCCGCGCTTGACTTTCGACTCGTTTCGCATTAAACTGTTAAGATGCTAACAATTTTGCAAAGCGAGGCGATTGTATGCTCCAGGAAACTCCGGCCGCCGCAAATCCCCTGGGCGTCCAGCCCATCGGCAGGCTGCTGACCAAGTTTGCCGTCCCATCCATCGTCAGCTTTCTGGTCAGCGCTCTCTATAACATTGTGGATCAGATCTTCATCGGCCAGGGCGTGGGAACCATCGGAAACGCGGCCACCAACGTGGCCTTTCCCCTGACCACCATCAGCGTCGCCACAGCTCTGCTGTTCGGCATCGGAACCGCGGCCAACTTCAACCTGTCTCTGGGCGCCGGCGACAGAGAGCGGGCCACCCGCATTCTGGGGACCGGCCTCTCCTGTCTGGTCCTCTTCGGCCTGGCCCTGGGCGCGGTGGTGCTGATCTTTCTCCGCCCCCTGCTGGCTGCCTTCGGGGCCACCGCCGAAAACTATTCTTACGCCCAGACCTATGCCGGGATCACCGCCTTCGGCCTGCCTCTGGTGGTCTTTTCCTCCGGGAGCAGCCACCTGATCCGGGCCGACGGCAGCCCCCGCTACTCCATGCTCTGCATGGTGTCGGGCGCCATTGTCAACACCATTCTGGATCCGCTCTTTATCTTCGGCTTCGACATGGGGATTGCCGGGGCGGCGCTGGCCACGGTACTGGGGCAGCTTCTCTCCGCGCTGCTGGCCCTCCGCTATGCTTTTCACTACAGGACCGTCCGGCTGACCCGGCAGCACCTGCGCCCCGGCGGGGCCCTGATCCGGCTCATTGCGTCGCTGGGGCTGGCCCCCTGCTTCAATCAGCTGGCCATGACCGCCGCCCAAATCGCCATGAACAACACCCTGAAGCACTATGGGGCCCTCTCCGTCTACGGCTCCGACATCCCCCTGGCCTGCGTGGGCGTTATTACAAAGGTCAACATGCTCTTTCTGGGGTTTGTGCTGGGGATCGCCCAGGGCGCGCAGCCCATCATCAGCTTCAACTACGGCGCCAGGCAGTATGAGCGGGTGCGCAGGACGTACCGCACGGCGCTGTGCGTGGCCAGCGTCTTCTCCGTCATCGCCTTTCTCTGTTTTCAGATCTTCCCCTATCAGATTACCGCGCTCTTCGGGCAGGGCAGCGAGACCTATTTCGCCTTCTCCGTAAAATTTTTCCGCATCTTTCTGCTGATGGCCTTCACCAACGCCGTCAATCCCATCTCCTCCAACTTCTTCACCGCCATCGGCAAGGCCAAGCTGGGCGTCCTCGTCTCTCTGACCCGGCAGGTCATCTTCCTCATCCCCCTGGTGCTGATTTTTCCCATTTTCTGGGGCGTGGAGGGGGTCATGTACGCCGGCCCCATCGCCGACGGCGTGTCTGCGGCGCTGGCATTCCTGCTGGCCCTGCGTGAGCTGCGGCGCATCCGGGCGCTGCCTGAGGGCGGCGGAGCGCTGCCAGTCTGAGGGGAGGAATTCGCCATGCCAACACTGACCGTCTCTTATCGCGGAGTACGCCATACCGCAGAAGCAGAGGTTGGGGAGACGCTGCTCTCCGCCCTCCAGCGCGCCGGGTTCCGGGCTGTGGAGGCCCCCTGCGGCGGCAACGGCACCTGCGGAAAATGCCTGGTCGCCGCCGCAGGGGCGCTCTCCCCCGCCGGCAGCCGGGAGCGCGCCCTTCTCCTGCCCGGTGAAACACGGCGGCTGGCCTGCCGCGCCAGGGTGCTGGGCGACTGTACCGCGGTGCTGGAGGACCCCGACGCGGGCGCAGTGGTGGCCGCGTCGGGGAGCCAGCTCTCCTTTCCCCTGGACCCGCCCGCCGGGCGGAAGGGGCTGGGGCTGGCTATAGACGTGGGTCCCACCACGGTGGCCGCCCGCCTGTACTGCCTGGAGACCGGGGCCGTCCTGGGAACGGCAGGCGGCATGAACCGCCAGCGCGCCTTCGGCGCCGACGTGATCTCCCGCATTCAGTACGGCATCGCCCATCCAGAAGGCCTGCTTCAGATGAGCGGCGCCATCCGGGATCAGATCGCCGGGTATGCCCGCGCCCTCTGCGCAGAGGCGGGACGGGCCCCGGACGAGCTCCGCTCCTATGCAGTGGCGGCCAACACCGTCATGGAGCATATCCTGGCGGGGCTCTCCCCCGCCTCCATTGCCACGGCTCCTTTCACCCCATTGTCCCTGTTCGGCACCTCCCTTCCGGCCTCCGATCTGGGGCTGCCCGGCGCGCCGGAGGCTGAGCTCTACCTCGCGCCCGCAGCCGCAGGCTATGTGGGCGGCGATGTCACCGCCGGGCTTTTGGCCTGCGGCGCCTGCCGTGCGGAACAGCCCGTCCTCTTTCTGGACGTCGGCACCAACGGCGAGATGGCCCTGGGAAACCGGGCGGGCTTTACCACCTGCGCGGCGGCCGCCGGTCCCGCTTTTGAGGGCGCAGAGATCTCCAGGGGCATGTCAGGCGCAGCAGGCGCCGTCAGCCGGGTCTGGCTGGAGGAGGGAGCGCTCCGCTTCTCCGTCCTCGGGGGCGGCTCCCCCAAGGGGATCTGCGGCTCGGGCCTGATAGACGCGCTGGCCGTCATGCTGGAGCTGGGGGCGGTGGACGACACCGGCCGCCTGCTGGATGTGGATGAGGCCGCCGCGGCCGCCCGCCCCTACCTGGGCGAGGATGGGGACGGCCCCCTCTTCTGGCTGGACCGCGCCTCCGGCCTTGCCGTGACGGCCGCCGACGTGCGCAAGCTGCAGCTGGCCAAGGCTGCGGTGGCCGCCGGAATCCGGACGCTGCTGGAGGACCGTGGGATGGATGAGGCGGACGTGTCGGCGCTGTATCTGGCCGGAGGCTTCGGCAGCTATATCCGCCGGGAGAGCGCCGGGGCCATCGGCCTTCTCCCCCAGTCGCTGCTTTCCCGCACCGCAGGGGTGGGCAACACCGCCCTGACGGGGGCGGCGGCAGTCCTGCTGTCCCGGGCGGCCAGAGCGGAACTGGAGGACCTCCAGGGCAGATGCGCCTATCTGGAGCTGTCCACCCACCCCCGCTTCAGCGGTCACTTTATCGACTGCATGACCTTCGCGCCGGATTGACAGAAGAATGATATACCAGGCAGGCGGGAAGCCGCCCGTATATAAGGTAAAAAGGCAAGCCGGGCATGCGCCCGGCTTGCCTTTTTACCCCTATGCCCCATACTGGATACAGACAAAACAAGTTTTGCAATTGCCCGGATATGCCCGGACCGGCTATATCTGCTTCCCTGTGTCCCTGTCGGTAAACACCGCCTCATAGTCATAATTCAGTATATCGGCGATCTCTTTCAAATCCTTTTCAGAAAAATTATCCCGTGCCATTTTACCGCTCATGGTTGAAACTGTTTTATTCAGCCGCTTGGACAGCTCTGTCAGCGTTATTTCGCGTTCAACCAAAAGCATTTTTATTTTCTTTGCAGCAGACAACTTATCACCTCATTTTTCTCAATTATATGTCTATCCCCAAAGATTTTCAATCAAAAAGCGAATGACATTTGCTCAAAGCCGAATTCTCTTATTGACAATGTTCGTTTTTTAGCGTATAATCTTTGTAAATAAACAAAATATATTCGTTTATCTCAAAAGAAACAGGAAGCTTACATCTTTTAAAAATAAATCTTGTCAGCCCAAAAAGCAAAACAGGCGCGCGCCTGCCCTGCTTTTTGCCCCCTGCCCCATCCTGGATATGAAGCGAAATCAGTTCTGCAATTGCCGGGCATGCCCCGGACTGGCTATATCTGCTTCCCCGTGTCTTTCATAATAAAGCTGCCCTCAAAAACTGCACCGCAGGCTGCCGCAATTTCCTGTAATTCTGCCTCAGAAAAATTATCCCTTTTTAGTTTTCCTGAGAGATTCGAGGGCGTTGTTCCCAAACGCTTCGCCAGCTCTTGTTTTGATATGCCCGTTTCAATCAAAAGTATATTGATTTTTTTAGCCATAGTTCCCATGATGTCCACCCCCTCTGTTGTAAAATTATAAACTTCCGCATGAAGAAAATCAAATACCAGTGAAAATCTTTGCTGTATGGTATGGAAACGTCGTGCATAAACCCTTGCCCCTGCGCAGAATGGACGGTTTACATGATAAGAGCGTACAGCAACCTAAGACGATATGGGATATTCCCCGGAAAAAGGAGTGGAAAAGCGTATGAAGACAGGACAGGAGCGGCGTAACCGCCCGGAAAGCTGTTTTTCAGCAATGAAACAGCGGCTTAATCTGCAGTCAATCGGTGCGTTTATTCGGGATGAAGCCATCAAAACCAAACTCAGCAAGGACAGTTTTGAGCAAAGAGAGACAGATGCATTTTCAAAACTGGAAGCGTGGCTGGCCGAAACATACGGCGAAAAAGCGGCAGGCTCAATCGCAGACCATGTCAATGACTACCTGTGTGTCGTACAGGAAATTTATTTTAACCTGGGGATGAAAGCCGGGACGGCCCTGCTCTATCAGTTGACAGACAGCTTTGAAACGGATATTTAGCCCCTGTCTGAGGCGTCCCGCCGCGGCCGGGCGGCGCGTACCTTTCCGGCGTCCATCGGTTCCCTGACAAACAGAGGAGAGCGGAGCCTGTGGCTCCGCTCTCCCGATGCAGTTATGGATTGGCCAGGCGATCAGCAGCCGCAGCCGTTGTTGCAGCCGCAGTTATTGTTGCAGCCGCAGCCGCAGCTGTTGCCGCCCCAGCTGCCGCCACCGCAGCAGCAGCAGATTACGATGATGATGATGAGAATCCACAGGCAGCTGCCGCCGCCCCAGCCGCCAAAGCCGCCGTTGTTACAGCACATAGAGAAGTACCTCCCGATTTAAAGTGGAAACCGTCTCCGGCATTGGATCGGTCTCACTCCATACTATGCGCCGGGGCGGGAAGCGTGCCGCCGCTGCCTGTACACAGAAGGAAAAAAGAAGAACCCGGCGCACAGGGAGACAACCGCATACTGACCGCTACAAACTTTAAGCATGGCAAAAGCAGCAACGGCGCTGTGACAATCGGAAATCACAGAGACCACATTCCGGCGGCTGTACAATCCAGCACATTGGATTGAGTTTCTTACAAAAACAGCATTGTAACGTTATTATTTATGCGTATTTTCGTAGGCCTGCCGGATCTCACCCGGAAGCTGGTCGGGAATCATACGCTGCACGCGATCCTCACTGCCGTCCTGCATGGCTTGCTTGTAGTACCAGCATTTGAATTTCAGCATATCCAGCACTTTGTTCATGTGGGCAATCTCTGCTTCAAGGGTTTCCTTTTGTTTTTCAAAGAGTTCCTTCCGCTGAGGATATGTGGATGCACCTTCCACACACCAATCCATGAAACATTTGATGTCCCTGATCTCCAACCCGGATTTTTTCAGACACTCAATTACCCGCAGCGCTTCTATCTCCGTATCGCTGAATTTGCGAATACCGGAAACCCGTTCCATCCCTGGAAACAGCCCCTGTTTATCATAATAGCGCAGTGTGGAAATAGGCAAACCGAACATCGCAGATACCTGTCCGATCGTATACATAAAAATCCTCCCAAAATTTTTCCAAAAAACACTTGACCTAAAGTCAGGTTTAGGTGCTATCATCAGTATAGCAGAGACGCAAATCATATGCAACACAAAAAGGAGTATCATTTATGAACAAAAATGTTCTGATTATCACATCAAGTCCCCGCAAGGGCGGCAATTCCGAAACTCTGGCTGCATCCTTCGCCAAGGGTTCAGCAGACGCTGGAAACAACGTAGAAACCATCCGCCTTCGAGAGAAAAATTACGGTTTCTGCAGGGGCTGTCTGTCCTGCCTCAAGACCGGCCATTGCGTGATCGATGATGACGCGGTGGAGATCGCCGCCAAGATGCACGATGCGGATGTGCTGGTATTTGTCACACCTGTTTACTATTACAGCGTCAGCGGTCAGCTCAAGACCATGCTGGATCGCGCCAATCCGCTCTTTGGTTCCGATTACGCCTTTACCAAGGCATATCTTCTGGCTACGGCAGCAGAAGATGAGACTGATACTGCGGAGGGAACTGTCAAGGCGGTCCAGGGCTGGGTAGACTGCTTTGAACGGTGTGAACTGGCAGGTACCATCTTCGCAGGCGGGGTCAACGGTGTAGGCGACATTGCCGGACATCCTGCGCTGGAGAAAGCCTATCAGGCAGGTAAGGAGGTCTGACCATGGAGCAGCTGAACTTGACACAGGAATGGGACAAGGTATTTCGCCAAAGCTGCAGGGTAAACCACAGCAAGGTTGCTTTCCATAACCGCTACGGAATCACCCTTGCCGCGGATTTGTATGTCCCGAAGAATGCCGCCGGAAAGCTCCCTGCCATTGCAGTCAGCGGCCCATTCGGCGCAGTGAAAGAGCAGTCTTCCGGTCTGTACGCGCAGACAATGGCGGAGTTTGGTTTCTTGACCATCGCCTTCGACCCGTCCTTTACCGGTGAAAGCAGCGGCAGCCCCCGGTATGTGGCGTCACCGGACATCAACACGGAGGATTTCTGTGCAGCGGTGGACTTTCTTTCCGTGCAGGAAAATGTTGACCCGGAACGCATCGGCATTCTTGGCATTTGCGGCTGGGGCGGTATGGCTATCAATGCCGCCGCTATGGACACCCGTATCAAAGCTACTGCAGCATTGACTATGTACGATATGACCCGTGTGAACGCCAACGGATATTTTGACAGTGAGAATACCGCCGAAGCCCGGTACGAAAAGAAAAAAGCTATGAACGCCCAGCGCACGGAGGACTATAAAAACGGTACGTATGCTCTTGCCGGAGGCGTGGTTGATCCGCTGCCGGAGGACGCACCCCAGTTCGTCAAGGATTACTACGCCTACTACAAAACAGAGCGTGGCTATCATCCCCGTTCTCTCAACTCTAACGGCGGCTGGAATGTGACATCCTCACTGTCCTTTATGGATATGCCAATCTTGCAGTACAGCCACGAAATCCGTTCCGCCGTTCTGCTGGTACACGGAGAAAAGGCACATTCCCGCTATTTCAGTGAGGGCGCGTTTGCCAAACTGACCGGAGATAACAAGGAACTGGTGATCGTTCCGGGCGCCAGCCATGTCGACCTCTATGACCGGACCGATATGATTCCCTTTGAAAAGCTGAGAAGTTTCTTTGCGGAATACTTAAAATGAAGAAACATTTCTTGATATGCCTGCTTTTGTCAATGGCGTTTCTACTTCCAGCCTGTTCCAGGCAAATACCAGCCCCGAACAAAGCTGCAGAACTGCCGGAAACGGAGAGCATTTCTGAAAATCCCTCAGAAAATGAAGAGCATCCAAAACAACCAGAACTGCCAGTTGAACCGGAACCAGCGCTGTCCGAACCTGCACCGCAGGCGGAAACGCTGGCGTTGAGCATAAATGGAACCGTTCTGGATGTGCAATGGGAAGAGAACGAAACAGTTGCCGAGCTGCTTGCCTATGTTCAAAACCAGAGTATCACGGTGAATACAACCATCTACGGCGGTTTTGAACAAGTGGGAAGTCTGCCGCAGGCTTTTTCCAGAAACGATATTCAGATGACAACCGAACCGGGAGATATTGTGCTGTATTCCGGTAATCAACTTGTGCTGTTTTTTGGCTCCAACACATGGAGTTATACCAAACTTGGACATATTGAGGGAATTTCTGCGGATGAATTGTCAGAATTGTTGAGCGGAGACTCTGCGGTTATCGAAATCGAATTGAATTAGGCTCTATTCAAAGGGCCTGGGACGCTCCCGAAATATAAAATTTCTTCTGTGAACCATCTTCCGCTTATCAGAAAAATAGCAAAGCCAATCGAACCAGTCAACAGCAAGATAAACGGCACATAAATGTGAAGCGACCCCCACAAGTTGAACCCCGGCGCTCAACATCCGTGAGCGCCGGGGTCTTTCTTTCAGCTGATTCTGGCTACGGTCACGCCCGAAATAATCGCGCCCACGGCGGCCCGGTCCACCCCGCCGCCGGCGGCCAGCGCGTCCAGCAGCGTCCCGCCGCCGTCCTTCATCTGGGCGGACAGGGCAAAGTAGGAGAGATAGGCCACCTGTGCCCGCAGGAAGGGCCGCTCGGTGAGTATCTTGTGCTCCCCGGCTGTCAGCACCCCGGTCTCCATTCCCTTGGCCAGGGCGGTGTTCCAGGCGAAATCGGGGGCACTGCCGCTGTCGGTATAGCCCAGGGCACGCAGCACAAAGGTCACATACTCCCCGGCGGTAATGGTGTTGTTCGTGCCGAAGACCAGCGTACCGGAGGCGTTGGTCCCCACGCCTTTGGTGTATCCCTGTTCATAGGCGTAGGAGACGTATCCCTGACACCACGCCGGGACGTCGGCAAAGGGGCATGGGCCGGCATGGGACAGGGCCGCCTGCTCCTCACCCAGAAGGCGCAGGAACATAATCAGGCCCTCGATGCGGGTAGGCGCCCGCTCCAGGTCATAGCCGGATCCGTAGGAGAGATCGCCCCCCTTGAACATTCCCATCTCCTTCAGCGCGTCTGCCAGGGCGTTATAATCCACCTCTGTGCTGAGGGTAGTGAGAAAAGTTCCCTCCAGGCAGATAACCGCCGTATCCGACGTGATGGTCACGGCGGCCGAGGTCTGCTCCGCCGCCAGATAGCGGTGCCGCGCCGTCAGGGAGGTTCCGGAGGGAACGCTCTGGCCGGCCGTCACGTCCACAACGGCTCCCGAGGAAAAGGTCACGCTGGCGCTGCCCGCCAGCAGCACGGCGCCCGAGCCGGCGCTCAGAGTGAAGCAGTCCCCGCGCTTGACCCGCCGGTCGGTCAGGGCGGCCGAACCGCTCCCCTCCCCCGAATAGGCGGCGTGTCTGGCGTTCAAATCGTTCAGGGCGGTCTGATAGGTCTGTCCGGTGGCGCTGTCCACCCGGGTCTCCGCCTGGCTTACCACGCCGGGGATGTAGGTGCCGGTGAGATAGCTCAGGGGGACCAGAGGATCGGAGGCGGAGCCTCCCGAGGCGTATACGGCGGCGCAGCCGATCAAAATCAGCCCCGCCAGCGCAAGGGCGGCAATCCTTTTCATGCGTCCTCCGAGATCATGTAGCTCAGGGCCAGCAGGCTGTCCGCAAAGTGGACGTTTTCAATCACCACGCCGGGACTGCGGCTGACCGAGAGCTCGATATTGGTAAAGTTCCAGATCCCCTTTACTCCGGCCCGGACCAGACGCTCGGCCAGCGGGGTGGCGGCGGAACGGGGCACAGTGAGCACTCCTACGCTGGCGGGACGCCCGGCCAGGTAGTGCTCCAACTCGTCAATGTGGTAGATGGGCGTGCCGGACAGCTCGCGCCCCACCAGGCCGGGATCCACATCGAAGGCGGCCGCCAGGGTAAACCCGCTGCGGTCGAAGTGGAAGTTTTCGATCAGGGCGCGGCCCAGGTTTCCCGCGCCCAGCACCACGGCGGAGTGCCCCTCATTCATCCCCAGGATATCGGCGATCTCCCGCCGCAGGTTCTCCACATTATATCCGTATCCCTGCTGTCCAAACTCCCCGAAGCAGGACAAGTCCTGACGAATCTGGGAGGCGGTAAATCCCATGGACTCCCCCAGCGCATTGGAGGAAATCCGCTCCGCGCCGGCGGCGTGGAGGTCGGTCAGGTGGCGGTAATAGCGGGGCAGGCGCCGGATTACCGCGCTGGACACCTTTTGCTTTTTCATGCCGTTCACATCCGTTCTGGCTCAAACTATCGCTACCCCAGCAGGGTTAGACTTTACCCATTTAGTTTACCGCAATTGCGGGGTATTGTCAACCGAATCCCCGCGCGCATAAGCTGTGACAGGATGGCCGCACAGAGCGCATGCCGCCGGGGCGGCCCGTTTCAAAGGCAAAAGGAGGAATGTAATTTTGGCTTCCACTGGAACCATTATCGTCCAGGTCCATACATCCCGGGCCCAGGTCCCCATCCCGGGTGCGACGGTGGCGATTACACAGAAGGGCGCCGGCGGGCGGCACAAGCTGCTTGCCGTCCGGGTCACCGACCAGAATGGACGGACCGAACCTATTGTCATCCCAACGCCTGATATCGACGCCAGCTTTTTCCCTGGGGGGCAGGTCCCCTTCTCCCTGTGCGACGTATGGGGCCAGGCCTCGGGCTTTGAGGTGCAGCTGATAGAGGACGTCCAGATATTTCCGGGAACCGAGACCATCCAAAACCTGGAGCTTATCCCGCTGCCCGAGCAGACGCCGCCCCGTTCCAGAGCGGAGGTCGTCCAGATTCCCCCCCAGGATCTGTAGCGGAGAGGAGGAACCCCATGCCAATCACAGTAACCCCCTATGTCCCCCAGTTTATCACCGTACATATGGGTCCGCCCCAGTCCAGCGCCGAAAACGTCACCGTCTCGTTTCCCGACTATGTGAAGAACGTAGCCTCCAGCGAAATCTATCCCACCTGGGAACCCGCCGCCATCCGGGCCAATATCCTGGCCATTATCTCCTTCGCTCTGAACCGGGTGTACACCGAGTTCTATCCCAGCCGCGGCTATCCCTTCCAGATCACCGCCAGCACCGCCTATGATCAGAAGTTCATCAAGGGGCGCAATATCTTTGAAAACATCAGCCAGGTTGTGGATGAAATTTTCAACACCTATATCCGGCGCATCGGCTTTGTGGAGCCCCTTTCCGCCAAGTTCTGCAACGGCACAACCACCACCTGCGACGGGCTCTCCCAGTGGGGCAGCCAGGAGCTGGCGGAGCAGGGCTACAACTCCATTCAAATCCTGCGCAATTACTACGGCGACAACATCGAGCTGGTGAGCAACGCCCCGGTCCGCGGTATCCAGACCTCCTATCCGGGCGCTCCGCTGCGGCTGGGCGACCGCGGGGCGTCGGTGACCCAGATGCAGGTCATGCTCAACCGCATCTCCCAAAACTACCCCGCCATCCCCCGCATCCAGCCCGCCGACGGCTATTTTGGGCCCGATACCGAGCGATCGGTCGTCCGCTTCCAGGAGATCTTCAACCTCACGCCCGACGGCATTGTGGGCAACGCCACCTGGTACAAAATGGTCTTCCTCTATGTGGGCGTGCTCAACCTGGCCGAGCTGGTGAGCCAGGGCCAGACCTTCTACCGCGCCGAATTTGCCTACTCCAACGCACTGAGGGAGGGGGACACCGGCGAGGGCGTAAAGGTGCTGCAATACATGCTGTCCGTCATCTCCGAGTTCTACAACAACATTCCCATGGTCGCGGTGGACGGCATTTACGGCCCCGCCACCACGCAGGCGGTCAGGGAATTCCAGAAAATGGCCGGGCTCACCCAGGATGGCGTGGTGGGCGAGCAGACCTGGAAAGCCATGTACCGGGTCTACGCCGGCATCACAGATACCGTGGCCGCCTACACCAACGTCATTCCGGAGGCCTACCGGCCCGACGTCTCCGACATCACCCAATTTCCCGGAACCCCACTCAATCTGGGCGACCAGGACCAGAGAGGAGGAACCGCCTGATGGAAACCCAACCCAGCACCACGTACCGCCCCGGACAATCCATCTTCCACCTTCAGACCATGCTGAGGACCATCTCCTTCCGCCACAGCGTCATCCCACAGCTCATCCCAACCGGCGTCTTTGACGAGCCCACGCTGGAGGCCGTGATGATCTTTCAGCGGGAGTTCTATCCCCCCGTCACCGGCGTCGTCAACTTCGGCACCTGGGAGGCCATTGTGGCACTCTACCTGCAGTCTCTCGCCGAGCTGGCGGTCCCCTACCCCTGTCCCGGCTACCCCTTTGGCGACCGCACCATCGACGTCGGCGAGGAGTCCGTCCATCTGCTGGTCATCCAGGCCATGTTCAAGGCGCTCTCCTCTGTCCTGGAGGACGTGGAGGCGGGCGTAGTCAACGGCGTTCACAGCAACGCCTCCGTCCGCAATGTGAACTGGCTGCACAGCTGCGACGGCTGCGCTCCTAACGGCACCATCACCATGGAGACCTGGAATTATCTCGCCCGCCTCTACCGGCTCTTTATCGCCTATGCACAGACCCCCTGGCTGACCCGGCCGGAGGTCCTCAACCCCGCCACCTGAACAGCCGCCTCCTCGAGCTCCCCTGCGCAAAACGGGACTCCCTGCTCTTCAACCATGATTTTCGACAAGCTGAGACGCCCGCCGGAACCACAGGTTCCGGCGGGCGTTTATTCGGCTGCGGGGCGCTTATTCCGCCTGGGCCGGCTCCAGCGCGGTCAGGCAGGCCTTTCGTCCGGCCCGCTCCACATGGGAGATCACCACTGGAATGCGGTAGACCCGGGAGAGCAGTTCCTCCGTGACAATCTCCTCCGCCGACCCGGTGCGCAGCCTTCCCTCCCGGTCCAGCACCCCAACGGTTCCGTCCAGCATGACCGCGTGGTCCGGGTTGTGGGTGGTCATAAGCACGGCGTACCCGCGCAGCGAAAGGCGCTTGATGAGGGAGATGGTTCGGGCCTGGTTGCCGAAGTCCAGCGCGGAGGTGGGCTCATCAAAAAGAATCAGCCGGGGCTCCTGCACCACGGCCCGGCAGACGCTGACCATCTGGCGCTCTCCCCCGCTGAGCTGGGTACAGGGCTTTCGGGCCAGGTGGGCGATGCCCAGGTCCTCCATGGCCTGGTCCACCCGCTCCAGGTCCTCCCGCCCCGGCCGGCGGAAGAGGCCCAGATGGGGAGCCCGGCCCATGGCGATGTAGTCCCGGACCTGGAATGCGTAGACGGAGGTGAGCGTCTGCGGCACGTAGACCACCTGCCGGGCGAAGCAGTTGGGCGGAATGCGGCGGACCTCCTCCTCCCCCAGCACAACCCGGCCCGAGGCGGGACTCAGCAGGCCCGCAATACAGTTGAGGAGGGTGGACTTCCCCGCGCCGTTGGGGCCCAGCAGGACCACCAGCTCGCCGGGGCGGATGGGCAGGCTGACCTCCCGCAGGATGGTGCGCGTTCCGTCGTAGGAGAAGGTCACGCGCTCCACGGACAGCAGCGGCTCCATCACTCCACCCCCTTCTGCTTCACCAGAATCAGGGCGAAGAAGGGCGCGCCCAGCGCTCCGGTGAGAATGCTCAGCGGCAGCTCCCCGCCGGTCAGGGTGCGGGCGGCCGTGTCGATGATCAGCATGAAAATGGCGCTCACCAGCATGGAGACCGGCAGGCAGCGGACATTGTTGCTCCCCACCAGCCGGCGGGCGATGTGGGGCATGATGAGGCCCACCCAGCCGATGGTCCCGGTGAGGCAGACCGACGAGGCGGTGAGAAGGGTGGCGCAGACAATGGCGATGCGCCGCTCCCGGCGGACATGGACCCCCAGCGTGCGGGCCTCGGCGTCCCCCAGGGCCAGCAGGTTCAGCCGCCAGCTCAGGGCCAGAAGCACCGCCGCCACCGCGAGGATCAGGGGTCCGATGGCCTTCACGTCGTCCAGCGTCACCTTGGAGAAGGTGCCCATGGTCCAGTACACGATGTCGGGGAGCTGGGTCTCGGCGTCGGCCAGGTATTTGATGAGCCCCATCATGGAGCTCATGAAGCCGCTGACGATGATGCCGGAGAGCACCAGGGTAATGGTGCTCTCCCGGCGCATAAAGCGCGGAATCGCCGTGGTGATCAGCACCGCCGCGATGCCGAAGACAAAGGCCAGCCCCTGTGTGGCGGCGGCCCCCAGGCCCAGCAGGATGGAGAGGGCGGCCCCGATACAGGCGCCGTTGGACACCCCCAGCATGTCGGAGGAGACCAGCGGGTTGCGGAACACCCCCTGGAAGGTGGTGCCCGCCAGGGCCAGGGCGCCGCCCACCAGCATGGCCCCGGTCACCCGGGGCAGGCGCACCCGCATGACCACGTTGATCTGGTTTTCCGTCCACGCCCCCTCCAGGGGCAGCACATGGGAGAGGAGGATGGAGAGGGCCTCCCGGGGGGAGAGGCTGCTGTACCGGCCCATGCACAGGGCGGCCGTCATGCAGGCGAACAGGAGGACGGAGAGCACAAGGAGAACGGCGGGCAGGCTGCGATCCTCCGG
>ERZ825896.1770-NODE-1770-length-22966-cov-25.817075_pt1 | contig 22966 bp, 23 predicted proteins | sample MGYA00519858_ERZ825896 | MGnify/ENA primary metagenome ERZ825896 (study PRJEB31778, sample SAMEA3449214) | human gut metagenome | biome: human gut; feature: human-associated habitat; material: faeces | place: United Kingdom | collected 2010/2012 ...
AGCTCCAAAAAGCATCGAAAACTTCGGTTTTCGGTGCTTTTTTGTTGTAAAAATGCACTTTTAGGCGTGGGTCAAAATGTGAGACAACTGCCTGACCCACATTTTGCCCCCCATGCGGAAAACATACCAAGAACCTGCAGAGCCACCCGGCGGGAGCGTTGCTCTCCGCCCAGTGGCTCTATTTCTTCGTTTTGATACCTTTTTATTGTTTCCAGCAGCGCAAAATATGTGCCGTTTTGCGTTGCCGCTTGGTATCTGCCGGGTTAATAGAACTTCATTGTAAATCATCCCGAAATGTGTTATCTTCTTCACGGAAATATACACGCGAAATTTTGCATTTTTTACGCGAAAGGGATTTTTTATGCGCAAGATTCAATGCTGGTGCCGTACTAATGCTATGCTGGCCATTTCACTGCTGGCTGCGGCTGCAACGGCGTTCTTTGTTCCTCCCGACAGGGACTACTTAGGCTATTACGACCTCAAAACGCTTTCCTGTCTGTTTAGTGTTTTGGCGGTGGTAGGTGCTCTGCGAGACCTGCAGATCTTTTCTGCTCTTTCGCAGCGGATGGTGCGCACCTTTTCCACGGTTCGGGGCGTATGTACAGCACTGGTGGTCATCACCATGTTCGGATCTATGCTTCTGACCAATGATACCGCCTTGCTGACATTTCTGCCGCTCGGCTGGTTTGTTCTTTCCTCTACCGGTCAGGAAAAGCACGCCGCACTCTTGTTCATTCTGCAAAACTGCGCCGCCAATCTCTGCGGAATGATCACGCCCTTCGGAAATCCGCAGAATCTTTATCTTTTCAGCTATTACGATCTTTCCGCAAGGATGTTCTTTTCGGCAATGCTGCCGCCCTTCATTCTGTCCACCGTTCTCATTCTCTTGTGTTGCCTGGCATTTCCCAAAGACCGGCTTTCCGTGCCGGAAGTGCAGGCCACAGTAGACTCCCGCCAGGCTGCCGTCTATGGCGGGCTGTTCTGTTTAGCCGTTGCCATGGTGCTGCGGCTGGTACCCTATGTTCTTGGCCTGACTGTCATTGTTCTGGCACTCTGGTTTCTGGATCGGCACGCATTGAAGGCCGTAGACTGGGGACTGCTGGCTACCTTCGCCGCTTTCTTCACCTTTTCCGGCAATCTTGCCCGGATGGAATCGGTCCGGGCGCTGTTCGCCCGCCTTTTGTCCCACGGAACAATGCTGATCTCCGCGCTCACTTGCCAGATCATCAGCAATGTCCCTGCCGCCATTCTACTCAGTCGCTTCACGCAGGATGCCCGCGCTCTTCTGGTTGGCGTCAATGTGGGCGGTGCAGGGACGCTGGTGGCTTCTCTTGCGAGCCTCATTACGTTTCGGGAATATACGCGCCGTGTTCCCAATGGCGGAAAGAGTTTTCTTCTCCTGTTTTCCGGGATCAGCTTTGCATTTCTGGCGATTCTTTTGACTGTCATGTCCGTTCTGATGTAATAAGCCGTTTCCAACGGAATGCGCTTTGGGAAATCTTACGCTGCTTTTTATTGTTTCCAGCAGCGCAAAATGCACCGTCTTCTTTGTACTGTGACAGCCCTTGTCTATGCGGTATGTTATGATGTTTTTTACCACAACGGACAAGGAGGGCGTACAATGACGAAGGATTTTCTGTTACGGCTGACGGAGGAGCATTACGGCGTGGGGGCATTTCCCATCTACGGGCGGCTGCTGGAGGAGCAGTGGCTGACGCGGGGCGGGCCGCTGCTGCCCATGTGGTACTGCACGGCGGCACTGCGGCGGGCGTTCGGAGAGGACAGCGTGCTGGTGTTGGGCTGCATCAACGACTCTCTGCTGGCGCATCTGCTGGGCGCGACGCCGGTAAACCCGCTGCCGCCCCACTACCATTGCCCCAACTGCCACCACCTGCTCTTTGACGCCCATGCGGACGACGGCTGGGACTTGCCCGACCTTGCCTGTCCCCAATGCGGCGCACCGATGGCGGCGGACGGTCACGATCTGCGAAGCCGGTCGCTGATCGGCGAAAGCGTTGTGTCCCTGCAGGTGTCGCAGGAGCAGTTCGCGCCGGTGTGCGCGTGGCTGCGGGACTACTGGGCGCAGCGGGACTGCCAGACCGATACCGAGCCGTACAGCGACGCGGAGGTCATGGGGCTGCGGCTCACGCTGCCGGAGGGCGTACAGGGTATGTTCGAGGTGCGCGTTCTGTACCCCACCGACCGGCTCGACCCGCTGCCCGCCGATGTGCCGCCGCTGCACACGGCGTACCGGCGCATCAAGGGCATGGGGCTGCGGCTGGCCACCGACGCATGGACGGGCGCGGAGAGGGACGCCGTGGAGCGGGGACGCGTGGCGTTTGAGGACGTTCTCACGTTCCGGGAGGACGTGTACGCTCTGCTGCGGCAGCACACGCCGCCTAAGCAGCGGCAGGAAAACGGTCTGCCGTGGGCGATCTCGGAGGATGTACGCAAGGGCAAGTACGTCGCGCAGGGAATGCCGAAGCTGATCGAAAACTACCTGCGCAAGCAGCTGCGCGTCCCGGCGCACTACATCGAGAGCATGAAGCACATCCGGTACCTGCCGCGCAAGGGGGATTGCGTGGGGCGGATGATGGGGGAGGGGGAATAAAGCAGAAAAGGGGAGCTGCCGCGCAGCTCCCCTTACTCATGCTTTGCTGTAAAGCTTAGTCAAGGTTTCCCTCAAGAAAGACCGACTTTGCCTGATTTGCGATTGCTCTCGTTGCCGCCCAATCGATTGCAGCGCCTGTAAAACCACTGACGAACGGAATCACCTTCGCAAGGTTGACTACGCCCTTTGTTCCGAACTTTGTAATGAAGCGAAAGCCTACCATTTGGTTGATCTTCGTCAGAACCGTACCCGGCAGGTTCTTCAGCATCTTGATCGTAAGCTTTTCGGTGACCTTTACCCCCGCGGTTTTCAGCGCATCCGTAATGGAGCTTCTGACCAAACACAGATAAACAAGCGTCTGCACCTCATCGTCGTGCAGGTCATATCCGCCCATGACGGCTAACGTTCCGATCATGCGCATCTGCACATAGATAACGCTGACCACGTTGGCGGGAATCGCCACGGGGAGCGTAATCAGCCCGCCAAGACTAGTGACAAAGCCAGAAATCGAGCATTTCGCGATCTGCGCATCGATAAATCTGTTCGCCGCCTTATCAACATTCTGATACTTTATCAGGTACTGCTGTGCCAAATTGTTGCACGATTCGCTGCCAAACCCGTTGATGGACAGACCCTCCATAGCGCTCTTGTAAATTTTATCCAGCGTCTGCATCATTTGTTCCTGTGTTATCAATTTCTGGGCCATAATTTCTCCTCCTGATCTTATGTTTTTACCGCAGCAGGAATAGGATGCTTTCCTGCAAGTCTATAAAATGAACTTCGCAAGAACCACTTTCCCGAGGCGATCCCCACCGGAATCGTTGCCGCGAGGAACACATGGTTTCATCTATATGCTATTTCTTTTTTGCTTCTTCGATTTTTTCCATAACCTCGGTGCCTACTGCCTTAGCCGCAGCACCGGTTACTTTAGATATAATTCCAGTCACGCCCACCGCCGCTCCCAGCGCGGGAGCCATCAGACCTCCCGTTATTGCGCACGCAGCTCCGACTCCGACAACAAGCAGCGTTTTTACCAATTTCTTCATAGTTAATTCTCCTTTCACACATATTGTAATCGATTTTTATTGAAACCACACCCTTCACACCTTCTCCACCCACTCCCCTTGGCTCCTCAGCCACATCTCAATGCCCTTGCCGAACACCTCGGCGGAGATGAGCCAGCCGTCGGCGTCCTCGGAGAGTACCTGCGCCGTGGGGAGCCTGTCCAGCACCGCCTCCAGCGATGGGCCGGTGTAGCGGAAGCGGATATGCTCCAGCCGTCCGCCGTACATAAACTGGACGCGCTTGCGGAACTCGCCCTCCTCGAACCGCTTGGCATACGGCACACGGAAGTGCTCGTTCAGCACCTTCACCGACCGGATGCGGTCGATGCGGTAGATCGTCGGGAACAGGTCGTCGGGGTTGTCGAAGTCCGTCTTGTCCTCCAAAAACGCCGTCAGATAGAAGTAATATTCAGAGAACATGATGCCCACCGGCTGCACCCGGCGCTGCACCAGCTTCGGCTCCTTAATGCGCTCGTACCCGATCTCAATGACCTGCTGGCTGCGGATGGCCTGCCCCAGCTCCCACAGGCTGCCCAGCACGCTCTGGCCGTGGTGGGGCGGGATGTAGTGCAGCTTCTCGTTGGCCACCAGCTCCCGCACGGCCTTCTGGCTCTCCTGCGGCACGGCGCAGTCGATGAGCTTGCCCAATATGCCGCCCATATCCCTGGCGGGCAGAGAGCGGCTCTCCAGCAAAATCTTGCACACCGCCAGTATCTCGCTGTTGGTCAGCCCCCGCGGGTTGCCGGACACCATGCGGTAGCCCCGCTGTTTGCCATCGTAGATGACCTCCCGCTCCAGGTGGCGCTCGGCGAGAAAACAGCGCAAGTCCTCTACGTCACGCTGAATGCTCCGCTGCGTGACGTGAAATTCCTGCGCCAGATCTGCTTTTTTCAGGGTGCGTCCCTGTTCCAGGCGGGTGTATATCTCCAACAGACGCGCCGATTTCAGCTCGGATCGCTGTTCCATATTTCCTCCGTTTCTCATGCACCGTCAAACACATATTTATATCTATTAAATATAATACTATGTCCGTTGGCTCATGTCAATTATTGTCCCTTTTCGTTACCATAGTAGCGGGAGATGATGTGCATGAAGACTATCTATGCGGACAAATACCGTCAGATCGGGCTGAAGATCGCCTACTATCGCAAGCTGCGGGGTCTGACGCAGGAGCAGTTGGCCGAGAAGCTGGAGCTGAGTCCGGCGTTCATCGGCCATGTGGAGGCGCCCAATGTCAACAAGGCGGTGTCGCTGGACACGCTGTTCGACGTGGCCGCCGCACTGGACGTACCGCCCTACAAGTTCCTGCAATTCGACCAGTGACGCGGTCAACCGCCCACAGTATACCACAAAGCCCGCGTTGTGTCAGCAAATTTTACCAAATTCTGCGTGCTGCGCCGCTTCGGATATGGCATTTTCCATAAAATGGTATATGATGCCTACGCCTCGTCCTCATCGTCCTCATCGGGGTATCGCGCCGCGATCTCGCACAGGCCGTCCAGCAGCTGCTTCGCGCCGGTCTTGTACAGCGAGTAACCAACCAGACGCACCCAGCGGCCATCCTTGAATCTGATCTCCAGTGTGCTTTCGTTGTCCTTGGGCTTCGGCAGGATGATCTCGGTCTTTGCCACGTCGTTGTAGCGGAAGTGTCCCGGCTTTTCCAGAAACTCCTTGTAGTACACGCCGTCCACGGTGAACAGATACCCCTCCCTGCCGGTCTTGAGGAGCGTGGTATCCAGAAAACCGACGATGTCAAAGCTGTATATCCCCGGCACAAAATACTTGCGGATGTTCTTCATCTGCAAGCTGCTGATGGCCTGTATCTGTGTTGTGCCGGAGTCCGTCAGCTGCCCATTGCAGAAGCGGTCGAACTGCGCCCGCATTTCCTCGCATTTATCCATGAGTTTGCCCTCCTTGTCGTTTCTGCTGTCGAGTATACCGCAGAGGGTGGACAGCCTGTGTCACTCTGCTGATATTGATAAAAGTTCCGCCGGTGCAGCTGCATCAGCGGAGTTTTTTCACGTTTTTTGCAAAAGGGACAGTGCCTGTCCAGCCTGACCGCTATACTGCGGGTATCAAGATACGGAGAGGAGCATTTTCATGGAAACTGTTTTGGCGATTCTGTATAGCCTCGTGGGCTACTGGGCGGTGAACCGCACTATCTACGCCCACTACGTCATGGTGGGTGATATCGGCAGCATCATTCTGCGCAAGTGGATGGTGGGGCTTATCGCCGGACCGGTCTGCATCCCGTGGGCTGTCATCAAGCTGGTGGCGGCGAGCAAAAACGGCTGAGAGAGGAGAGACGAATATGAAACGTTGGATAACCGTGATTTTGGCCTTGTTGATGGCAACCGTATTTACCGCCTGCGGCAATGCAGGCGCAGAAACGCCCGACACAAAAGACCCCGCCGACATTGCGCGGGATATTGCAACAGCGGAGATGCTGGGCGACACGCTGGCCACAGCCTACGAGAATGGGCTGCCCACGGCAGAGGACTGGTTAGATCTGTATTTCATGGGTTCATCAGACCCCGGACTCGAGCGACGTATCGAAGTGGAGGAGCAGTATCCCACCAACGAGGAACTACTGTACGGCATCAGCGCAGCCGATGCAGATGCTGCTGGCTGGTATGATATTTGGTATGCGGTGCATTTCCATCTGTGGTACGCTGGCAGCAGAGGTTATGAAGAATACGATGATTACGGTAACTACATAGGCGATGGGCAAGCCAATTATGGCAATCATTCAGGCAGCGAAATGATCAGTGAGTCTCGCGTGCAGAAGATCAATGAAGTGACGGTCACGCAGATGGCCACCCAGTGGAAGAACGAGAACAACTATTCACGACCCGTCAGCTCGAAGATCACCACCGTAAATGTTCGGATATTTCTGGCAGATTACCGTTACAGCGGCAGCGTTGTTACCGCTACCACTGAGGTGGAGTATTGGATCGGCGGCGGTAGTCCGGCCGGCTCTGTGTACGCCACCGTGATCATTGACCTGTACACCGGCGATGTGTTATCGGCGTCGATCGGGTGAGGCTGGTGTGCAGATACCATATTACAGTTCTGCTTCACTTTTTTAAAAATTGTGTTGTGCTCATCAAGAGGTGCGTGCATATGCAGTTTCAACCGTTTGTTTATGACAAAAACCGCCAGCAGGTCCCTGTAACGATTGAGCCCATGTCTCCGCAGGACGCCATATCGACAGGCAGAAACCCGCTGTGGCAAACCTCTTGGACAAGTGAGTCTTTGGCAGATTCATGTTTTGAAAAGTATTCTGCCCGACATTCAACGCAGAGTGGTATTGCCGTAAAGGTCCCGAAAGTGAACGTTTTTACGAAATATTTTTCCGTCTATGCCAGAAGTATAATGTACGCTGGGTCAGCGCAACACCGCGAGAAAAGGCATTCATCGAAGAGGTCACCCGCGTAACCTATGAGAGAGACAGGGCGCCGCGGCTCGGACTGCCTCTGTCAGAAGTCCGCCCTTCCTTTGCGTCATAAACGCTTTGACCCACATTTTGACCCACACAGGGAAACGAGCGGACGGAACACATGGAGCAAAGCGTTTCCGACCTCATTCTTTTTGGGGCAAAAACGCCCGCAAAGCCTTATACCGCAACGGCTGGAGGGCATTTTATCACCTGGTAAGGATGAGGCCGGCGGTTCGAATCCGCCCAGCAGCTCCAAAAAGCATCGAAAACTTCGGTTTTCGGTGCTTTTTTGCTGCATCAGCAAAAACACGCTCTATGGTCTCTTTTCTCATGGCGCAGAGTTCCTTGTCATTTCCGCTGTCGAGTATAGCGCTGGTGGCGGCGATAAAAACGACTGACCTCCTGCGGACGCTTGCGCATCTTCCCGGCGGCTGGTACAATAGGGGCAGAGAGTGAGGTGCATGAATATGAAGCTCTATTTCAAGCAGCGGATGTTTTCATGGTTCGACAGCTACGACATTTACCACATGGACGGTAACGGCGCGGTGGCTTTCACAGTGGAGGGCAAGCTGTCGTGGGGACACTGTCTGCACATCCTCGACCCTATGGGGCAGCACATCGCCACAGTACAGCAGCAGGTGTTCACCTTCCTTCCCAAGTTTGACCTGTACATCGGGGAGCAGTGCGTGGGCACCATCCGCAAAGAGTTCACGTTCCTGCGGCCGTCGTTCACGCTGGACTTCAACGGCTGGCGGGTGGAGGGCAGCTTCATGGAGTGGGACTACGCCATCGTGGACGCAGCGGGACAGCAGGTGGCCTCGGTGTCCAAAGAGCTGTTCCACTGGACGGACACCTACGTCATCGACGTGGCAGAAGAAGAAAACGCCCTGTACGCGCTGATGGTGGTGCTTGCCATCGATGCGGAGAAATGCTCACGGAACTGAGGGGAGGCTGGGCAGCGCTCTTTTATTCCGATGGCTTCTCTGTATTGTTCGTTCTGCGCATTACCCTAAATAATTTCAGGAAAAACAGGAAACGGTGCGAGCTTCATCACGCCGGAAGAATTCCAACGGCGGTTGAGTGAATTACAAAGAGCAGGGAGCCGGTCGAATGACCGGCTCCCTGCTCTTTGTCTGCACCGATGCGGGTTTTGCATCGGTTAACTGCCGCAGAGGGTGCAGAGCAGCAGATCGTTACCACCCTCAATGATGCAGATGCTGCAGCGGGATCATGCGTCAGGGAAAGCGTTTGTGGGGACGGCAGGTCCGAGAGGGTGGGAATCGCGTATATTTTTGCGCTCGTTCAAAATTTAGTAAAAATTAAGTAAATTATGATTGAATCGAGCCACACATTTTGTTAAAATAGCACTGACGGGGAAACCCGAATACAAAATTGGAGGAAATCAAGATGAAGAAGTTCCTTGCAGCGGTCATGGCGGCCGTCATGCTGCTGTCACTGGCAGCCTGCGATCAGAAGCCGGCCGCCTCTGACGGGGAGAACGAGAAGGTGAAGATCACCGTCTGGTTTTCCAGCGATGCTATGGCCGTGAAGGAGGAGGCTGTGGCCCAGTTCAACGCCGCGCATGATGACATTGAGGTGGTGGCCAGCTTCCAGAGCACCGACGGCCTGAAGGATGCCCTGAAGGTGGCGGCGTCCTCTGACACCATGCCCACCTGCTGGCGCACCTACGGCGGCTCCATCGGCGGGTACTTTGTGGACAACGACCTGTGCTACGACCTGACCGACTACGCCGCAGCCAACGGCTGGGACAGCCATTTCACCAGCTCCGCCCTGAACCTCTGCCGCTACGACGGCAAGCTGTTCGGCTATCCCAACAGCTATAACGTCATCTCCATGTGGTATAGCAAGCCGATCTTTGAGCAGAACGGCATTGAGATCCCCACCACGTTCGAGGAGTTTGAAGCCGCCTGCGACAAGCTGGTGGCCAACGGCGTGACCCCCATCTCCACCGCCGCCCTGTACGGCTGGCACACCATGCGTCTGGTGGAGCTGCTGGTGGAGTACTACGCCGGTGCAGAGCTGCATGACCAGCTCAACGCCATGCAGGCCAGCTGGGACTGCCCCGAGGTCATCCAGGCCCTTACCAAGTATCAGGAGTGGAGTCAGAAGGGCTACTTCCCCGAGGGCTTCCTGACCGCCGATCCCGACACCACCCGCTACTCCGTGTTCAGCGGCAAGGCCGCCATGGACATTGACGGTCAGTGGTTCGACAGCTACATCATCGACGACGGCATGAACATGGACGACTTCGGCACCTTTGCATTCCCCGAGGCGCGTCTGTCCTCCTTCGTGGAGATGTTCCAGTTCGACAAAAACATCTCCGAGGCAGAGCTGAAGGCCGTCATGGAGTTCCTGGACTTCTACATGGGCGATGAGTTCGTGAACGAGCACAGCTCCGGCTACAATATGCCGCTGCCCGTGCAGGGCTCCAAGGCTCCCGCGGATCAGGTCCACATCGACGGCATCTTCGCTGTCAGCGATGAGGTAGGTTCCTTCACCGTCACCGACGAGGCCCTGCCTTCCGAAGTGATCGACACGCTGTTCAACGCGCAGTCCGCCATCGCCAACAACGAGATGACGCCGGCGGAAGGCGCCGCGGCCATTCAGGCCTCCATCGAGGCCTATCAGGCATCCTGAACATAACTGATGAAAGGGCCGGGCCTCTGCGGAGCGTCTCCGCGGATGTCCGGCCCTTCACCGGGAGGGACTATCATGAGTAAAGAACAAATCAAAGCAGCCCGACGAAAACAGGCGGGAAATTACGCCTTTCTGGCACCCGCCGCTATCATCTATCTGTCCGTTATTGTCATCCCCCTGATCTATTCTATCTACATCAGCTTCCACAAGTGGAACGGCGTGAAGGCCATGGAGCCGGTGGGCATTGCCAACTATATCCGCCTGTTCACCGAGGACGATGTGTTCAAGACGGCCTTCCGGAACAATCTGGTCTGGATATTGCTGTCGGTGGTGGTGGCCACCGCGCTGGCTCTGGCGTTTGCGCTGGTGCTGGTCAAAAAATTCCGCGGCAGAACGTTTTTCCGCGGCGTGTTCTACTTCCCCTGCGTGGTGGCGCCCATTGCGGTGGCCATCATCTGGCGCTGGATGTACAACGCCGACTTTGGCTTCATCAACTCCCTGATGGAGGCGCTGGGCATCGACTACGCCCAGACGTGGCTCTCCAACCCCAAGACCAGCCTGCTGGCCCTGTTCGCAGCGGCCCTGTGGCAGATGGTGGGCGAGCCCATGATCTTCTTCCTGGCCGGCCTGCAGGCGGTGCCCAGCGAGCTGTACGACGCGGCGCTGGTGGATGGCGCCACGCCGGCGCAGAAATTCTTCTACGTAACGCTTCCCATGATAAAAGAGACATTCGTCATCGTGATCGCAACTCTCGTGATCAATGCTGTTCATGTATATGACATCGTGCAGGGCCTGACCAACGGCGGTCCCAACAACGCTACGCAGGTGCTGTCCACCTATATGTACACGCAGACATTCCGCTATAACAATCTGGGTTACGGCGCCGCCATCTCCATTGTGATGGTGCTGATGATGATGGTCATCGTGGTACCGTACATTATCGCCACCACAAAGGAGGACTGAGCATGCGCCATACGATAAAGCGAGTCGTGCTGTATGTGGTCCTGATCGTGCTGGCGGTGATCTGGCTGTCGCCCATGATCTCCATCGTGGCCACGTCGTTGAAGTCCAAGCAGGACTTCTTCTCCAACCTCAGTCTTTTCCAGCTGCCGGAAACGCTGCACTGGGAGAATTTCAAAAACGCCTTCACCAAGGGAAATCTGTTCCACTACATGCGCAACGACCTGATAATCTGTCTCATCAAGGTGCCGCTGGGCATTTTCGTGGAGGCTCTGGCGGCCTACGCCCTGACGCGGCTGAAGATCAGGCGGCCGCTGGCCATTTTCATCGTGTTCCTGCTGGGCATGATGCTGCCCATGCAGGTGGCACTGATCCCCCTGAACGTGGTGTACAACCGGCTGGGGCTCGTCAACACCTACGCCGGTCTGATCTTCGCCTATCTGGGCTTTGGCATCCCCACCGGCATCCTGATCCTGCGCGGCTTTATGCGGGGCATCCCCAAGGAGCTGGACGAGGCGGCCATCGTGGACGGATGCAGCAAGTGGCAGGTGTTCTGGCACATTATCCTGCCGGCCTCCAAGCCGGCCATCGCCACGCTGGTCATCACGGATACGCTGGCCACATGGAACGAGTACCTGCTGGGCAGCCTGCTCATCACGGACAACAGCCTGAAAAGCGTGCCGGCGGGCCTGATGACCTTTGTGGGCGAGCACGGCACGGACTACGGCTATCTGTGCGCCGGCGTGCTGATCTGCGTGCTGCCCATGCTGGCGGTATATCTCATTTTCCAGCGCTACTTTGTGGAAGGCATGGCGGGAGCCGTGAAAGGGTGAGTCATGATGAAGAAATATTTTTTTGAAGTACCCCCGCAGAAGCAGAAGCGGGTCATCGTCCACACGGACTTTCTCAACGAAGCGGACGATCCCTTCGCCGTGCTCCACGCGCTGCTGACGCCCTCCCTCTCGGTGGAGCGGCTCATCGCCGGGCACTTTGACGCCTATCCCCAGGACTTCGCCAAGGGCACCACGGCGCAGGCCAGCTATGACGAGCTGCTGCACTTTCTGGCGGTGACGGGCCACGAGTCCTATCAGTCCCGCACCACCTGCGGCGCGGGATACGCGCTGCCGTCGGAGACGGAGCCGGTGCCCTCGGATGGCGCACGGGCCATCATTGATGAGGCCATGCGGGACGATCCCCGGCCGCTGTATATCCTGCTGCAGGGCGCCGTCACCGATCTGGCCAGCGCCATTCTCATGGAGCCCCGCATCTGCGGCCGCATGACGGCCGTCTGGGTGGGCGGCGGCGACTATCCCGAGGGCGGCGACGAATTCAATCTGTGGAACGACATCAACGGCGCCAACATGCTGTTCCAGTCGGAGATGCCCCTGTGGCAGATCCCCAAGAGCACCTACAAGCAGTTGGCGGTGACGCTGGCGGAGCTGCAGTACAAGGTGCGGCCCTGCGGCGCGGCGGGCCGGTACCTTTTTGACCACATCGACGCCTACAACCGCAAAATGGGCTGTGAGACCATCTGGCCCCATGGTGAGACGTGGGGTCTGGGGGACAACGCGGCCATCTCCGTCCTGTTGGAGGAGGAGGAAAAGATCAGCTACAACATGATACCCGCCCCCAGAGTGGAGGCGGGCAGTATGCGGTATCTGGCGGGCGGCGATGTCCGGCCGGTCCGCGTGTACCACCATGTGGACGCGCGGCAGACGCTGGAGGACTTCTTTGCCAAGCTGGCCATCTGCTGCGGCGGTCTCAGCTGAGACGCCGCACGGTGGAGCGCTTCACCAGCTCGGTGGATATCTCCACCTTTACCGGCGGCAGGATGGGGTCGGCGAACAGCCGCAGCAGCTGATGCATGGCCTGCGCGCCCAGAAAGCTCTTGGGTACGCAGGTGGTGGTCATGGGCGGCTCCAGCAGCTGGCAGGAGGGGATATCGTCGAAGCCCACCACGGACACATCGTCGGGGATGCGATAGCCGTGCTCCTTCAGGGCGCGGATGCAGTCCAGCGCGATAATGTCGTTGTCGGCGAAGAAGCCGGTGGGCAGCGCGGGGTGCGTATCCAGTATGCGGGAGAACTCCCGATAGGCCACGCCCTGCACCGGCGTGACGCGGAATACGTAGGACATGTTCTTCTTGATCTCGTTCTGGCGCAGGGCGCGGAAGAAGCCGTCGGCCCGTTCCTCAAAGTTGCTGATGGCCCGGGCGGACTGGAGATAGCCGATGTCGCGGTGCCCCTCGGACACCAGATAGTCGGTGGCCAGGAACGCGCCGCGAGCGTTGTTGATGAGCACCGTGGTGAACGGCAGTTCGTCATAATAGCTGTCCAGCACTACCAGCGGGACGTGGAGGCTCTGGAATGGGCGATAGTCCTCCAGAAACATCTCCGTACCCAGCAGGATCACGCCGCTGCATCCGCTGTTGTTGATGAGCTCGATCTGCTCGGCGGCGGGGGCTACCTCGTTGAAGTAGAACAGCTGCAGCCGGTAGCCGGCATCGCGGCAGGTGGTCTCGATGCCCTCGATGACCTGGAAGAAGAAGGGCGTGTCGCCCACCACCTCGCCGTGCTTCTTGTAGACCACCAGATATACAGTACCCGGCGGCGGGGTCTTGATCTTGGAAAAGTCGTAGCCGCAGCGCTTCGCCTCACTGAGAACGAGATCCCGTGTCTCATCGCTGATACCGGGCTTGCGGTTCAGGACCATGGACACGGTGGCAGCGGACAGATGCAGCCGCTGGGCCAGTTCTTTCGCTGTGATACTCATATCGTGTACCTCATTTGTTCATGGTATTAGAATTATACTACCTGCGGCATCCTTTTGTCAAAAATATTCAGAAAAATTCATTAAAATCTTTTTAATTTATTCAAGTGAGAGAGGAGATACCCATGAAGCAAGTGACCTTGGGTTTTGTGCCGACGCGGCGAAACATTTTTTCCGCGCCGGCGGCAGTGGAGTATGCGGACCTGACGCGGAAGCGCCTGGAGCAGCTGGGCGTCCGCTTTGTGGACGTGACGGGCATCAATCCGGAGGGCCTTTTCTACGATGAGGCGGATCGGGCGGCGGTGAGCCGCCGCTTCCGTGAGGCCCACGTGGACGGTCTGCTCATCGCCCACTGCAATTTCGGCACAGAGTACGTCTGCGCCCGGCTTGCCAGGGAGCTGAACGTACCGGTGCTGCTGTGGGGCCCGCGGGATGAGTGCCCCGACGAAAACGGCGTTCGCCTGCGGGACAGTCAGTGCGGTCTGTTCGCTACCGGCAAGGTGCTGCGCCGCTTCGGTGTGCCGTTCTCCTATCTGAGCAACTGCCGGCTGGAGGACCCCGCCTTTGAACAGGGACTGATGGCGTTTCTGGCGGTGTGCAATGTGGTACGCACCTTCCGGAGCATCCGCATTCTGCAGATCGGGCCGCGGCCCTTTGACTTCTGGTCTACCATGTGCAACGAGGGTGAGCTGCTGGAGCGCTTCCATATCCAGCTGGCCCCCATTCCCCTGCCGGAGCTGAAGCAGGAGGTGCAGCGTGCGCTGGCCGACGGTGATGACGTTCAGCAGGTGGTGGACTACTGCCATGCCCATATGAACATCTGCGTCACCGAGGAGGAGCTGCGCACCATCGCCGCCATGAAAGTGGCTATCCGACGGCTGGCAGACCGCTACGGCTGCAGCGCCGCAGCCATCCAGTGCTGGAACGCCCTGCAGACGGAGCTGGGCGTCATGCCCTGCGCCGCCAACTCCCTGCTGAACGAGGAGGGCTTCCCCGTGGTGTGCGAGACGGACATCCACGGCGCCATTACGGCCCTGCTGGCAGAGGCTGCCTGTCTGGACGACACCCGCAGCTTCTTTGCGGACTGGACGGTGCGCCATCCCGAAAACGACAACGCCGAGCTTTTGCAGCACTGCGGCCCCTGGCCCATCTCCGTGGCCGACGAGAAGCCCAGCATCTGCTATCCGCTGGCGTTCAGTTATCCCGGCGCCGTGGCGGCACGGGCAAAGAAGGGCAAGCTGACCATCTGCCGCTTCGACGGCGACAACGGCGAATACTCCCTGCTGCTGGGCAACGCACGGGGCGTGGACGGTCCCGCTACCAAGGGCACCTACATGTGGGTAGAGGTAGACAACTGGCCCCGGCTGGAGGAGAAGATCGTCAAAGGCCCCTATATCCACCACTGCGTGGGCATCCACAAGGATGTGGTGCCGGTGCTGTATGAAGCCTGCCGGTATATGGGGATCCGCTGCGACCTGTACGACCCCATTGAGGAGCAGGTAAAGGCTTACCTGAGAGGTGAATGACCATGCTGACACAAGCGGAAAAAGCGGCGCTGGAGCAGCGGAGCATCCTGCTGCGGCGGCACATACTGGAGCTGGTGCGGGCAGCAAAGGCCGGCCACATCGGCGGCGACATGAGCGTGGTGGACATTCTGCACATCCTGTATTTCCGGGAGATGCGGGTCTCCCCCGCCCAGAGCGGCGACCCCCTGCGGGATCGAATGATCCTCAGCAAGGGGCACTGTATGGAGGCGTACTACGCCGTGCTGTGTGAAGGCGGGTTCCTGGACTATCAGGACGTGCTGCAGGGCATCGGCACCTTCGGTACCCCCTATATCGGCCATCCCAACTGCCATCTCAACGGCGTGGAGGTCAACAGCGGCTCTCTGGGCCACGGCCTTCCGGTGGGCACAGGCATGGCGCTGGCGGCGAAAATGGACGATTCCCCCAGCCGCGCCTACGTGGTGACAGGCGACGGCGAGTGGGAGGAGGGCAGCAACTGGGAGGCGGCCATGGCGGCAGCCCAGTACGGACTGGACAACCTGTGCCTCGTCATCGACCGAAACCGCTTACAGATCAGCGGTACCACGGAGCAGGTCATGGCTCACGAGAACATGTCGGAGCGGCTGAGCAGCTTCGGCTGGCACACCGTGACCTGCCGCGGCAATGACTATGAAAGTCTGGCGGCCGCCTTTGACGAGGCCCGCGGCACCCGCGGCCGGCCCACGGCCATCCTGGCCCAGACGGTGAAGGGCTGCGGCATATCCTTTATGGAAGATCAGGTGGGCTGGCATCACCGCGTGCCCACAGAAGATGAATATCAGCGGGCAATGCAGGAACTGGAGGTGAAAGCACATGGCCTCTGCCAATAAGCAGGTGATCTGCGAGGAACTGATGAGGCTGGCAGCGCAGGATCGGGACGTTCTGGTGCTGTGCAGCGACTCCCGCGGCTCCGGCTCCATGACGGACTTTGCCAAGACCTTCCCCCGCCAGTTCGTGGAGGTGGGCATCGCGGAGCAGGATCTGGTGGGTATTGCCGCAGGTCTTGCCAAGTGCGGGAAAAAGCCCTATGTGGTGGCGCCGGGCAGCTTTCTGGCCTGCCGCAGTCTGGAGCAGATCAAGGTAGACGTGGCGTATTCCGGCGCCAACGTGAAGCTCATCGGCATCAGCAGCGGCATCAGCTATGGTCCGCTGGGCATGAGCCACCATTCGGCGCAGGACGTGGCCTGCGTGGCGTCCCTGCCCGGGATAGAGGTCTATGTCCCCTCCGACGCCCAGCAGACCCGCCGCGTCATCCGCTGCATCTGCCAAAGTGCGGCGCCCGCCTATATCAAGGTAGGCCGCAGTGCGGTAGAGGACATCTATACGCCGCAGGATGAGCTGTCCGGCATGACGCCCCACGGTACGCCGCCCACCGGCGTGCTGCTGGTTGCCTGCGGTGAGGTAACACAGGGTGCGGTACAGGCGCTGCGCCGGCTGCGGGAGGCGGGCTATTCCGCCGCCCTGCTGGATGCGGTGTCCCTGAAGCCCTTTGATCAGGATACGCTGCTGCGATACGCCGCCGCCGCCCACGTGGTGGTGACGGTGGAGGAGCATGCGGCATGGGGCGGTCTGTACGCCGCCGTCAGCAGTGTGCTGTCGGCCCGCATGCCCCGCCGGGTGGTGGGGCTGACCCTGCCGGATGCGCCGGTACCCGCCGGCAGCAGCGCGGAGGTGTTCCGTTTCCTCGGTCTGGACGCGGACGGCATCTTTGAGACGGCCCGCCGGGCACTGGAGGAGTGAGCCGTATGCGGTACATTCTGGGTATCGACCAGAGCACACAGGGCACCAAGGCCGCGCTGTTCGACGAGACGGGGCGTGTGGCGGCGGAGGGCCGCCGTAAGCACCGGCAGATCATCACCGCCGAGGGCTACATCGAGCACGATCCGGCGGAGATCATGACCCAAACCGCCGCTGCGGTACGGGATGCGCTGGAGAGCGGCGGTATCGCGCCGGGCAGTGTACTGGCCATCGGCCTGTGCGACCAGCGGGAGACCGTGGTGACATGGGACCGCCGGACAAGAAAGCCCCTGACCAACGCAGTGGTGTGGCAGTGCGGACGGGCGCAGGCGCTGTGCCGCGCCATAGCGGAGCCGGACGCCGCCTATGTCCGGCAGACCACCGGTCTGCCGCTGTCGCCCTACTTCAGTGCCGCCAAAATGGCGTGGCTGCTGCGGCGCTGCCCTGCGGTGCAGGAGGCCGCCCGACAGGGCACGCTGTGTCTGGGCACGGTGGATACGTGGCTGCTGTTCTGCCTGACGGAGGGCCGCACCTTCGCCACGGACGTGTCCAACGCCTCCCGCACTCAGCTGATGGATCTGCTCCATACCCGCTGGGACCCGCAGCTGCTGGCGCTGTTCGGCATCCCGCCGGAGGCGCTGCCGGAGATCCGGTGCAGCGACGACCTGTTCGGCACCACTACGCTGGGCGGGCTGTTCCCCCAGGACGTGCCCATCCGTGCCGTGATGGGGGATTCCCATGCGGCGCTGTACGGCGCGGGCTGCGGCCGCGAGGGTATGGCCAAGGCCACCTACGGCACCGGCAGCTCGGTGATGCTTTTCACCGGACGGCAGCCTGTGGTCAGCCGCCACGGGCTGGCAGCCACTGTGGCGTGGGGACGGAACGGGCAGACATATTACGGACTGGAGGGCAATATCAACTATGCCGGCGCCGTCATCGAATGGCTCATCCATCGGGCGGGCCTTCTTACCTCCGCCGATGAGGCAGAGGCACTGGCCCTGCAGGCCGCCCCGGCGGACAGCACCGTATTCGTCCCGGCCTTCACGGGGCTGGGCGCGCCCCACTGGGCGCCGGAGATGCGGGCGGCCATTGTGGGCATGGGCAGCACCACCGGCCGGGCGGAGATCGTCAGAGCGGCAGTGGACAGCATCGCCTATCAGGTGACGGACGTGCTGCGGGCGATGGCGGAGGATGTGGGACAGCCTGTTGCCCAGCTGTTCTGCGACGGCGGCGCCGTCCGGAACCGCTATCTGATGCAGCGTCAGAGCGAGCTGCTGCGATCGGTCATCCGCGTGGCGGAAAATCAGGACGGCTCCTGCGCGGGAGCTGCCAAAATGGCAGGTGAGGCGGCGGGCCTCTATGGCGGCGATACCGTGTTCGGCGCGTGGCAGCGGGAGTATCGCCCGCAGCAAAGCGCCGCATGGGCAGAAGCCGAGTATGACCGCTGGCAAAGTGCGGTCAAGCAGATAAAAGGATGAGGAGTAACGATCATGCTGAAATTTGATGAAAAAAAGCTTGTTGACAGGATCAACGGCGCACTGAAGCTGCGTCCGCAGGTGGAGGAGGTCGTAGACCGTCTGTGGGACAGCGGCCTGCGGAACATCTGCTTCATGGGTATCGGCGGCACCTACGCCTCCGCGCTGGACGCCGTCACCGCCATGCTGGAGAGCACAGAGCAGGAGGTATACAGCGTCAACGCCGCCGAGTACAACACCACCGGCCATCACCGTCTGGGGAAAGGCACGCTGGTGGCGATCTCCTCCGCGACCGGCAGCACAGCAGAGATGATCGACGCCGTCAACAGGCTCCATGAGGCCGGCGCCTATGTGCTGGGCTTCATCGACAACGCCGAAGCGCCGCTGGCCAAGCTGGCAGATACCTGCATCACCTTCGCCGGTGAGGAGCAGATGAAGTTCAGCATGGTGGTGGACCGCCTGCTGTGGCACGAGGGCAAGTTCGCCGACTACGATCGGTTCTACGGCCAGATGGAGCAGTATCTGGCGGAGGATCTGGTGGCTGTGGAGAAGCAGGCCGACGCCTTCGGGCGGGCCTTCGCCGAGAAGCATGTGGACGATCCCCTGCACTACTACGTAGGTGCGGGCGCACTGTTCGGCATCACCTACTCCTACGCCATGTGCTACTGCGAGGAGATGCACTGGCTGCGCACCAAGTCCATCCACTCCGCCGAGTTCTTCCACGGCATGCTGGAGATCGTGGAGCGTGACACGCCGGTGACGGTCATCATCGGTGAGGACAGCCAGCGCTGCCTGGGCCAGCGGGTGCGGAACTTCCTGCCCCGCATCTGCGGCAACTATGAGATCATCGACACCAAGGACTATCCCATGCCCGGCTTCGACGAAGCCTTCCGCGGCCGCCTTCAGAACGCCATCTTCCACCGCGTCATCAACCGCATGGACATGCATCTGGAGCAGATCTCCTGCCATCCCATGGAGATCCGCCGCTACTACCACCGGCTGGACTATTGATCCGGCAGTATGAACAGACAGCCGTTTCTGGTCGCCGTTGGCGACAACTGCGTGGACTACTATGTGCAGACGCGGACAGGCTATCCCGGCGGAAATCCCGTCAACGTGTCGGTGTATTTCACGCGGCTGGGCGGCAGAGCCGCCTATATCGGCGCGGTGGGCACGGATGAGGGCGGTGCGCTGATCTGCAACGGTCTGCGCCGGAAAAACGTGGACATCTCCCACATCCATACGGTTCAGGGCCGCACCGCCGTCACCCGCGTAGCGCTGCGGGACGGCGACCGGGTATTTCTGGACTACAACGAGGGCGTCATGGCGGACTTCACGCTGACGGAGGCGGACATGGACTTCCTCCGCACGGCGGACATGGTGGTGGGCGGCATCTCCGGTCACGGGGAGCGGTACTTCCCCCGCATCCACAGCGATGGCATTCCCACAGCCTTCGACTTCTCTGACGAGTACGACGATCCGGCCACGGCGACCATCTTCCCCTGCGTGGAGGTGGCCTTCTTCTCCTACGACGGCGGCGATGCGGCGGGCTTCCTCCAACGGATGCGGGAGCGGGGCCCGGCGGTCTGCGTTGCCACGCTGGGAGCCGACGGCAGCATGGCCTACGACGGGCAGCAATTCTACCGGCAGGGCATCGTGCCCTGTCAGGTGGTGGACACCATGGGCGCGGGGGACAGCTTCATCGCCGGATTCCTCCACAGCCGGCTGTCCGGCGCAGACATTCCCGCCTGCATGGCCGCCGGCGCCCAGTCCAGCGCCGTCACTCTGGCTTACAGGGGCGCATGGTGACAAAAAGCAGCCGCGGAACTACCCTTTTACCGCTTCCACCCGCGCAAAATGTGACCATTCTCCCTGCCATTGAGAATTGACCCGCACGCAGAGCTGCCGGACAGTGCCGATGGCATCTGCACTGTTCCCGCCGCGGCGGACAACACCGTGGTGGCCATATCTGCCGACCACATGGGCGAGGGCGACGAGGTGCTGTTCCGGCGTGCCGGTCTGCCGGGGCGGATGATCCCTGTTCCCTCTCAGATCGCGGCGGGCTGCGGTCTGGCGTGGAAGGCGCTGCCGCAGGAGCGGGACGCGCTCTGCACCGCATTGGGCACAGCAGCCGTCGGTCATAGCGGCTGCTTCCTATTGGAGATGTACTGATGGAAAAGCTCATCTATCTGGACAACGCGGCCACCACGCTCCGCAAGCCGCCCGGAGTGGCGGAAGCGGTGGCGCAGGCCATTCTGATGGCGGGCAACGCCGCCCGGGGCGCTCACGGTGCGTCCATGCAGGCGTCCCGCACGGTGTACGAGACGCGGCAAAAGCTGGCGCGGCTGCTGGGCTGCCCGCGCCCGGATCATGTGGTATTTACTTCCAACTCCACCACGGCGCTGAACATCGCCATTTACGGCCTTCTGTCCCCATCGGATCACGCCATTACCACCGATCTGGAGCATAACTCCGTGCTGCGTCCCCTATATGCACTGCAAGCCCTGGGTATGGGGCTGGACTTCGTCCGGGCTGACCGTCAGGGCCGCATTCGGTTTGAGGATCTCGCGCCGCTTTTCCGCCCCAACACCAGAGCCGTGGTCTGCACCCACGCCTCCAACCTGACGGGGGATATGCCGGATGTGGCGCGTATCGCGGAGATCGCCCATGCCCACGGCGCGCTGCTGATCCTGGACGCCTCTCAGACGGCAGGAACGATGCCGGTCGATATGACCGCGCTGGGTGTGGACGTATTGTGCTTCACCGGCCACAAGGGGCTCATGGGGCCGCAGGGCACCGGCGGGCTGTGTATCCGTCCCGGGGTGGACATCCGTCCGCTGCTGCGGGGCGGCAGCGGCGTTCATTCCTTCGAGCGGGAGCAGCCGCGGGATTACCCCACACGGCTGGAGGCCGGTACGCTGAACAGCCACGGCATTGCCGGGCTGGATGCAGCGGCAGACTACCTGCTGGAGGCAGGCGTGGAAGCCATCTGCCAGAAAGAGCAGGCCCTGATGCGGCGGTTTTACGAGGGTGTGCGGCATATAGATGGCGTAACGGTTTACGGTGACTTCACCGCGAAGCATCGAGCGGCCATCGTTTCGCTGAACATCTGCGATTGGGACTCCGCCGAGGTGTCGGACGTGCTTTATGCCGACTACGGTATTGCCACCCGCCCCGGCGCACACTGTGCGCCCCGTCTGCACGAAGCCCTCGGCACGGTGCGGCAGGGCGCGGTGCGGTTCAGCTTCTCCGTGTTCAACTCGGAGGACGAGGCGGACATGGCCATTCATGCGGTAAAGGAACTGGCACAGAGCAAATAGGGAAAAGGCATCCCCGGCCGGGGATGCCTTTTCCCTACTCCTGCCGCCCCCGCTCCGTCACAACAGCGGGGACGCGGATGTCGTGTGTTTCCTGCGGAATATCCGGACACAAAAGCCTTTCCCGGCACAGCAGCAGCGCGTCGCCGGTATACCGGGCCAGAAATCGGTCGTAGTAACCGCCGCCGCGCCCAAGCCGGCGGCCATCCACAGCCGCGCCTGCGCAGGGGATGATGGCCAGATCGACGCGTTCCGGCGGTACTGCCGGTGCATTGTCCGGCGGCTCCGAAATGCCGTAAGCGCCGGGGCGAAGCACGGCCAAGTCAGGCACCTCACGACATTCCATGACGCCGGGAGAGGTACACAGCGGCACGCACAGCCGTTTGCCGTCCGCCAATATCTGCTCCAGTAACGGCCGCGTGTCGATCTCATCGGCCCGTCCCACAAAGGCAAATACCGTGCGGGCGAGGCGGTATTCCTGCGTATTCAGTACATGGCGGAGAATAGCGCCGTCGGACAAGCGTTTTTCCTCCGGCATCATAGCCCGCTCCACCGCTGCCAGCTCCCGCCGCAGCGCCGCCTTTTTCTGCTGTATCGTATCCATGAATGCCTCCTGCAAAGCAGGCAGAGAAGCGCGGTGCGTTCCTCTGGCTGCTGTGCTTTACGCTAATTTGGACGCCAAATTCTCCACGGCCTCGCCCAGTGCCTCCTCGAAGGAGGGGTGAGGACGCATGACAGTCAGTAGCTGCTCCACCGTCAGGCGGTTCACCATGGCGGTACTCAGCTGGGAGATCATGTCGCTGGCGTGCTGGCACATGAGCTGTGCGCCGATAAGCTCGTGCGTGTCCGTGCGCGCCACCAGCTTCATGAAGCAGCGTCCCGGGTCTTCTATGATGGTGCGGGCGTTGCTGAACAGGGTACACTTGCCGGACACGGCGGGAATGCCCTGCTCCCTGGCCTCGGCCTCGGCGAGCCCCACTGCGGCGATTTCCGGGGCACTGTAAATGCAGCTGGGGATCACGTTCAGATCGATGCTGCCCTTACCGCCGCACATCCGCTCCACGCAGTCCGTGCCCTGCGCCGCAGCCACATGGGCCAGCTGCACAGCGGCGGATGCGTCGCCGATGGCGTACACGCCGGGGATGCTGGTCTGATAGCTTTCGTCCACCAGCAGCCGTTTCCCGTTCAGCGCCGGGGTCAGCCCCGCGGCAAACAGGCCGTCGAAATACGCCCGGCGGCCAATGGCGCACAGCACCTTCTCGCCGGTGACGGTCAGCTCCTTGCCCTTCTGCTCCAAATGGACGCAAAGTCCGCCCGCCGCCTGCTCCACAGACTGCACCATGGCGGAGGTCAGCACCTCCACGCCCTGCTTTTTCAGGATCTGCGCCAGAT
>ERZ825896.1771-NODE-1771-length-22952-cov-27.343800_pt1 | contig 22952 bp, 19 predicted proteins | sample MGYA00519858_ERZ825896 | MGnify/ENA primary metagenome ERZ825896 (study PRJEB31778, sample SAMEA3449214) | human gut metagenome | biome: human gut; feature: human-associated habitat; material: faeces | place: United Kingdom | collected 2010/2012 ...
AGAGCACTTGACTTTTAATCAAGTTGTCCGGGGTTCGAATCCCCGATGTCTCATTGAAAAACGTCTCTCTTAGAGAGGCGTTTTTTAATGCAAGACATCGGAGGGTTCGAACTCCGGACAACGTAGTTTAATTAGTAAAACTGCACAAAAAATAATCGAAAATTTGTGCATGTTTGTTAACACTTTCAGAGGCCAAGGTGATATTATAATAACCGTAAAAACCCCCCAATACATTATATATTTTTTACTATCCCCATAGTAAAATACCTTCTCCTAAAAGACAGCAGAACGATGGCTGTCTTTTTTTTACTTTATTTTATGAAAAAGACAGCCATATATTTATTATCTATTATTCTTTTGCAAAGTCGAAATTCTACAGTTGAAATGCCAAAATTACATTATAAAAAACACCGTTAGATTTACACCGTCAGATTTATATTGCTTCCTGTCCGCAGAGATGTGTAGTAATCATCATATGACGAGCTGCTCATCTGGCGTGAGACACGATACAGACTGCTTGTGAAGTCATTGTCATTTCCGAACAGAGAATTAAGAGTGTCTGCGTCGGCTTTTTTGACGAGCTCCTCATTTGCTTTCAGAGTACCGTCCTTGTTTATTGTGATGCCAATGTCCTCAAGCTCGTCGGTGTATTTGCTTGCCAGCTTTTTGAGCTGCTTGGCATAACGCTTCATGGAGGTTGAACTGCTGTTTGAGGCGGAATCAATGGAATTATTGTATGTGTCAACAAGAGCCATGACTGTTCCGCGGATGTTATCGGTATTTTCGTCGTCCGAATACTTGTAGTTCTTTAATTTTTTTAGCTGCGCGGTGCAGGGCGGTTGAATCATCGTAAGCGAGCTCTGTAATACTATATTCTTTGCGTTTGGATGATTTCATGGCATCGCGGTTGTTTGAATAAAAATTTCTCATAAAATATGTTGCTGAAAGATTTGTTGCTGAACTTACTCGTGTACTCATGTTAATCCTCTTTATATTTTTAAATTTTAAAGTTTAAAATAATTGCGTTATAACTGCGATTTTAGGTTCTATTTTGAACGTATAATCGCACTTAAATAATTGTTATAAATATTTTATCGGATATTTGCACGAAAAAGTTTACTTATGCGATCAAAAGAAGTAAAATACAAAGGAATGCGTAGAATAAGAAAAACGCGATTATGCAATCGAAATGCTATCAAGCAAAGAGTAACAGAACATAATGTAAAAAACATAATGTACTAAAACAAAATGTAACAAACATAAAGTTACAAAAAATGCAACAGACATAATGTAACCAAAGGAGGATATGGGGCATGAGTAAAAAAACTTTCGGTACAACATCAAAAGGAGTGGAGGCATCGCTTTACGAAATCAGCAATGGCGGTGGATTGAGAGTACTTTTGACAGACTATGGCGCTTCAGTTGTATCTATTTTTGTAAAGGACAAGGATGGCAATGAGAGAGATGTCATTTTAGGATATGACAATGTAAAGTCATATGAGAAGGAGTACTGCTATTTTGGTGCTACTGTCGGTAGATATGCAAACAGGATTTCTGATGCAAAGGTTAATATTGATGGAGTGGAATATAAGCTTGAGGCTAATGACAATGAGAACAGTCTTCACAGTGGATCAAATGGTTTTTCTAAGCGCTTCTGGACTGTTAAGGAGCAGAAGGCAGATGAGATTACCTTTGAGATAGAGGATGCAGATTTGGAGCAGGGCTTCCCTGGAAATGCAGTCGTTGATGTGACATTTAAGGTAACAGAAGAAAATGCTCTTGCTATTATATACAATGCAAAGGCAGATAAGACAACTACCTTCAATATGACAAACCATAGCTATTTCAATCTGAACGGTCATGCATCAGGAAGTGTATACACTCACACATTGCAGATAAATGCTGAGCATTACACACCTGTAAAGGATTCCAAGGCTATTCCTACAGGTGAGATTGCACCGGTTGAGGGTACACCATTTGATTTTACAGAGGCTAAACCAATCGGAAGGGATATTGAGGCAAATGATACACAGCTTCACTATGGAAGCGGATATGATCACAATTTTGCAATAGACAAGACCGCTCCGGGAGTAGAAAAGGTCGCAACAGCATACTCTCCTGAGAGTGGCATACAGATGGAGGTATACACCGACTGTGTCGGAATCCAGCTTTATACTGCCAACTTTATCGTGGGACAGGAAGGCAAGGGCGGAGTTAAATACAATAACCGTGATGCATTCTGCCTCGAGACACAGTTCTATCCAAACTCAATAAATGAGACCAACTTCAGTACACCTGTTACAAAGGCAGGCGATACATACCACACAGAGACAGATTACAAATTTTCTGTGAGATAAAATGCCAACATAAGAGAGATACACAGAATAGTTAAAGCCCACCATATTGATGAAATTTATCATTAATATGGCGGGCTTTCTTAAGCTTTGTTTAATCAAACACTGATACAGTGGCTTTATTTCCGGAAATGTGGTATAAATATATTTATATGTAAATAAAAAGCAGACTGATAAAACAGACTATCCGGATGCATTTTTTGTGGCTGACTTCATATATTTCTGAGGAATATACCATATGCCGGCGCACCATCACAGCCTGCAAGTGCGAAGTCCCCTAAAAATAGAAATTAAAACAAATAAATATATAGCACAGAGGAAACAAACCATGAAAATAGTATTTTTAGATTCCAAAACAATTGGTGACGACATCGACCTTTCCGAATATGACAAGCTCGGAGAGGTTGTCAAATATGATTTTTCAACAACAGAGGAAGCAGCGGAGCGCACAAGGGATGCTGATGTGATTGTTTTAAATAAGGTCGAGGTAAATGAAAAATCTATAGGACAGGCAAAAAATTTAAAGCTTGTATGTGTGACTGCAACAGGCACAAACAATCTGGATAAAGAATATCTGGCAAAAAGAGGCATTGAATGGAGAAATGTCGCAGGGTATTCTACAGAGACCGTGGCGCAGCATACGTTTGCACTGCTATTTTATCTGCTTGAGAAGCTGAGATATTATGATGATTATGTGAAGAGCGAGAAATATGTGGGTGATACGTCGTTTACGCATTTTTCTAATGTGTTTCACCAGATTAGCGGTATGACCTGGGGCATCGTGGGGCTTGGAAATATCGGAAGACGCGTGGCTGATATTGCAAAGGCTTTTGGCTGCCATGTGGTTTATTATTCTACATCAGGAAGAAATTCGCAGCCGGGCTATGAGAGGGTGGATTTTGATACTCTGCTTGCCACGTCTGATATCGTGTCGGTGCATGCACCGCTCACAGATGATACACTTGGTCTGATGGACAAGGCTGCGTTTGAAAAGATGAAAAAATCTGCGATATTTTTAAATCTTGGCAGAGGTCCTATAGTGAATGAAGCGGATCTGGCACAGGCGCTTATGGATGGAGAACTGGCGGCGGCAGGTCTTGATGTGCTGGCGCAGGAGCCTATGAGTGAGGAAAATCCGCTCCGTGCGATAAAGGATTCAAACAAGCTGATTATCACACCGCATATAGCGTGGGCAAGCGTTGAGGCAAGAACAAATCTGATGCACATTATATACAGTCAAATTGAGGACTTCTTTGCTAATTAGGAAATATAATTTAAAATCAAGTCGCAACATTAAGAGGCAGCACTAAGAGAAAGCATTAAGAGGCAACATTAAGAGGAAGCATTAAGAAGCAACATTAAGAAGCAATATTAAGAGGCAATATGAAGAGGCAGAAATGAGCATCAAATTTGAGATAACAAAACAAAACAACATACATTTTGGAATTGCAGCAGCAGCGGCCGCGCTGGTAGGTTACTTTACATCGGCAAGCTGGTGGGTGATTCTTTTGTTTGCGGCAGTATATTTTGGACTTGTAAATGTGAAGCTTGAGCTTCCGGTGAAGCTGTCGTGGCTTTGGGCTGCGATATTGCTTGTCATCGGAGCGATACTATCTGTTTTTTCGGTGCAGTATGTGCTGCTGACGGATGAGGACTTTGTGAAAACCACCGATATGGTATGCGTGGTGAATATGGTTTTGGCGCTCGCCATATATCTGGTGATACTTTTTATCACAAACAACACGAGGCTGACATGTACCATAGCATCAATTGCCATACTCGCGTTTGGATTTATAGATTACTTTGTCTATGAATTCCGTGGTAATGAGTTTACGTATGCGGATTTGAAGTCAGCGGGAACAGGACTTTCTGTCGTGACAAAATACAAATTCGTCATAGACTACAAGTTTTTGTATGTGATTCTGGCGGCTGTTTTGTATATCATGCTGGTAAGGCGCATAGAAGTGCAGTTCGAGTCGGCTATCCATATGAGAATTATTTCGATTCTTCTCACAATAATATGCGTGCTGTATGTCATTATGAATTCCATGTCACTGAACACCGAGACCTGGGAGAAAAAGGGCACGTACAGAAACGGCTATCTGCTGAACTTTGTGCTCGGCATAAGGGACAGCTTTGTGAAGGCACCTGATGGCTACAGCAAGGCAGCAGTTGACAAGATAGCAGGCAATTTCAAGGAAACGGACGGCTCATATTCGCAGTCTGATGCGAAAAATCCGACAATCATTGTTATCATGAATGAGTCGTTTGCTGATTTGTCGGTGGTGGGAGATTTTGAGACCAACACGCAGGTCACGCCGTTTATGGATTCTCTGAGTGAAAATACGCTTAAAGGCTATGCTCTTTCGTCCGTGTACGGTGCGAAGACGCCGAACTCTGAGTGGGAATTTGAGACAGGAAACTCGATGGCATTTCTGCCGGACGGCTCGGTGGTTTATCAGCAGTATATAAATGATGACCCGACATCCATAGTCTCAAACCTGAAGAATATCGGCTATACGACGGTTGCGATGCATCCGTACTATGCGACAGGCTGGAGCAGAAACAAGGTTTATCCGCATCTGGGCTATGATGAGACTTACTTTATAGATGATTTTGACCAGACAAAGATACTCAGGGAATATATCACTGACCAGGAGCTCTATGATAAGATTATTGACCGCTACGAGAAAAAGAGCGATGACGAGAAGCTTTACATCATGGGAGTCACGATGCAAAACCACGGTGGCTACGGTGAGAGATATGACAACTTCAACCAGGAGGTTTACAAGGTTGGAGCGTCATACACCGATGCGAACCAGTATCTGTCGCTTTTGAATGAAAGTGACAAGGCACTCGAAAATCTCATCACATACTTTAAGGGTGTGGATGATCCGGTAGAGATTGTGTTTTTTGGAGACCACCAGCCGGGATTATGCAATGATTTTATCAAGCTTTTAAATGGCAAGGGCAATTCCGGACTTACGGAGCAGGAGCTTGAGAATCTGTACAAGGTGCCGTTTTTCATATGGACCAATTACGAGACGGATGCACAGACAGTTGATGTGACGAGCCTCAACTACCTGTCCACACTGACGCTTGAGAGAGCCAACATAGATCTGCCGGCATACAACCGGTTCCTCGCAGAGCTGATGGAGAAGATTCCGGCGATAAATTCAAGGGGCTATTATTCGAAAAAGAATGAGTGTTTTATGCATGTGGATGACGCAACAGGAGACGAGGCAAAATGGATAAAGGCATACAATATCCTGCAGTACAATTCGATGTTTGACGAGAAGGACAGAAGCTCGCTGCTGTTTCCGTACCTGAAATAATGTGATGATTTGAAGCAGCCATAAATACACATATGAGAAAATGAATTAATATAACTATTCAGGGAGCTAATAATGAAGCTAAGTGATTTATTACAATTTGATAACATAATTGTGCAATGTCATGATAATCCGGACGCAGATGCACTGGCAAGCGGCTTTGGAGTCTATGAATACCTGAGGATGAATGGAAAAAGTCCCAGACTTGTATACGGAGGCAGGAATATCATACACAAGAGCAATCTGGTGCTTATGGTAGACAGTCTTGGCATACCGATAGAGCATGTGGATTTTTTAGACAATCCGCAGCTGCTTGTGACTGTCGATTGTCAGTACGGTGGTGGAAATGTCACATTTTTCAAGGCAGAAAATGTGGCTGTCATAGATCACCACAGAGTATCGGGAGAGCTTCCTGCTATGAACCGTGTCATGAGCTATATGGGCTCATGTGCGACAATTGTGTGGGATATGCTGCGTGAGGAGGGCGTAGAGATAAATCGAAACCTGGCAACAGCACTGTATTATGGACTTTACACCGACACCGGAGAATTTACCGAGATAACACATTCGCTTGATAGGGACCTGCGCGATGAGGCGGATTTTGACAACACTATAGTGGCCAAATTCCGAAATGCCAATATGTCACTTGAGGAGCTGGATATAGCCGCAACAGCATTGCTGGGGCGCGATTATATAGAGGAATATCGTCTGGCAATCGTAAAGGCAGGGGCATGTGACCCGAATGTACTCGGCATCATAAGCGATTTTGTGCTGGAGGTGGATGCTATTGACATATGTATGGTATTTTCAGTGATTAAGAATGGAGTGAAGCTTTCGTTTAGAAGCTGCATAAAAGAGGTGAGCGCGAGCGAAATGGCGCAGGAAGTGTGCAGGGACATAGGCTCCGGCGGAGGACATTATTACAAGGCCGGTGGATTTATTCCGATGGATCTGCTGATAGACAGCTATAATGTCTACTGCAGAGAAAAAGACGTGACACCAAGATTTCAGTACAGCAGCGATGGTACACACAAACGTCCTTCGGATTCTGCAATCAAATCATTATTGGAAGAGAGGATTTTTGATTATTTAAACGATACAAAGATAATTTACGGAGAAGATTTTGATACGAGTGGCTTCAAAAAAGTGGATTATAAAAAACGCCCGATACCGATGGGATATATCATTGCAAAGGATATACTGCCTGTGGGCTGCTGCATGGGAGTGCGGACAGCTAAGGGGGATATCTCCACACCGGTTGGTGAAGATACGGTAGTCATAATAGGAGAAGACGGCAGTGTACGGATTTTAAATCTGGACAGGCTGAACAAAAGCTTCAGGATATACAAGGACTGGCGGTTTACTGTGAAACAGACAGATTATGTCCCGAAGTTCAAGAATAAGGATACGGAGACTATAGTGGATGGAATGGCACATGCCAGAGTGTGCATACCTGTTGAGGCGGATTTTTCAAGGGCATTTGTGCTAAAGCACAAGGTAAAGCTATTTAGGAATAAGGATGACAGCAGTTATATATCAGGCAGACCCGGAGATATTATGGTTCTGCCAAATGATGATAGGAATGAGGCATATATGATAAGCAAGACAGAATTTGAAAAGACACATATAGCAAAGGGTGAGGAGGAGAACCGTAAAAAAGCGGTCGTTTTCGACCTTGATGGAACACTTCTCTATACACTTGAGGATTTAAAAAATGCAACAAACTATGCATTGAAACAAAATGGCATGCCGGAGCGTACACTCGACGAGGTGCGCAGATTTGTGGGAAACGGTGTAAAGCTTCTGATGAAGCGCGCAGTGCCACAGGGAGCAGACAATCCAAAGTTTGAAAAGACATTTTCGGATTTCAAGGAATATTATGAGGCTCATTGCAATGACAATACAGCACCTTATGATGGAATCATGGAGCTTTTAAAGGAGCTTAAATTAAACGGCATAAAGCTTGCTATTGTTTCAAACAAGCTTGACCCGGCGGTAAAGGAGCTCAATCAGCTCTATTTCAAGGAGTATATGACATCGGCAGTCGGCGAGATGGAGGAAGAGGGTATACGCAAAAAGCCGGCACCGGATATGGTGCAGAAGGCACTTAAAGAGCTTCAGGTGAGTGCAGATGAAGCAATCTATGTGGGGGATTCCGATGTGGATATCGCCACAGCGAAAAACTCAGGTCTGGAGTGCGTATCTGTCACATGGGGATTTCGTGATGTAGAGTTTTTGAAGGAGCATGGTGCAACAAATCTGATAGATGAACCGGTCGAATTGTTAAATTACGTATAATCAGGAGAACTTTGATTTATGCTTTCAGAAAAGGGACTATTGATAATTGAAAAGCTGGCAGAGCACAACAATGATCTTGTCACATCAAAGGCTCTCGCCGCGTCCACAGGTATGTCGGAGCGAAGTGTGAAGACATATCTGAAGGAGGTGGCTGATTTTTGTGAGCAAAACTCTATGACGCTCGACAGAAAGCCGGGCAAAGGCATGAAGCCGTGCTTTAGCGATGCGCAGATAGGAAAGATTCTTGATGTGGCAGGAAGGAGATCGGCAGCAGTATCGCAGAAAAAGCGACAGAACTACATATCGTATATTCTGCTAAGCGGCTGGGATACATACACGTATGCGCTTTTTTCAGAGGAGTTAAATGTCAGCAAAAATGTCATCATGGATGATATAAATGAGCTTGACGCAGAGCTTCTGCTCTATGGCATTAAGGTGCACAGGACGGCGGGCTACGGAATATATGCGACAGGCAGTGAGCTTGATATCAGAAAAGCCATGAGGCATTTCTGCAGATATCCAATCAGTGATAAGCAGGTTATCAAGACCGATGACCACAGGCTTTCAAGACGCGCGGCCGAGGTGATAGCAAATAATTTCAGAAGCGTAAATCTGTCGATGGCAGTTGACATGATACATCATGTGGAGAGACGCTTTGATATCATCTTTACGGATTACACATTTCAGATGCTGGCAGAGTACATAGCCATTGCACTTTTCAGGGTGGATGTGGAGAAAGAGCTGAAGTCCGGCGAACAAGAGCAGCAGGTACAGAAAAATGGATTCATAATGACAGAGCATGAGAACATGGCAAAGGAAGCAGCAGGCTTTCTGGAAAGATATCACGGCATCAGCCTCTCACAGCCTGAAATCATGTATCTGGCAATGCTTTTTTCCTGTGCCGAGGGACAAAACCGCGTTGTCATGTCCTGTGAGGAGGCGCTTAGCATAGAGGATGAGATGATAGTGTATCTGTCAAATCTTCTCGCTGCCAATCTGATTGAAAATGAGCTTCTGCGCGAGAGCATGCGAAGCTTTTTACCGGGCTCCATTGCGAGGACTCATTTTGGCATAGAGATAGACAATCCGTTTCTTTCTGATATCACACAATCTTATGCCAGTCTTTTTACGGTATGCTTTACTGTATCGAGATACTACGAAAAGTACACAGGCGCCATGCCGAGCGAGAATGAGATAGCATTTATTGCCTTGCAGGTGGGAGGAGCCCTGCACAGAAATCCTATGACAGTGCGCGCAGTGTTAATTGGTGCAGCAGGCTATGCGACCGGCAGCATAATAGCGGGCAAAATAGAAAACAGGGTGCCGGATGTAAGGATAGTAAGCATTTTGTCGTCAGACCGCATAGAGCATATGGACGAGTATGACTGCGACCTCATACTCTCGACCATAGACACACAGGCAGATATCCACAATGATATGAGATTTCTGTATGTTTCTCCACTAATCAGTGCGCAGGATGAGAAAAATATCAGAAACAAGTGCTTTGAGCTCATGACCGGACAGAGCGCGGAGGTCAGCGAGTTTTCACAGATGTTGTCGGAGGAATTTATCATATTTGAGAAAAAGGCGAAAAACCGCAAGGATGTTTTAAAGCGCGCGTGCCAGCTTCTCATAAACAAAGGAATAGTGCAGAGCGAGTTTGCGAGGGATGTACTGGAGCGTGAGAAGGTGGAGGCAACCGCTGTGGGCTGCAATATAGCCATACCGCACGGAAAGCCTGAGCATGTAAACCGTTGCCAGATACTTGTTATACGTCTCGACAAGCCGATAGAGTGGGGCGAGAGGATGGCAGACATGATATTTCTGCTTGCGATAAACTTTGATAGTGTCAACACGACAAAGGCATTTTTCCATGACTTCACGAAGCTTCTGAATGAAAATGGAGCGACTGACAGGCTCAGGGAGGCTGCTTCACCTCATGAGCTTTGTGCAGCTATCCGGAAGGAGCTGGGATGGAACTGAAGTTGTAGAACGATTTATTAAAATAATCAGCAATGAAATTATAATGAATGAAATTGTGATAAAAAAAGTGATAAAAAAATTATTTATATCTATTGACAATATGAATATAAATATATATAATTATGACATAAACAATTTGGGCAAAATAAGGGAAATCTTATGACGCAAAGCTAGAGTCTAAAACATTGTTGTTATGACAGTTCGGTTGCAATAAAATTTTAATTTTATTGCAACCGTTTTTATATATGGGAGTATATTGAAATTTTTAAATCTTATTTATGAGGTTATGAAAGTGTATGTAAAATTAATTTACATAGATAAGGAAATGGTCATGAACATTTCAACATAAGAAGAATGGAGGGAATGCAGATGATACATGTAATCGTAGGCGGTGTAATTGTTGCAATTATTATCGTTGCATCAAAAACAAAGGTATATTAATTGAAAAAGGGGGCTTTTAAGCCCTCTTTTTTATATCAAAAAAATTAAAAGTAATAAGAAAAAGTAGGTGATAAAAATGAGCATAGTGGTAAATGTAAAAGACTTAAAAAAAGAATTTAAAATATCGAAAAGGCAGCGAAAAATTCAACAATGCAGAACAAATATTGCATTAAATGGGCTTTCTTTTGAAGTTAATAAGGGAGAAATATATGCTCTTTTAGGAACAAATGGAGCAGGGAAAACAACAACATTAAGAATTCTATCAACTTTACTAAAACCAGATGATGGAAAATGCTATATTGATGGTGTGAATGTATCGGAAGAACCTGATAAAATTCGAAGTAAGATTGGTTTTCTTACAAGTGAATTGAAATTAGATGGCTTTTTTACACCAAATTATTTATATGATTTTTTTTCTGATTTATATGGTGTTAAATCAGAGTTACGTATAGTGCGTAAAAAGGAATTATTTAATACTTTAGGTATTGATAAATTTGCAGAAGTGAAAGTTTCTAATTTGTCTACAGGAATGAAACAACGAGTTGCAATTGCAATATCATTAGTACATGATCCAGATATAATTATATATGATGAACCAACAAATGGGCTAGATATTGTTAGTTCGAAAATGGTAATTGATTATTTAAAAGAATTAAAGACAAATGGAAAAACTATTATAATTTCAACACATATATTTGAAGTGGTTGAAAAAGTTGCTGATAGAGTAGGCATTGTAATAAATGGTAAATTGGAATATGAAGATAGTATTTCAAGAATAAAAAAAGAAAAATCATTAGAGGATGTTTTTTTTGAAGTGTATTATAGTAAAGAAGGAGAACACTAATGAGTAAAATATTAATTATTGTTAAAAAAGAATTATTACGAATACTAACGGATAAAAGACTATGTTTTACGACTATTATTATGCCGGGATTGATGATTTTTATAATGTATGCTTTAGTTGGAAATGTGATGAGTAATACATACAGTACTTTACAGAATAGTGAATATACTGTAGTTATAAATAATGTTCCGAATGACATTAAAGAACTATTATTAAAAAATAAAATTTCATTTAAAGAAAAAAATAAACCCCAAAATTATTATATGAATAAAATAAGAGATAAAAATTTAGATTTATATATAGATTTTGATAAGAATTTTGAAGATAATATTTTAAATGGAACAGAAAAAGGTGTTCAAGTACCTAGTGTTTCAATATATTATAACTCACAAAGTAATTCCTCGAATACAGGATATATGCTTTTGTCATCAATATTAAATGAATATAAAGATTGCATTCGAAATGTATTTTATGTAAATTCTGGAAATGACCTATATGATTTAGCTACAACAAAAGATTCAACAGGTCAGTTTGTATCAATGATATTACCAATGTTACTTATTACCATGCTTTTTAGTATTTGCGCATCGGTGGCCCCTGATTCAATTGCTGGAGAAAAAGAGAGAGGAACAATGGCTACACTACTGGTTACACCTATTAAAAGAGAGCAATTGGCAATTGGAAAAATACTTGGATTAAGTATTATTGTTGTGTTAGGGGGAATTTCAAGTTTTATAGGTGCTATGTTATCACTTCCGTTTTTAAGTATTGGACAAGATGAGATTGATACATCTGTATATTCAATCAATGATTATTTGGAGTTATTTATAATTGTAATTTCAACAGTTTTAATAATGATATCATTAACTGCAATAGTATCTGTATTAGCAAGATCTATTAAAGAAGCATCATCATCTATGGCTCCGCTTACAATACTGGTTGCCCTTGTAGGAATTTCAGGGATGTATAATCAAAATGGTAGTAATAGATTAATACATTATATAATTCCATTGTATAATAGTGCGCAATGTATGAATGAGATATTTTTGTTCAATGGCAACATAAATCATGTTATAATAACCGTAATATCAAATTTGTTATATACAATTATTTTGGTATACATTTTATCTAAATTATTTAAGAACGAGAAAATAATATTATGAAATCAGATTACATTTCAGACTTGATTATTATAGCTCTGCTTTGTGTTGGGTACATATATATAAATAATCGTATATCAGAATATCAGGGCGAAACATACTTGTGGAAAAAACTGCTTGGTGAATCGGAAAAGAAAATAATAATTGAGTTTAAAAAGAAAAACATATTGGTTGAGAGTCTGTTTTTGTTGGTATTTGCAGTGATAAATATATCAGGTGATATTTTAAATTGGCTGATAAGCATTATTAATATTGTGATATTGATAAATAATATGCTATTGCTAATGTTTAGAAGAAAATACTGCAGAAATATATCCGGGAAAATATTTATGATAATAGCATATATTTATTTTATTTGGATTTTCTTTACAGTTATTCAGGCAATAGTTGCAGGCGGTGAAGTATATGCAATCGTCATTCGTATAGTAAAAACAAAGTGTATAGGCGGTGTGGCGGAGGTGCTGAAACATCCGCCAATTTCTCTATTTTTGATAAATACAATAATGTGCCTTTATCTGGTTTATACAGTGTCAACTTATGATAACAGAGTGTGCTCAAAAGCTAATTATAAACCGAAAAAAAGGTGTATTAGTTTATCTCAAAATATAATAATGATTCTGGTAATATATGCGGGATATATTTTTCTTGCTATAAATATTTCACAAAACGCAAATGTTTTTTCTGTGATAACATGCATTTTTGCTATATTACTGAGCGGATGCATAGAAGATTTTTTCCGAGAGGATATCTGCAACAGACAGTGGTACAGGCTTTTAGGTGAAAAATATAGTGGCTTATGGTGCAAAAAAATGATGGTTGAGCTGAAAATCCAATTTGTCGTATTTGCGGCATATCTGATTTGTGCATTTATACATAAATATGATGTTAAAATCGTTTTTATGGTTTTGATTTATATGGTAGAATGTGGACTTTGCTGGGTGACATATTTTGCTTTATATTATGTAAAAATGAAAAAAAGATATACAACTTTAGAAATGATGAAATTGTATGCGGCAATGTTTTCAATTACAGTTCCGGGGATAAATATATTGTTATGTGCATGGTGGTATGTACGAGGAGCCAGGAGGTGGAATGAATATGTTAGAGATTTGTAATCTGACAAAAAAATATGATAAGGAAAAGGGAATATTCGATTTGAGCTACAGTTTTGAAGAGGGAAAAATCTATGCTCTTGTGGGACCTAATGGGGCTGGAAAGACAACACTCATACAGATGATTTCCGGTATAAGTGAGCCTATGAAGGGGCAGATAAGGCTTGATGATCAGGATACATTGTTGCGGAAGAGTAAATCACAGATAGGTTATGCATTGGAATTGACTGGAAATAATACAAAACAGACAGTTTTACAATTTTTACGGATGGTGTGTGATATTAAGTTTGGAGGAGAACATAAAGAAGATATCATGTCATTTCTGACAGATTTTGAATTGGAAGACGATAAAGATACAAGGCTGTCTGAGTGTTCGCTGGGAATGAAGAAGAAGGTTGGCATAATAGCATCATTTATAGGTTTTCCAAAGCTTATTTTATTGGATGAGCCAACGAACGGAGTAGATACAACTGGTCTTATAGTCTTGAAAAAATATATTGAGTCTGCCAGGGAACATAACTGTATTGTTATAATTTCAAGTCATGTGCTTGATTTTGTGGATAGTGTTAAGGATGAAATAATTTTCTTGAAGAAGGGGCATCTTGTTGTAGGAAACAAAGCTACAACTGAGGAACAATATAGGGCTCTGTTTATGTAAATATCACATTAATACAAAATTGCACCAGAGATGGTGCAATTTTGCATTTTGGGGAATATTGAAAAAACTCATACCGCACAGTACAATAAAACCATAGAAAGCAACGGACATATGACAGGCTGATGAATAGCAGAGAGCGATACAGTTAATCATATGTGTGAGCGAAATAAACAAACCAATAATTTTAAATTCAGGAGGACAAAACTATGGTAAGCAAGACAATGGTAGTAAAAGCAGCAGAGGGACTTCACATGAGACCTGCAGGAGTTATCGCAAGAGAGGCAGGCAAGTTTGATTCAGATGTAACAATCGTATTCGGCGACAAGAGAATCAACGCAAAGAGCCTTGTAAACATCATCGCAGCATGCATCAAGAAGGATGCAGAGATTACATTCGAGTGTGAGGGAGCTGACGAGGAAGCAGCACTTGCAAAGATGGAAGAGCTCGAGGCAGACAACTTCGGAGATTAATCAACCAGCAAAGTCAATCGGAGGTGTGATATGTACAAAGGAATCGCCGGCTCAGAAGGAATCGGAATCGGAAATGTGGTCATTATCGAAGAGCATGAGATAGTGATTGAGAATAAGAAAATTACAGATACAGACGCTGAAATCGCACGTCTCCAGGGAGCCATTGAGAAATTTGTAAATGATACAAACGCCATGGCAGACAGAATGGAAAAGACAGTCGGAGCAAAGGATGCGGATATCCTTCGCGGACATATCCAGATGCTTCAGGATCCGACCATAGAGGAGCAGATTACAGCGCTCATAGTAAGTGAGAAAATCACGGCAGAGAAGGCGCTCGACCAGGTGCTTGAGCAGACAGCAGAGATATTTGCACAGATACCTGATGAGCTTTTGCAGCAGAGAGCAACAGATTTCAGGGATATCAAAGCCAGAATCCTTAAGATTCTGCTTGGAATCGAGGACTATGATATCTCAGCAGCTCCGGCAGGCACAGTGCTCGTGGCACATGACCTGACACCATCCATGACAGCAGGTATCGTGGCAGAGAATATCGCAGGAATACTCACAGAGGTGGGCGGCAGAACCTCCCACTCAGCAATACTTGCAAGAGCAATGGAAATCCCGGCAGTTCTCAGTATTGATGGAATCTGCACAGCTGTCAAAAATGGTGACAGAGTGGTACTCAACGGAACAAGCGGAGAGGCAATCGTAAACCCTGACGCTGAGACAGAGCAGAAATTCGCTGGGCTGCTTGAGGAATACAAAAAAGAGAAAGAGCTCTTAAAGAAATTTGCGGGTGTGCCGACAGTATCAGCAGACGGCACAAAGGTAGAGCTTGTATGCAATATCGGAAAGCCTGAGGACGCAAAGAAAGCTGTAGAGTGTGACGGAGAGGGAATAGGACTTTTCCGTACAGAGTTCCTTTTCATGGACAGAGACACAATTCCTACAGAGGAAGAGCAGTTTGAGGCATACAAATCAGTAGCAGAGACAATGAAGGGCAAGCCTGTCATTATCCGTACACTCGATATCGGAGGTGACAAGGAAATCCCATATCTGGGTCTTGAGAAAGAGGACAACCCATTCCTAGGCTACAGAGCTATCAGATTCTGTCTCCAGAGAACAGACATCTACAATACACAGCTTCGTGCACTTGTTAGAGCCAGTGCATTCGGCAGGATAAAGATAATGGTTCCGCTTGTGACATGCGTAGATGAGCTTCGCAGTGTAAAGGCAATGGTAGCTGACATCATGAAAGAGCTTGATGCAGAGGGCATTGCATACAACAAGAACCTCGAAATCGGTATCATGATGGAGACACCGGCAGCCTGCATGATGGCGGATGTGCTTGCAAAAGAGGCAGCCTTCTTCAGTATCGGAACAAACGACCTGACAGGCTACACAATGGCAGTAGACCGTGGAAACTCAAAGGTAGCATACCTTTATTCAGCCTTCAATCCGGCAGTGCTTCGCGCAATCAAGCGTATCATCGAGTGCGGTAAGAAAGAGGGAATCATGGTAGGCATGTGTGGAGAGGCAGCAGCAGATCCAAAGCTCATTCCGCTGTTACTCGCATTCGGACTTGATGAGTTTTCAGTGAGTGCCACAAGTGTGCTCAAGACCAGAAAGACCATCGCAGACAGCAGCATGGCAGAATGCAAGGCATTGGCAGACAAGGTAATGGCATGCGCTACAGAGGCAGAGGTACAGGCAGTGCTTGCACAGCAGTAGATGCTAAATCCAAACAAGTATAAAAGTTAGTAAAAAAGTATAAATAAGAGTAAAATATAAAAGTATAACATTGAAATTTATTATAAAGACGGCTGAACCGGTGGGGACCGGGACGGCCGTCTTTTTTGTGTACGCGAAATGAAAGAGGAATATTTAGTCATTTACGATTTGGTTATCTACGATTAACTAAATTATGATTGACTAAATCATATATAAGTAATAAAATATTGTGTATAGAAATGGAGGGAGAAGAGCTATGTTTATAGGAAGAGAAAAAGAGCTTGCAACTTTAAACGGATTATATAATTCGGATAAATTTGAATTCGCAGTAATCTACGGCAGACGAAGAGTGGGGAAGACAGCTCTCATAAGCCATTTTATACAGGATAAAAAAGCAATATATTTTATGGGAGTAGAGAGCAACGAAAAGCAGAATCTGGAGAACTTTAGTCAGGCAATCATGGAATATGCTTCAGGAATAATGCCGGGGACTTCATTTGTGTCATTTCAGGCTGCAATAGAATATGTATTTAAATTATGTGAAAATGAAAGACTGGTGCTTGTCATAGATGAGTATCCATATGTGGCAAAAGCTTCGAAAAGCATGGCTTCAACCTTGCAGATGCTTATTGATAAAAATAAAGATAATTCTAAAATGATGCTTATTTTATGTGGCTCATCTATGTCTTACATGGAAGATAATGTGCTGGCGTATAAGGCACCTTTGTATGGCAGAAGAACTGCCCAGATGAAGATACTTCCGTTTGATTTTGAGGATAGCTGCAAATATTTCAACGGATTTTCAGCAGAGGATATGGCTCTGATATATGGTATTGTTGGTGGTACTCCACAATATCTTTTACAGATGAATGACAGCATGAGTGTAGAGGATAATATAAAAAATGTGTTCCTCAACCCAGCATCGGCAATATTTGAGGAACCTGAAAATCTGTTAAAGCAGGAAGTCCGTGAACCTGCTGTATATAATGCAATAATAACAGCAGTAGCAACAGGCAGCTCCCGTATGTCGGAAATCGCAACCAAGATAGGCGAAACGACAAGTGTATGCTCACAGTATATGAAAAATCTGATTAATCTTGGCTTAATACGGAAAGAAACTCCATATGGCGAAAAGGAGTCCAGAAAATCAATATATGCAATAGCTGATAATATGTTTAGATTCTGGTATCGGTTTATACCTGATAATAATTCTATCATTAGCAGAGGTGCAACAGAACTTGCGTATAAAAGAATTGCTCCAAATCTGTCAGATTATATGGGCAGGATATTTGAAGAAATATGTATGCAGTATATGTGGAAATTGCTGCTTGATGGGGAATCACCTGTGGAATTTAGCAATCTTGGACGATGGTGGGGAACAGATCCACAAGAGAGAATACAGACAGAAATTGATATAATGGGTGATCAGGATAAAAGCACTGCATTGTTTGGAGAATGTAAGTGGATAAATGAAAATGTGGATGTAAAAGTGCTCGAAAAGCTGAAAAAGAGAAGCAGATTATTTAGATATGAGAATGTCCATTTATTTTTATTCGCAAAAAAAGGATTTACCCAAGGGTGCATTGAGGAAGCCGGAAAAATGGGAAATGTATCGCTGGTGACATATGATCAGATATATGAATATTTAAATGATAGAGGGATAACTGCTTTTTAAGTATATATGGATTTTTTACTGAATTTAATCAAAGTTGAGGATATAAGATGTACAAGATATTAATAGTCGAGGATGATGAAACAATTCGTAATGGAATAAAGACATTATTAGAATTACAGGGATATTATGTTGATATTGCTGTAAATGGTGTGGACGGTTTAAAGAAATTCGATGAAACATATAGCCTGGTTATTATGGATATAATAATGCCGTTGTTATCAGGTATAGATGCCTGCAAAAAATTGAGGGAAGAATCAAGTGTCCCAATTTTATTTCTTACTGCAAAATCATCAGAAATAGATATAATGCAAGGCTTTGAAGTGGGCGGTGATGATTATCTTGTGAAGCCGTTTTCCAATATGGAGCTTATATCGCGTGTCAAGGCATTATTAAGGCGTAGAAATGTATATGATAGAGAAATAATTGATGACAATGCAGGAAATGAATATATAGACAGAAAAGATATAAGGATATACGAAAATAAGAATAGAGTAGAAGTGAATGGCATAGGTGTTAAATTTACACGAAAAGAGTATGAAATAATCAAATTGCTTGCAAAGCATCCTGATAGAATATATACACTTGAGGTGATTTATTCAAATATTTGGGAAGAACTGTATACATATAATTCGGGAAATACAGTTATGGTACACATAAAAAATATAAGGAATAAATTCTATGAAATATGCAACCGGGCTGTCATAGAAACTATATGGGGAAAGGGATACAAATTTGAAAAGTGATTTTAAAGCAGTAAAGGCAGTTCAAATTATATTTGGTGCAATAATATTATCGTGCTGTATATTTGGGGGGATATATGGCATAGGGGTAAATGGTCTTACTATTTTTTTTAATAATTCAAGATATATTTATGACCATGAATCTCCATATGTTCAGGAATTTCAACAGTATGTGTCTCAGAATAATATAGCCGCATCAGATATATCGGAATGTGATGAATGGATGGATTATCATTGTGTTTTGTTTTGCATTATAGAAAAAGATGGAGAAGCTGTATATAGTAAATTGAATGTAGATAAATTTATTGTATCAGCGAAAAACATGTATGATAGTAGAAAAATTGCTAAATATCAACTACCGGTAAATTTTGCTGATGGAGAGGCTAATGTATATATATATGCCGGATATACTGAAAAGTATTATTTAGGAGTCATAATTTTAGGCATTGTAATATCAATCTTAAGCGGAGCTTATGTAATCTATAGATGTGTTAATAATATCATAAAAGATTATAAAGTAAATATTGGTAAGGCACATGAGCAGGAACGGAAAGCACGGGATGAAAAAGATCAATTGATGAGAAATATGGCTCACGATTTAAGAACACCATTAACGGGATTGATGACATACATTGATATCTTAAAATTGCAAAACAAATCAAATGAGAGCATTAACAAAAATTTGGATATTCTGACATCTAAAGTTAATGAATTAAGAGATCTTTCAAATCTGTTACTGGATTTTTCTATTGCAAGTTCAGACGAGAATATACATTTGGACGAGCCTTCTTTCGTAGAATATGCAATAGGAGATTATCTTTCTGAAATGCATACCATTATAAGCCAGAATGGTTTTTGTGTTAATATTGATGGCATTTATTGGGAAAAGGTTAAAGTTGCTGTAAATGGAAGTTTACTATCAAGAATATTTAGTAACCTTACTAATAATATTTGCAAGTATGCTGATATTGATGAGCAAGTGGTCATGGAAACAGTATATTCAAAAAATATATTTGAAATATGCATAAGCAACACGGTGTGTAAGGAAAAAAGCTTATTGGAGAGTACAGGATTAGGACTAAAAAATGTTGAGCTGTTGATGAGACGTATGCATGGCAGAGCAATTTACGAAACAAAAGAATACTGCTTTTATGTAAAATTGCGATTTCCGATTACGAACTGAACTACAAACTTCAGAAATCTTTAGAAATTTTTAGAAAATTTCAGAAGTTCCTTTCTTTTTCTTTAAAATATTGTGATACGATTTTTTTGTAGATATCTATAGGAACGATTAATAAATAAATGAAAACGGAAGAGGAAAATATGCTATATATAAAAAAGTATTCGGGGTTTATTATTTCCATTGTTATAGGACTGCTCCTTTATGAAGAAGCAAATTACGCATATACATATAGAACTGCAACTGCTTATTCTGATCATATGATATACAGATTGATACTTAGCATGGGGTCCGGAAGCAGTGGCTGGAATGGAATCCTCTTTCCGATACTGGCAGCACTTCCTATGGGAATATCATATGTCAGAGAATATAGAAGCGGATATTTGAAGCTGCGCCTGCAAAAAATGTCAAGAAAAAGGTATGTTGCTGTAACATTAATACAAAACTCAATACTTGGCGGCTTGGGTTTGCTTATTCCGTATGTTGTATATTGTCTGCATTTATATTTTCAGTATGGAACTAAGGCTTACTTGAATATAAAAGAGGGAGAGACAGTTATTATGTTCCATCCTGAACTGGCAGCCTCGAATACTATAGCATATGTTTGTTTACTTGGTACGTTTGTTTTATTGGCAGGAGTTACATTTGCTACATTTGCAATCGGCATATCGGCATGGATTAAAAACACTTTTCTGACGCTGATACTGCCATTTGTTCTTTGCATAGCCATGGCAATATTGATACCGGATAACAGATTTGATCTGCTTTTAATATTTACGCCTAATGGATATGCATGGGCATCTGTTCCGATAATATTAATTATGTCAGGTATATTGATTTTAACAGGCATCATTTTGTTTGCGGTAGGAGTAAAAAATAATGAAAAGTAGATGGTTGCATTTATTAATAACTATATTCATTATTTTTAGCTATATGCAATTTGAATATGTTCGTTATTGTATGGAATGTGATGCCGGATATCAGGAGTATTCATATGCCAATGCAGTTATAAATATCGTTGGAGACAGATATTTAATATTGCTTGTCAGCGGGATTTTAATTGTATGGAGCATTGCCGGATTATTGGCGGTTACACGGAATAATTTTTATCTTAAATTGCGGATTGGAAGTGAACATAGGGCAAATGTCATTGAAGTAGTGTATGCATTCAAATATGCAGTTATCATTGCAGTTATCCAGTGGGTGGTAATTAATATGATTGCTGTTGTAAATAGTTTTTATAATGTTCAGTCGCAGATGCTTCATGTGACAAAAGTGTATCAGCTATTTGGCAACTTATTGTTATTTTACTGGCTGCTGGGTTGTGTTACCATTTTATTTAACAAATTGATAAATACAGGATGGGCAGCTAATATCTGCAGTATTGTATGCCTGCTTATAAATATTGTTATCAGCAATAGGATAAGCTTTAAAGATTCTTTTATTGGAAGAAAATCATGGATTGCCCATTTGATGGTTACAGATGTAAAAACATATAGCTTTTATATTGTTTATTGGTCTGTGAGTATTGCGTTTGTTATAATGGTTATATTTTATAGAGCCGTTATACTCAACTTTTTTAAAAGACTGATTGCAATATGTGTTAAGTCATATTATGGTCTTACGTTTATGGCAGCAGTTGTTATATGGAGCATATACGGATTTGTTTCAAAACAATATATGTCAGGCATTACAGACTATTTTGCCGGATTTAAAAAGCTTGATATTTTTTTACTGCTATATTTGTTTTATCAAATGCCAATCTGGATTTTATTGTATTATTTTTTGACAAAGAACTTTTCGTTTTACTATATTCAGTTTGCCTTGAGAAAAGGAAATACAATTAGCTGGATGAAGCATCTGGCGATAATATTTCTGGTATGTACTTATCTGTATTACGGAGTGGGAATGATAGTAATAGCATTTATTTCGGGAACGGTAATAAATGTAAATTTGATAATTGAAATGGGTAATATGATTTTACAGACAATAGCCTTGTTACTGCTGGTATTTTTATGCTGGTTACATGAAGCCGGAGATAAACATATTGGGTTTATAATAATTATTATATGCCATATTGTGGCAGGAACATTATTTTCGTGGCTGCCGCTTACACAGGGGCTGTATATTTCGCATATGACATCTCAGCCTGAGTGTATGGTATTTCAAATAGCAGAGTGTCTGGTTATAGGATTGGGTGTTGCTGTAATATTAAAAAATAAACAAGAGTATATAATTTTACGTAAGTGGAAGGCAGAAAATATATGAATATAGAGCTGGATAATGTATCAAAGAATTTTAAAAATCAGACCGTGTTGGAAAATGTAAATTTAAAATTGGAATCCGGGAAAATATATGGTCTCGTTGGAAGAAATGGTAGTGGAAAAAGTGTTTTATTGAAGATAATGACTGGGTTAATGGAGCCGTCGGATGGAATAATAAAATACGGAGGCATCCCTCTGAAAAAAGGACAGTATGCAAAGGATGTTGGAATAGTGCTGGACTGCATAGGCTTCATGCCGGAGTATACTGCAAAGGAAAATTTACTTTTACTGGCAAAAATTAATAAGAAAACAGGAGAAGAAAGAATCAATGAAATTCTCAAACAGGTGGGCCTTGAGCCGGATTCCAAAAAGGTTTATCGTAAGTTCTCTTTAGGTATGAAGCAGAAGCTGGCAATAGCTCAGGCTTTTATGGAAGAGCCTAAGGTATTGCTCTTGGATGAGCCAATGAACGCACTGGATGAACAGTCTGTTCAGGATATGAGAATAATGTTTAGGGAATATGTGAATAAAAAACCTGCTATTATGGTTATAACAAGTCACCATAAGGAAGACATAGAAATTCTGTGTGATCAGGTTTATAGTATAAAAAATGGATATGTGAATCTTTAGATTTCTTTAGAATTATTTATAATTCTTAAATGATTTTTCAGGTTATTCTTTATATGTATATAGTATTGTAAAGCCATAGA
>ERZ825896.1783-NODE-1783-length-22853-cov-2.805202_pt1 | contig 22853 bp, 21 predicted proteins | sample MGYA00519858_ERZ825896 | MGnify/ENA primary metagenome ERZ825896 (study PRJEB31778, sample SAMEA3449214) | human gut metagenome | biome: human gut; feature: human-associated habitat; material: faeces | place: United Kingdom | collected 2010/2012 ...
CCTTAAAAACCGAATCCTGTCCCTTCCATCCGATCCATTCGTGTTCATTCACTTGCTGAAGACGATATTCCGGGAAAAGTTCTTCTGCCCGGTCTTCTCCTTCCTCATCCAAAGCCGTCAAATAGGTGTTCATTCTCAAAGCAAGATCCCAAAACGACAAAATAGAAGCCATATTACCTTCCAAATAATCGAAATTTTGTTTACCTAACTGATAACCTGCATGAGAATCGTAGCCACACTCCTCCGAACAAGCTCCCAAAGAACCTATTAAAACAAAAATTAAAACACTGTATAACAACGATTTAAATATTTTCATAACTCTCACAACTTATTCCTTCAAAAGGAATTTCATATTTTATGTAAAATTAAGTAAAATATTTTAATAAACCAAACAATACACTTATAACAAATTCTATTCCAAAACTTATACCGTAGAGCCGGCCGAAGGAAACGGTCAACAGGAGTTGCCGCTCACCCTGCTCGCCAAACGAATACTCGAAGTGGCTACGTTACATGCCGAATCGTGGGGCGTGGGATATAGTACGCTCATCAAAAACCGGCAAGTATGGGTACTCTCCCGGCTCACCGTCGAAATGTACCGTTATCCGCTCATCAACGAGCATTATACTTTACAAACATGGATCGAAGGGTATAACAAGCATTTTTCATCGAGAAACTTCGCCATACTGGGAGAGAACGGCTCTCCCTGCGGATATGCCCGCACGATTTGGGTCGTTATCGATTTGGATAGTCGCACATCGGTAGATATAAGTCAATTCGAATATATCGCCGAGAACATATCGGACAAAGCATGTCCCATCGAAAAGCAATCGAGAGTACGCGATGTACATGACGAAAATGCAGTAATCTATCCTGTGACTTATAACGATATAGATTTGAACCGACATGTCAACAGTGTGAAATACATCGAGCACGAACTCGACCTTTTCCCTTTCGAACGGTATGACAAACAACGTATCCGACGGTTCGAGATAAGCTATGCCAACGAAGCTCGATACGGTTCTACCCTGCAACTGCTGAAAGAGGAAGAAGCTCCGGATCATTTTACCTTAGAAATACGGGACGACCAAACCGTGTACTGCAAAGGAAGAATCATATTTGAAAACAGATAAAACCAATTTAATTAACCTCTAAACAAAAAAGAAAATGGCAATCATGAATTTTGGCGGTGTTGACGAAAACGTAGTCACCCGGGAAGAATTTCCATTGGAAAAGGCAAGAGAAATCCTCAAAGACGAAACCATCGCCGTTATCGGATACGGCGTACAAGGCCCCGGACAAAGTATGAACTTGCGGGACAACGGATTCAATGTCATCGTCGGACAAAGAAAAGGCTCGAAGACATGGGATAAAGCGGTGGCCGACGGCTGGGTTCCCGGCGAAACGCTTTTCGAAATCGAAGAGGCTTGCCAGCGTGGAACAATTATCGAGTACCTTCTTTCCGACGCAGCTCAAATAGAGGTATGGCCCAAAGTGAAAAAACATCTTACCGCCGGTAAAACGCTCTATTTTTCTCATGGATTCGCCATCACCTACAAAGAGCGCACGGGTATCGTTCCTCCTGCCGATGTCGATGTAGTACTGGTTGCGCCCAAAGGTTCGGGAACCAGTTTACGGCGCATGTTCTTGCAAGGTCGGGGACTCAATTCGAGCTATGCTATTTTCCAAGATGCGACCGGGCACGCCAAAGAGAAAGTTATAGCTCTCGGTATCGGAGTCGGTTCGGGATACCTTTTTGAAACTACTTTCAAACGCGAGGTTTATTCCGACCTTACCGGAGAACGGGGAACTCTCATGGGAGCCATTCAAGGTATTTTCGCCGCACAATACGACACACTGCGCGCACACGGACACAGCCCTTCGGAAGCATTCAACGAAACGGTCGAAGAGCTTACCCAATCACTGATGCCTCTTGTCGCCGAAAACGGTATGGATTGGATGTATGCCAACTGCTCGACAACAGCCCAGCGAGGAGCTCTCGACTGGTGGAAAAAGTTTCGCGATGCTACCAAACCCGTATTCGAAGAACTGTATGAAGAGGTAGCCAAAGGGAACGAAGCTCAACGTTCTATCGACACGAACAGTAAAGAAGGATATCGCGATGGACTGAACAAAGAGTTGAAAGAGTTGCGAGAAAGCGAGATGTGGCAAGCCGGTGTAACCGTTCGAAAATTACGCCCCGAAAATAACTAACCGGCAAATAGATTACCATATAGAAAAGAGATTATCCCAACAAGTGGGATAATCTCTTTTCTTATACCCGAACGTGTTATCGACTAAATCTGTTTTTGGTATCTTTCCTGTAAAATAAAACAGGAAAAATCCGAAACTATCATAAATAACGAAAGGGAGCATTGCTCCCCTTCGTTATTTATCGACGACGCTGTTGTTTGTTTCGTTGCTTCTGTTGTTCTCTCAACGCAGCCTGCTGCTGGCGTTGCGCTTCTTCCAACCGAGCCATGAAACCGCTCTTCTTGCGAGGTTTCTTTTGATTCTCTTTCAACTCGGCAAGAACCTTCTCCTCGTTGATACATTTACGGAATACATAGGTTTGAATAATCGTAATCAACAACGACAAGAAATAATAATAACTCAACCCGGCCGAATAATTATTGAAGAATACCAAGAACATGACGGGCATCAGATACATCATGAACTTCATACCCGGCATCTGTTGTTGTCCGGCGGTATTCTGCATATTGATTTTGTTGTATATCAAGTTGGTAATAGTCATCAACAAACAGAAAAGGCTGATGTGATTACCAAAATAGGGCGTTATCAACGGTATATAAGTGTCCCAACTTACGATCGCATCATAGGTCGACAAATCTTTCGCCCACAAGAACGATTCACCCCGAAGCTCGATAGAAGACGGGAAGAAGGTGAACATCGCAATAAGAATAGGCATTTGTAAAAGTAACGGCAAACACCCGCCCATAGGATTCACTCCCGCCTTGCTGTACAGATCCATTGTCAAACGCTGACGCTCCATCGCTTTATCCTGCCCCGGATACTTATCATTAATCTCCTTAATTTGAGGGGCTAAAACCCGCATACGAGCCTGCGACTTATAAGATTTATACGTGAAGGGGAATAAAACGAGCTTTATAAATATCGTCAACAACAAAATGATAACGCCATAATTGCTGAAAAATTTACCCAAGAAGGTGAATACCGGTATAACGATGAGTGTATTTATCCAACGGAAAAACTTATATCCCAGTGGAACGAGCTTATCCAAATCGAGTGTCTGGTCTCCTGAAAGATCGTCGTCATAAGAGGACAATAACGGATAAGAATTCGGTCCGAGAAAAATATTGAATCCGGCAACCTGCGACTCTTTCGAATCATAATCTATCGTACTCTCGGCATGAAACTGTTTCAAATATCTGTCTTCTTCCAAAGACCGAGAGGTAAAAATCCCGTCGTTAAATTTTCCATCGGCAATAAAAGCAGTAGAGAAGAACTGGTTTTTAAAACCAATCCATTTGAGGCTCGTAGTCGCTTTCTCTTCATCGTTACCCGACTCGCTCAAATGCTCTACATCGTCTCCTGCAAATTTATAATACAAGGCACTATTTCTCTCCTCAAACATACGTCCTTGTTCTTGACGACGCATTTTCTGGTCCCAAATAAAATCCCAATAAACAGCGCTCGACGGAATTACCCGATCCATATCTTTCTGCCAGATATCCATTTTCAACATATAACTGTCTTCCGGCAAAGAATATCGAATGCCCATCTGACTTCCATTGGCAAGCTGTAATATCATATTTACAGCATTACCATCGATTTCGGGAGTAAAATACAAATCGCGTGTATCGATCACGCGCGCATTCGTACGAATAATGAATCCATAGTCGTTTTCGTCTCCGGTAAACAGAGTCACATTCGTGGAATCATAGGCCATGTAATCATTCAAAACAGCCTCATAAAGACGACCTCCTTTATTAGAAAACTTCAATGTCACCTTATTATTGGACAAAGTAGTAAATTCTTCCGAACCTTCGGCACAAGGAGCGAACTCGCCGAAACGCGCTATCAAACCTGCATTTTTTAACGAATCGGCAACTTCTCCCGAAACGGTATCGGTCGAAACGGGTGTTTCTGCCAAAGCGGCCTCGGCCATACGTTCCGCTTCCACAGCGGCAATCGAATCGTTATACCGACGCTGTGCCTCCAATTGTTCGGGTGTAGGCTGCATCCACCAAGAGAAAAGCAGCACAACTACGACCATCAATACAAGACCTAAAATCGTGTTTTTATCCATTCTTCAATTTTGAGATTACTAAATTATTTTTTTGAAATCGCAGCTTTAATAAAGTCAACGAAAAGGGGATTCGGATTAAGAACCGTACTATTGTACTCGGGGTGATATTGTACTCCCACATACCAACGCAAAGACGGAACCTCGACAACTTCGACCAAATGAGTTTCGGGATTCTCGCCCACGCAACGCATTCCGGCATCTTCAAAAGCTTTACGATACTCATTGTTAAATTCGAAACGATGGCGATGCCGTTCGCGAATATGGGTCGTTCCATAAGCCTTAGCAGCAATAGAGTCTTCGGCCAATATACAGTCATAGGCGCCTAAACGCATCGTCCCACCCATATTGGTTATACTTTTCTGCTCCTCCATCAAGTCTATTACATTATGCTTGGTCGTCACGTCCATTTCGGTAGAGTTAGCATCGGTATATCCCAACACATCGCGGGCATACTCGATCACCATGCATTGCATGCCCAAACATACGCCAAATGTCGGAATATCGTGTTCACGAGCATATTTCAAAGCGATGAATTTTCCTTCGATACCTCTCTGCCCAAATCCCGGAGCAATCAACACGCCATCTAAAGAAGAAAGCATAGCGTCCACATTTCCGCTATTTAATTTCTCGGAATGAATATATTGCAAATCGAGTTTGCGATCGTTATAGGTCGCCGCCTGAAACAACGATTCATTGATAGATTTATAGGCATCGGGAAGTTCTACATATTTGCCGACCAATCCGATACGTACAGTCTTAGTCGCATTTTTCATGCGATGCAAGAAATTCAACCACGGCTCCAAATGAGGTTCTCCGTTTATGGGTAAACCGGTTTTCGTCAATACGATTTCATCTAAATGCTGTTGATGCATTTTCAAAGGGACTTCGTATATAGACGGAACATCTATCGACTGAATCACTGCCGCAGGATCTACATTGCAAAACAATGCCACCTTCTTACGTAAAGCAAGAGATAGCTCATACTCGGTACGCAATACCAATATATCGGGTTGGATACCTACCTCCTGCAATTGTTTTACCGAATGTTGGGTCGGTTTGGTTTTCAATTCCTTAGCGGCAGCAATATAAGGTACATAGGTCAAATGAATACATACACAATTTTTCCCCATTTCCCAACGCAACTGACGTACGCTTTCGAGATAGGGCAAAGATTCGATATCCCCGACCGTTCCCCCAATCTCCGTGATTACGAAATCGAACTGGTTCTTCGATCCTAAAAGTTTAATGTTACGTTTAATTTCATCTGTAATATGCGGAATAATCTGCACCGTCTTTCCCAAATAATCGCCCCGTCGTTCTTTATCTATTACATTTTGATAAATACGCCCTGTTGTAATATTATTGGCGCGAGTCGTAGGAGTATTGGTGAATCGCTCGTAGTGACCCAAGTCAAGGTCGGCTTCGTGTCCATCGACCGTCACATAACATTCTCCATGTTCATAAGGGTTCAATGTTCCGGGATCTATATTGATGTAAGGATCGAACTTTTGGATAGTTACTCTATAACCTCTTGCCAAAAGCAATCGAGCCAACGAAGCCGAAATAATACCTTTACCCAACGACGAGGTTACCCCCCCCGTAACGAATATATACTTAGTCTCCACGATAAAATATGGTTTATGTGTTACATTTACAAGGCGCAAAATTAGGAAAAATAATCCACAATCTATCGCAACATTCAACAGAATTATCACTTTTCATTTGCTATGAAGAGAAAAGCCCATAACAGGTAGAAACACTTTACAATTTTTACCCAAAAGAAAGACTATCGGTAAACAATTTGTATCAAATAATCATTATCTTTGCAAACAGATGCGAAAATAGGCTGCATTCGGCAAAGTCAAGCAAGCTTGCTTTTGCCCTCATTGGCACTATCTTTGCAAACAGATGCGAAAATAGGCTACGCCTTGCCATAATCGAATAAACCTATTTCTACTCTCTACTTGTTGCACTATCTTAAAAAATACAAACATATACTCTTATGAACTCACGAATTACAGCTATTCTCATAGGTCTTCTTTCTGTAACCGGAGTATTCGCAACGACTGCCATAGAACAGAACGATAGTATAACGAACGAAATCGTATCTGACAGTATAACAATGGCCATGCCATCAGATTCTATAACCATACAGGTTACCGATACCGACTCGATCGCTCACCAGCAAGAGGCCGACAAGAATTTACTTTCATTATTGGAAACAGACTCAACCGAACAGATTTTACCGGTTATCAAAATGTTGCGTATGCTCGAATATGCCGACAGCATAAGAGCTATGCAAGGGTCGGGCGAAATACCTGTCAACCCACTTTTCTTACCTATCGTGTTCGAAAAACAGATGTCTACTCCTTTTCAACATTTACCCTCGGCCGAAAAATGCCCATTCAAACCAAAGTCTCTTTCTGTGGACGATAAATGGTTACAAGACGAGATTCAAGCCGAAAAGACCCGAAATTTAGCACAGAACTATGTAATCGTCAATTACCCGAAACTTATACATTACAATACAGACAATCTACCGGAAGTGCCTAAACAATACGTGATCGAAAACGATCCGGCCAAACATATTCTCTCTATCAAAGAAAAGCCGCTAATTATAAAAAATGACGTGGGAAAAGAAAAAATCAAACTAAAACGATGGATAATCAATTTCCAATCGTCCATACAATTTTCCCAAGTCTATGTTTCGGAGAATTGGTATCAAGGAGGGACGAGCAATGTCAATCTGCTAAGCGATCAACAATTCTCTATCAAATATAACGATCCCAAAGAGCAACGTATCTTATTCGAGAATTTAATACAATGGAGATTGAACATCAACAGTGCCCCGGAAGACACATTGCATTCTGTAAAAATCAGTGAAGATTTATTCCAGATAAACTCGAAATTCGGTCTTAAAGCCTACAACAAATGGTACTACACTGCTACTATGAATTTCAAGACACAATTTTTCACTAGTTATGCCGCTAATTCCAACAACAAGGTGGCTGCATTTCTATCTCCTGCCGAGTTGAATTTGGGTTTAGGTATGTCTTATCAATATAAAAACGATAAAAAACGTTTCGAGACATCAATATCGCTCTCTCCGCTTTCCTACAACTTGCAATTCATCGTTAACGACGACATGGATGCGGCCAGCTTCGGGATCAAATCGGGGAAAAGCATGAGTCAATACGGTTCCTCCTTCGAAGGGCGCATCAAATGGGAGTTCTATCATAACATGGTTTGGAGTTGCAGACTGTTTTATTTCACCAACTATGATCATGTACAAGGGGATATGGAAAATACATTCGACTTTATCCTCAACCGTTTCTTCTCTACTCGTTTATTTGTTCATCTGCGATATGACGATGCTCGCGCGCTGAACAAAGACTTCGGACATTTCCAACTGAAAGAATTACTAAGTTTCGGATTCAACTATAAATTCTAATGAGAATCAAACTCATAGTTTTACTATGCATCGGTATGCTCTGTTCCTCATCGATAAAAGATGAAGAAGGGCGTTATGAAAGTAAGCCTCCTTATCGTAGTTTCATTCTTGAAAATTATACCGAAGAAAGTGCCAAACATTATTTCGATACAGCTCCAATCGACAGTTGGGAAGGTATTTGGCTCCTGACAGAAAATGGAGAAAGAGTCGCTATCGAACGGTTTAAAGACATTCGATTTTCCGAAATCTTTACACACCGAATCGTTAAATTGGATTCGTCGGTACGCAGTGAAATTCCCGTCGGAACTATTTTAGGGTACTTAACTCGCGGAGTAAATCCTAACACTTGTTTCATCTGGCTCTATAAACATAAACTGACAGGCGCAATACTTTACGCCCCCAAAAGGTTTTCGGCCAGACTGACTTCTGACCTCAACGGCATTTTATTCTCAGGAAACAGCGCTAAAAAATTAGAAGACTTATTCGATCCCCGGTCGGGATTCATTAAATTATATCCCAAGCAAATCTCGGAGGATTCTGAAAATCGGGAAATCCGATATCTGTAAATTCAGAACTTTCGGAAAACAAAGCGTTCATCTTCACCCCGGGTCAAAATCATTTTGGAAGAGGTAAGTTTCTCAATGTAAAAAGTATATTCTTTGTCCATTTCCAACTTGAAAACAGATAAATCAGGTTTAAATTCAAACCAAGAGGGTTCCATTATTTTAAATTTCAGTATGTCATTTTCACGAACATAACTCCCGAAATAATTTTCTGTTGTATTTTCTATTCCTCCCCGATGAACCAATTGTAACTTTATGACACTACTCTGAAAATTATAGTAAAGGCTATCATGTGGGGTCATTGTACCATTCTCCCACATCTCAATCAATTGCCATTTCCCGAAAAGAGGACCTATATACCCATCATTATGGGTACAAGAGGTGACAACAATCCCCAAAAACAGTCCTATTAAAATACGGCGAATCATTATCTTGTTCTTCATTTTCCAATTGTTAAAATTCGACTTTTCCTGATACCGATAGCAACACCCCATTTATCTCCATACAACTCGCCCCAATCTCCGGCCAAAGAAGCGGAAAACGACCACCCCGAAAGTTTTATCGGAGAATAAACACATTCTATCAGCCCCGACATATCGTGTTGGGTATCGGCTAACGGAAGAAAAGTCGTTCCCCAAGAGGTTCGATACGACGCTAATATTTTATATTTCCATTCGGGAGCAATATAACCCGACGCTCCTAAATGGACTCCTCGTATTCTATTATGCTTGTATCTCATATAACCATCTGTATTGTACAACAAGGATTTAGCCATTGCCGTACCATTGGAAAGGCCGTAATGCGCCCAACCGTTATAGAAATAGTTATTGTAGTAATCATCGGCTCCCGTGGCTTCTATATCCAATTTAGGATCATTATAATCACTCGGACACCAATTCAGAGGCCCACTTTGATTGGTCATATCCAAATATTCTAAAACGACATTCGACAGCCAGTTTTTCTTACCGCTCTTATATTCAAGCCCCCATAGACCGTCCCAACCATTGAACTTTCCCATTCCTGATGCATCGTCGAAATACCATTCGAAGTAACCTCTTACAGAAGAATTGTCTTTGAACCTGTATTCCGCCGATAAATTCCATTGTCCCACATGGTTTCCATAATAGTAGGCCTGATCTCCTTCATTGGTTTGGCCATCACCAGACGACGGAAACAAGATTTTAAAAAAATCTTTCAAGCGTGTCGGACTTTTCATCGTGAGAGAATCTATCAAAATACCCTTTTCATAATACCGTTTAGTGCCTCCGAACTGTGCTGCCAGTTCGGCTCCGATCGTTACGACAAAGGGTTTGTCGGGATTGGAACGAAACGAAATGGATTTATGGTGATATAAAGCATCGGTCGTAATATACTGATTATAATAATTGTAATGGTCCCTTAAAAAATCGTTGTCCATAAACTTTCCATACGCAAGTTCACCCTTAATCTGTACCCAGCCTTTCGTAAACGGAATATCTACAAAATCGATAAATCCGGCTCTAACTTGGGGTATAGGCCGTGCATTACCCGACCAGACCAACCCGCCGGAACTCAACTCGAAATTTACTACTTCATCGGTAAGCTCCCGACAACCTGCCGATATAAAAATCATGCGGTATTTCATGCCTATATAGGCTTGTTGTATGAGGAAAGACGACACGCCCGGATTATACGTTTTCAGGTTTCCGTCTGAATAATAGGATACCGGAGATGTAGAAGACATCAATCCAACCAAATCGATACCAAACTCATAGGAAAACCGTTTGTTCATCTCCAAGCCTTTAAAAACCGAGGCTCGCAAATATCCGCTTTTACTGTGTGTTACCAACCCATGCTTATTGGCAGACAAATAATACGGTGCAAAAATCCCGTTTCCGGCATTTCCGACCATCGACAAAGAATAGTAATCTGTCGAATGTTGGGCAAAAAGCCCGAATAAATTTCCGATAGATAAACAGAAAACGACTAATAATCCTACTCTCAAACGATGATACATAATGTATGAATATTATTGATAATCGAGACATAAATAATATATAAAGCACTACGGCACAACTCCCCTCTCTTTATTTAACAAAAAAGGGGAATAAAGTGTATGAATATACATTTATTCCCCTTTATACCGAGACTAACCTTTTTAGAAAGAGACCCCTAAACGGAACCCTATATTGTTGCGACCATCGATATCATAGGTCAATACTTTACTCTTATTAGTAGCATAATTATAATACAAAGCTACGTGGAAACCATAACGGACACTCGGATTCGGGAAAATACTTACACCGATTTCGGGAGACACGGTAAAACCCCATGTGTCATCATAAATCTCCCAAGCCTGCAAATAAGAAGACATGCGACTATAATTGGCGCCCAATTTCACCGTTGCATAAGGTTCTAAAATTCCGTCGGTCGTAAAGCGATATTTTGCCAACAGACCAAAGGGTAGCTGAAACAACGAATGTTGCTGGTCGGTCGTAAGAGCCGAATTGCTCTTTAACATCAAAGTCTGCCTGTCTATATATTTATTATTCGTGTGATAAGAAATAAAAGCTCCAATAGCCATTTTAGGCATTACATAATAACCACCTTCAAAATTCATACCCCATCCACTGGCTTTATCGGCATAACTGTTCCCAACAGGAGCGTTAAACTGCCAATCGACATTAAAATAAGTACTCGAAACGGCTTGTGCGTTTCCCCGGGTCGACACGGCTACCATACAAGTAGCGACTACCACCCATAACGATATGTGTTTAATAGTTTTCATAATTCGTTTTCTTTTTATTAATATACAAAATGGGGTAGCCCGTTATTTATTCGTCAAGTAAGGAGACTGAACAAACGACTGGTCTATCGCTTGGATTATTAAATTTCTATTTAATCTAGGGGAGCCGCTCTTCAATCCGGCCATATAGGAATCCCAAAGAATCGTTAGCCGTCGATTGCTACTGTTTTTATTCGTTAAGTCGACTAACTCGGCCAAAAATGAATTCACACTATAACTATATACTACGGGATAGGGATAATACCAACTGTTCCAATATGATCCCCAATATCCGGGTCCCCAATATCCGGGATATCCCCACCACCAATAGTCATTGGGATAATCGACGAAATAACGTACGTCTTCAATATAGCTTACCTGTAACCCTAAATCGGCATCTTCTTTCGAATCGACCAATGTGAATCCCCGAGCAGCCATATTATCGGCAAATGTTTCGAGAATATAATCGGCATCTTCATTTGTCCAATAGGTCGCTTTTTCATTATTCGTAATGAGTAAGACACTATCCGGCATATAATAGGTGAGATATTCGCCGAAGTCGGCCGATTTATCATAATCGGTAAACACCACATAATCATCATCCAGCTTGGAAAGGCTGGGCTCTTTTTGGCATGCAGCTAATACCGCTACGACAAAAAGAATTGGGATTAGTTTTTTCATATCAGTTTTGTTTTGATTGTTATGTAATAACACCATTGTTATACTCCAAAAACAAAACCGACAAAAGATAGTTCGAAAATAGCGGAAATTTTTATCGAAGGAATATTTTTTATTATCGGGGTTTCTTAGCTAACCGATATACAGAATCTACCTGAGACGCAATATAGTCCCAATTATAAGGAGATAAATCATAATGACGTTCTTCCATTTCTCCCTCTAATTTACAAGATAATCTCTCTTCCAACGAGCCGATGTTCCCCGTGACGAAAAAATCGAAGGCATCGAGGCAGGCAAGCCTATTTGCCGGAATGTCGCTGACCAATACCGGCAACCGATAACTCAACGCTTCGAGCAGCACAATGGGCAATCCTTCATGAAAAGACGGAAGGACAAACAAACGCGCATGGGAAAAGAGCTCATTCAATTTAGCCCTTACGAAGCCTGTGAGAACGACATGGTGTTCTTCTGCCAGCCGTTTTAAAGAGACAGAATAATGATCTTCATGGTCGGCATCACCAGCTATGACCAATTTGCAGTTCGAATCGGAAATACGAGCAAATGCTTTTATGAGTAAATCGAATCCTTTCTCCTCCACAAAACGTCCTACGGCCAAAACATATCGTCGAGATGTCAACCCCAACGACCGAATATAACTGTCGTCTTTTGCCGGCACAGGCTTATTCACGCCATTATAAATCAAGTGCGCGTCCGTGCGATCATACTTTTCACGTAAAATATTATCTATCACAGTAGAAATTACAATCACTTCGTTGGCATAATTCGCCCCCATTCGTTCGCCCCACCTGAGCACAGACTTAGCTGTCTTATTCCACTTCTGCCTATCATAATCGGGACCGTGATGGGTCATCACCACTCGTAATCCCAACAATCGGGCCAACGGGGTTAACAAAGCCGGGCCGATAGCATGGATATGTACAACGTCAGCACCGACCCAACGAGCATAAATAATCGCTAAAAAAGTGTGAACAATGGCTTCTATACTTTTTCTGCGGGGAGCATAAATATCTTTTAGATGAACACCTCTATACTCCTTAATCTTATTTTGGGGAGTGACGTAACACGAACGACGAACAACCGTCACATCATGTCCCATAGCAGCTAATCGGGGATATAATTCCTCACAGTGTGTTTCCACACCTCCCTGAATATCGGGGATACCACGAGTACCGACTACAACTATCTTCATCGCAACACTCCCCTCCCCCGTTTACTCACGTCCTAAATTTCCCTGCATGGGATCTTGCCCCACGTCGTACCATTTCTTATCCAGACAAACAGGTTTCCCTAAAAGAGAACGTAATTTATTTTTGATAATCCACCCCATGGGGTGACGGGCATAAGCAAATTTCTTCATAACCGGAGAGACCGTGCCGACCATCCAACAATTCTTCGGACATTTGCGTACTAAACTACGCACATGTTGGGCTTGTTCGCTGTTCCAAATATCCGAAAAAGAGTTCGCCTGTCGAATGTTTCCCATGCTCTCTTTCCAATACTTAGCTTCCAACCCATTGCAAGGATAAACTTCGCCATAAGGGTCTATGAAACAATTCATCAAACCTGCTTCACACGGCAACATACGGCGATTTCCTTCGATATAGTTTATCAATCCCATATTAAAAAATGCCCGTGCCCATGATTTGGGGTGTTTTTCCCTCATTTGCATATTGATCAGCTCGGCAAAGTTACCACAAACGGTATCGCGATTGGTAATCACATTGTCATCTTTGTGAAAATAATACGAATTATGAAACGCAGCGGTAGCGAACTCCATATTCAAGGCTTTGGAAAGACGATATAGGGAAAGCATATCTTCGGAATTATTATTCGACACCGTTATACCGAACCCAATATCCTTCACCCCCATTTCCCTAAGTGACAAGAGAGTCCTCAACCCTTTATCAAAACCTCCGGCTCTTCCCCGTAATTCATCATTCTTTTGAGATAAGCCCTCGATACTGATACGTATTCCTATTTTGGGGAATTTTCTCGCCAACTCCAATACTCGCTCCTCGAACCACCCCGACGTGGAAATAACAACTCTGGGGGCTTTTCGAAAAGCGACCTCCACAATCTTATCTAAATCTTCACGAATAAAAGGTTCTCCCCCTGTTATATTGATAAATTTCACATGCGGCAAAATCTCCAATTCTTCCGGTTGAATTTCCAGCCGCGGATCTGTCGGATTTTTCCAGATATTACACATCTTACACTGCATGGGACAGCGATAAGTGGTAATAATGCTTATATCGGTAGGCGCAAAAACTTTCATTTCTTACAAATATCGTGCAAAGATAAACCTTTTTCACCGGTCTATCAAAAATTTTATATATCGAACATCTTGTTTTCACAAGTCATACACATTCTTCAATTCCGCCCAATATCGTTCCTCCGAGAATCGTTTTTGAGCTCGTCGTGCAATACCTTGTGTATCCACGTTGTCCTTAGACATCACAGAAACAATAGCCGAGGCTAATTCTTCCTTATCTCCCATGCGGAACAACATACCATCGCCCTCACGTATCAGTTCCGGTATTCCACCGACTTCAGCTCCGATAACCGGCGTTCCCATACACAAAGACTCTATCACACTTAACGGATTATTTTCATACCAAATGGAAGGAACTACCATCGTCTGCGCATGTTTCACCAATCGTACTATCTCCATAGACGAAAGGTGTCCTAAAAAAATGACATTTCCCGAACTATATTTTGCCTGTAACTCATTCAGCAACGGCCCATCTCCCGCAATATAAAGAGGGAATGGCAAAGACTCTGCCACTTCGAGCAACATGCGTACACCTTTTTCCTCGGACAAACGACCTACATAGCAATAGTAGCGCGACTTTTCCCCTTCATTTATCTCTGTCGAATGAAAAAAATCCAATTTATCCTGTTCTATAAAATTACAAATTACGGATAATTTCGTGTAATCATAACCGCAGGCTCTCATCTTCTGTGCCATAAAAGAACTAGGGCAAACAAAAGTATCGACCCAGCGTTGCAGTTTTTTCCGATTCCACCATAAGGCTTCTCCATAAGCCAATGCGCTGGCTATCCGGCTTCCTTTCATACATTTCCGACGAAATACTTGAAAACGATCGGTAAAGCAGGCTTCACAAATTTTCCCTTGACAAAGGCAGTTATACGACGGACATAACAATTTATAATCGTGCAGCGTCCAAACAGTACGACAGCCATATTCTTTCGCCAATTTTACGACAACCGGAGAAAGATAAGAATGAATATTGTGAAAATGGACTATGTCAGGACGAAAATCATTCAATATCTTCTTAAACGATTTTTTTATATCTCCTAATCCAAAGATACGGCAAGCCGCTCTTGTTTTATTTTTAAGTCCATCGGAAAATGAAATTTCCGATGCAAAATAGCCCGACATTTCACTGGGCAAATTCTGAGAATAAACCATAGAATACACGGCCACTTCATATCCGAGACGACGTAACAAGGCTTCGAGATTGATCATACAAATACAATCTCCTCCTCTCGGATAGTAAAATTTATTTACCAAAAGGATACGTGGCATTCGCTTCATGGGTCGTGTTCAGGTTATTTAAATATTCGGGACGTAAATTTATTTTTTATCCATACCCATTTATACAATAAAATGGGACAGACTATTCCCGTTCCTACTATAAATAACGTAACGAACACAAATTCTATTATATTTCCGCCCGACAATATATGTGTTAAAATTGACTTTACCACACCCATAAATAAAGTGTGAAACAAATATATAGTCATGGACATAGTTCCTATATACTTCAACCATTCTACAAATGAGACAGTTAAACGAGATAATGACTTGGATATGCCCAGAATCATAAAACTACCGGTGATACCGAGGAGAACGGCCAAAGTTTCGTTCCAAAATTTATCGGGAATAAATTCATATATGATCGAGAAGCCGATCGTAATTACAATCCAAAGAATAGAATACCGGTATATCGCTTGCTCTATCCATGATTTTCGGACCACCCACATTCCTGATACAAAGAAAATCGAATTCAAACAAAACTGTTCAATACAAAAATATTCAGGAGCCGTATCCCAAAAAGCGAGCCCCAGCGAAAGAAGAGACAATAGTACCAAGCGATTCCCTGCCTTGAAAACCGGGGCGATACAAAATATTAAAAACAAAACATAAACGAACCATAAAAAATACCCGGCTTCCGGCAAATAGAACACTCGATATAAAGCGCTTATCGAAACCGGGTGATCGACTTGCATAAACCCGTCGACCAGTATTTTAATCCCTATAATTGTCCAAGAGAGAATAAAATAGGGAAACATCAATCGCTCGAACTTCGAGCGTACAAACCGCCAATAACCTACCTTTTTTATAGAACGCTCATAAAAAAAACCAGCGATCATGAAAAAAAGAGGCATGTGGAAATGATAGACAAAACTTACAAATCCGATATACCACGAAGGAGCGTTATCGGGAATATAATGCCCGATAACGACCAATACAATCCCTATTCCCTTTGCTATATCGAACGTTATATCCCGAATCTTTCCCATCAGCTATTATATTTCGAAGCCTTCTCAAACGAATCTATAATTCGTCGAGCGACCGCATCGACAGTAATTAAAGAAGCATATTCCCTGCAATTTTCCACATACTCGTCATTTCGCTCTATCATTCGAGCTATATCGTCCTCGTTCCAGTCATTTTTAGCGATTCCCAACTTTCGCTTCTCTACTATCTCACTATCAAACGGCACACGATTCGTAACCACCGGCGTTGTCATCGCCACAGATTCCATAATCGCCAGCATATTCAACTCTCGCAGAGAATCGAACAAAGAAGCCTTCGAATCCCGATAATACCGAAACAATTCTTTATGAGGCAGTTTCCCCAATAGGACGATTTGCCGCTCTCGCCCCATTTCTTTTATTTGTCGGTCATACTCTTCTCTCAACACGCCATCGCCGGCTATATACAATATGTAATCTCTGTATCGAGGATATTTTGAAAGAAAAGCATCGAACTTACGAATAACAGATATGACATTCTTTTCCCAAAATAAACGTCCGACAGTCAAGAACTGGCACTTTTTATTCGACATCTCTTTCTCCAATGTCACTACTACCCCATGTCCTATGGGGGCGCCGACGCGAGGCATATATCGCCGAATGAACCTCTGCGAGACATACGACCGAGGTATGATCCAAGCCTTACGCATAAAACAGCGAGCTATTATATTATACCAAATGCGAGAAGGCCATGTTTTCATCTTGCGATTGTGAGCTCCTAATTCCTGCCAAATTACAGTTTTACGAGGGACAATGAGTGAAGCGAACAATGACGGCATAGAAAAAGTCTCACTTGCTAAAACCATATCGACATCACCTTTTCTTTGCTGTAAGTACCTCCATACTCCCGGTAAAAAGGGAAGTACACTCGGTTGAAATATTTTTCGTCCAATCGACTTCAAAAAGACGACTTCAAAATCATACGCCTCCTCTCTCTCAGGTGCATAATCGGCTGCCGCTATCAATGTGACAGCATGCCCGGCTCGATGATAAGCCAAACACAAATCATAGATCATCGTCTCTTTTATAGTAGTTACATGTGGTATAACTCCTTTTTCATGAGTAAAAAGAATGGGATTGATAACTATGATTTTCATACGTAAAGTCTATTTATTACCGCAAAGATAGCACAAACGAAAGCAGAAACAAATAAATTTGTCCCTGCCAAGTGTAACCTATTTTCGCAACATGCTGTAAGTCTTCGTATAAATAAGATTACCAACGAACTCGTTTATTTATGCCAAAATTTTATTCAATTAAACAAGGCTTTTATCTTCATTTGTAATTCCTGCCGAATCGTTCTCGGTTGAATACAATAGCTAAGAATCACAATCACTGTAATATAAATGATTTGCAATATAATCGAATCTACCCTATAAAATACTATCGCCCCTCCTATCAAAAACAAAATCGGATAAATGATTTCCATCGATACCTTCACCGGAAAAAATTTCCACGTATCGATTATCCGGAACCCAAGCATAAACAGATAAGAAAGAATGGACGAAAGGACAATTCCCCAAATACCCATAAAACGAATGAAAACATAATTCATGATTAAATTCAATCCCGTTGTAGTAATCACTCCCGGCAGATTTCTCACGGTCTGCTTCGAACATTGATAGCCCAAATCGTAAAACGATGCCAATGCAAAACAAATTACCGAGATAAACATCGGATATAAATATTGCAAACTCTCTAAATAACGAGAATCCACCAGCCATGAATAATTGATTTTCAGCACGAAAACAAAAATCAGCGCTAAAACGGACAATATGAGAATATATGTATTGAATATTCTGGAAAAGAACTTCGACCGGTCTGCCGCCCCGTACTGTTTAATAGCAGTCTCTTGCCATGCTTGATATACGATCACCGAAAATGTCTCTAATATAGTAGAGAATTTCATGGCTACCGCAAATATACCATTGGCCTCCAAACCTAAGAAATGTTCTATAAACAATCGACTGGAACTTCCCAAAAGCCACCAGCAAACAGCATTCGGCAACAAAGGCAAAGAATATTTCAACAGAGCTCTATTCAGAGACTTATCTCTAAAACTAACGATAAAATAGCGTTTAAATACTCGTGCCCGAAATTCTATAATAACCATTGTCACCAAACGGGACAATATATTGGAACAAAATATGCCCGCAATTCCCATTCGTAACCAAGCAACAAAAATCAAACTGTACAATCCTATCTGAAAGGCGGTCAATATACCGGCCAAGACAAAAGATTTATTTTGTCCCAAGCCTCTTACGATTTGGACTTCTACCTCATACAACGAAAGCGTGATTACAAATGCAACAATCCAACCCCAATCCCGTATATCGTAAAAGAAAGAAAAAACAATCCCCACCAACAATACCACCAAAGAGGATTGGGCCATCAATTTATAGGAAAACGAAACGACTCCTTTACGAGTATATTCGTCTTCATTATCGAGCAAAAAACGAAAAGTACCGTCTCGCAATTGAAACGTTATAAACCCCATTGCCAAAAACGTAAGAGTCAGGACAATATCATAATATCCAAAATCATCGGGGGATATATAATATGTATATAGAGGGACCAAAAGAAATGTGATCAATTTGGACCCGAGGTTTCCTATGGCATAAATAAAAATATCGTTTATAAATTTCGTACTTCTATTCATTTCTTCACCATCGCTTCTTTTGATACCCTTGTTTCTTTCTCTCTTATCACAGAAATATCTCTTACGACAAAGCCCAACAGAATCATTACAATAATACCGGAACCTTGCAAGAAAGCACTACCCGCAACCGACTCAATGAATATAAACAAAATGATCATCAAGCCTATTTTATGGAGGTGCACCGCATAAGGAGAACCTATAATAATTTTCAGTTTTTTATATACCCATATCCAAAAATAAAAGAACAATACAATCCCTACCATTCCAAATTGTACCAACTCCGGGAAATAAGTATCGGATACAAACGGACAATCGCCTTCCAACAGTCCCCAAACCTCATCTAAATTGTATTCTTTATACAAAAGCGAATAGCCTATTATTCCCGAAGAATAGGTGGCATAATCCAGAACCCAGAAAGAAATGGTCCATCAAAGCCTGAGGAGCCCTGATATATAGTGCAGCCCGAGCAAAGGATTCGTCCATATTCTCCTCCCCAGAAAACAAACCGGAAGAAATAAAATAATAATTGATTTTATCCCAAGCTACATATAAGACGCCACAGAAAACCAAAGCCATCATTACCCACTGCTTTAACTTTACTTTCGACAATTGTCCCGGTTTGTACCACAAAGAGATACAATGCGGCCACATAAAATCCATAAAATTTGGAGCGTGTGCTAAAAAACCCCACAGACAAGATAAACAGCATGATAATCTTGTCCTTACGGCTCATATCCTGGCAAGAGCAATAATAATATATCAAAAATAAAACCGTACTAATAAGACCATAGTACGCTACATGAAAGAAGAAAGCCTCTCCTAAGCCTACAAGTATTATTCCCAGCATCGCCACACTGAGAACAACGCATAGTTTTTTCAAAAAAAGTTTTTGAGCTCCCGTAAACCTTACCCCCATAGCATAAGCTACATAAAAAGCGATGAAGGGCTTGATTTGAATAAAAAAATCGTAGAATATCGCCTTAGGGGTATTATAATGAACGCCAACCAACGAATACAACAGGTAAAACGTCATTATCCCTACGATCCAAAAAAGACCTTTATAACGCCGATGGTTCTTATTACTTAATATATCCAGTACACATAAAAGAGCTAAAAGCAATGTAATCAACTCGTCGGAACTTTTAAACCACATCAATTGATAGGTATAAATCCCCGCCACAAGCATCAGAATAAACAGCCCATAGAATATTTTATTCAAGGAAATCATCGCTTATCCCCTTGTATGTTTCACCGAATACCCATAAGTCTTTTTTATTTCCGTATCGTTCAAGACGAACATTACATTTTTCAAAGAACCCTCTGCTACAAAATCCTCGACATTGAATACACTATTTTTATGCGTATAATCAGCCCTGCAAACATATAACGTGGCATCGACAAAACGAGTCAACGAGAACGTATCAGAAACTCTCTCCACAGGAGCTGTATCGACAATTACATAATCATATTTTTCTCGAAGACGAGCCATTAAACTATCCAATTTTTCGGACAATAAAAGCTCGGAAGGATTCGGTGGAACGGGGCCGGCCGTTATGACATCAAGAAAGCCTTCTTGTGCCACATGATGAATCAAATCGTTCTCTCCACCTTCTTTATTCGAAACCAAATAATTCGTCAACCCAGTAGTCACCGAAAGCCCCAAATAATCAGCAATTTTCGGATTCCGCAAATCCAAATCGATCAAAACCGTACGCTTCCTCATTAAAGCTATCGAGTAAGCCAGATTAAGACTGACGAACGATTTTCCTTCTCCCGGTTCTGACGAGGTTACCAACAGAATACCCTTTCCTCCACCCGGCAACATAAATTGTAAATTAGACCGTAATAAACGGAACATTTCAGCGGCAGGAGAAACACTGTTTTCTCTCAAAACGACATAGCCCGAAGTAGAACTATGACAAATTTCACCAGCAATAGGCAAATCTGTCAATCTGCGCAAATCATTTTTGTTATTGAACTTAACAGAGAAAACAGTCTTTCCATATAAGTAGACAACGGGCAGTACCAATCCGATTCCACAAGCGATCAATAAAAGAATCAAAGATTGCGGCGCAACCGGTTTATTTTTACTATAAGCCGGATTGACAATCCTACATTTAGGCGAAGTCGCCGCCAATGTCATAGCGTTCTCCTCCCGCCTCTTCATCAAGAAAGTATATAATTCATTCTTAATAAGCTGATTCCTTTTTATATCCATATACTCTCTCTCTTGCTCAGGGAATCCCCGCAACCTAGACCGAAAATCCGCCTCTTGTTTCTTCAAATCGGTACGGGCTATATCCGAACTTTCTTTCGCTTTCGACACCGTATTCAATATATTCTCACGCATGACATCTATTTGAGCGGTAAGTGTACGTAAAGCCAAGTTCGAATCCTTTGCTGTACGAAGCAAACGCATTCTCTCCAATAGCAATTTATTATATTCATTAATCGCCTCGGCCGCTCCCCGATCGGGCAAACCGGTCGTAACAGGAACCAAAGAATACTTGTTTTCCGGCTTATTCAGGAAACTATCTACCATCGAAATAATCGAATATTGTGTTTCGGCTTCCAACAGTAATTTGCGGTATTGACTGTTTGCTTCAAGAATGATTTTGGCTTCGGCATCTATATCGGACAAATCGTTTTCTCTTTTATACCGTTCTACAATCCTCTCGGCTTCATGGAGTTCTTCTTCTACCGTTATCAAACGCTCGTCGATAAACGAAAGCATGTTTTGCGCCTTCAAGTTTTTATTCAGCACAGCATCCTCATTATAACATTCTATCAACGTATTAAGTATATCTTTTCCTCTTTGCTTATTCGATTCCCTTATTTTTAATGAAATGCCATTGGCTTTTTTATCCGACAAATCGATATCCAGCCTTTTCTCCAATATTTCAGCTTCGCCGTCATACCCGTTAACATGAGCGACAAACTTCAACTTCTTACCCGGCCTATAAAATTCGGTCTTATCGATAATAATCCCCTCTCCATAATCTACCTTTATCGGGAACGATGTCGCTTCCATTTCGACCAAAGTCGTAAAGAACCCTTTCTTCAACAAGACCTTGATTTTATCGTCAGAGCCACCCGTTTGAACTTTAACTACAAATCCACTCGACAATGTATCCACCATCGATTCGGGAATTTCTACGGTAAGGGGAGAATTACGATAATACTCTTTCTTTTTGAAAAAGTTTTTTTTGCTCGTATATGATATATTCAAATCGAGTCTTTGAACCATTTCTCGAATTAAAGAATGCGACGAAATAACCAATATCTCGTCATTCACCGAGCCACCACCTATCATACCGTCTAACGAGAATCCGCCTCCTGCAATATCCCCCATCAATGAAGACAATCCGCCACCGCCTTTTTTCTCATCTTCATTGACAAGAATATCGGCAGAAACCTCATATACAGGCTTGGCAATCTTCAAATAACAAACTACCAACGCTACACAAACAACAATCGACCCTACAAAGAGATACCATTTTCTACATGCGGCACGCCATAAAGCGACGATATCGATATTATCATTTCTTCTTTCCGAGGTATATTTTTCTTCCATAAAAAAAATCTTTTCATTACTTAATGAACAACGCTATCGCCAACGATGCCACAACAGTACTCACCACAGATATGCGATATTGTGCCAATTGATTGTAATTCGAATTATTTCGCTGCGCTTTATTCGGCATAACGTAAACGACATCGTTCTGTCTTAAATAAAAATAGGGCGATTCAAATAGAGATTGATCGGTCAAATCGAAACGATGAAAAATCCGCTTACCATTTTCTTCCCGCATCAACAATACATTTTTCCGTTCACCATAGATAGTCAAATCTCCTGCCGCACC
>ERZ825896.1788-NODE-1788-length-22790-cov-7.672443_pt1 | contig 22790 bp, 20 predicted proteins | sample MGYA00519858_ERZ825896 | MGnify/ENA primary metagenome ERZ825896 (study PRJEB31778, sample SAMEA3449214) | human gut metagenome | biome: human gut; feature: human-associated habitat; material: faeces | place: United Kingdom | collected 2010/2012 ...
TGGTGATTGCCGCGGTCAGCGTGGTCTTACCATGGTCAACGTGGCCGATGGTACCGATGTTAATATGCGGTTTGGTTCTTTCAAATTTCTGTTTTGCCATTTTAATCCTCCTGATTATATAACGTTATTTTTTGGAAGTTTGGACTTGGGCGTCCCCAAATCCCCTTTGGGTTTTGCTCAAACCTATTTTTAATTCTACCATATTGGGACTGGTTTGCAAGCGTTTTTTGTAAAAAAAAATCCTACACGGTTCGAATCTTCGTCACCATGCAGGATTATATGTGGAGCTGTCGAGCAGGCTCGAACTGCCGAACCTCTTCCTTACCAAGGAAGTGCTCTACCTACTGAGCTACGACAGCACATCAACATTGCATATTATAAAGGATATCGCAAGCGGTGTCAAGCATTAATTCGCCCGCTTGTCATTCTTTTTTTGAGATTTTCTCTATTTTTCCATATAAGTGAGGACCTTTTTGCGAATCCGCTGCATCGCGTTATCGATGGATTTTGGTGATTTGCCGAGATGCGCGGCAATTTCGGTGTACGCATAACCTTTAAGGCGCTCTGCCCACACCTGCCTTTCAAAATTGCTGAACACCCCGCTGTTTTGCGCCTGCAGCACCTCCGCGATTTCCCGCAAAAGGGCGACTGCCTCCGGATTGCTCTCCATTGTGCCCTTCACAAAGCCCGCCTCCTCAGTGTTCGTTTCACCCCACTCGGAGTCAACCCGTTCCACCGTCAAGGGAATCGATTCGTTCAAAGGCTGATGCTTGCGGCGGTTGGCTTTTTTAATCGCTGATAAAATCTGATTGTTGATACAGGTATCCGCATAAGTCTTAAACGCCGCCTCCTTGTTGGCGTCGTAGCTGCGAATCGCCTTAAAAATCCCGATCATGCCCTCCTGCACGACGTCCTCGTTATCCGCGCCCGCGATGTAGTAGGTCTTTGCCTTATTTTTGACAAGACTCTTGTATTTTTCTATCAGAATCTCCTCGGCAGTTTCACTGCCCTCCTGTGCCATTTTTACGAGCTGCTCGTCCGTAAGAATGTGCAGCGTATGAATGTCCATCTTCTTATCAACCTCTTTTCCCGAGGCTTGACCGCCCCGCCGCAAAAAAGCCTTTTCTCGCCGATTTATCCCCGCGCCGCGCGCAGATCGCGCTGTCTCCTGACTTCATACACAAGAACCGCCGCCGCGTTCGACGCGTTGAGTGAAGTAATTTTGCCGACCATCGGCATAGAAACGACAAAGTCGCACTGCTCCTTTACCAGCTTGCTGATGCCGAATCCCTCACTGCCGATGACAACCGCCAGCTTGCCGGTAAGTTCCGCCTCATAATAATTCTGTCCGCCCATATCACATGCCGCGATCCAAAGGCCACGCGCCTTTAATTCATCGATGGTCTGGGCGATATTCGTCACCTTGACACAAGGCATATATTCAATCGCGCCCGCGGAAGCCTTCGCGACCACCTCGGTCAACCCGCAAGCTCTGCGTTTGGGAATGATGATCCCATGCGCGCCCGCGCACTCCGCGCTTCGCATGATGGCACCGAGATTATGCGGATCTTCCAGATTATCCAAAATCAAAATCAACGGATCCTCGCCGCGCGCCTCCGCCAACGCAAAAATATCCTCAAGTTCACTGTAAGCGTATGGGCTGACATAGGCTGCCACGCCTTGATGCGCCTGCCCCGGTGCAATTCTGTCCATTGCTGCCTTCTCGACCTTCATAACCGGAATGCCCTTTTCCTTCGCCATAGCCAGTATTTTTATCATAGAGCCTTCGGTCGCGCTGACCAGCAGTTTATCAATCTCTCTGCCGCTTTTGAGAGCCTCCGTAACCGGATTGCGGCCGACGATCACATTGCCCGAGGGCTGTTCGAAGTCCGCTTCCGCCTGCGTTGGCTTACGTCTTGCCGGAGAAAATTCCATGCCACGGTCTTTTCTTTCTTGCGGAGAAAAGACTCTGCCGTGATTTTCTCTCTCTGCGAAACCTTCTCGTCCGCTCCGCGCCTGCTTCTCCCCGCGCCCTCCGCGGCTGCCCTTTTCTGTCTCCTTCGGTCCGTAGCCGTAGCCATAAGTGCCGCGTTTGGTCACGTGGTTTTCTCTCTTGTTCTTTACCTTCGCCATTATTTTCTCCTGTATTCGACAAACTGATACTGTATGCCGTTTTCTTCCATCACATCGCTCTCCCAAACCGGTTCAAAATGCTTCATCCTGTCCACATTCATAATATGCTTGTCCGCGTCAAATGTCTCAAAAATCTTAGTGATAAAGATCCTGTCGCACTGCCTTATGAGCTGCATGTAGACCTGCTCGCCGCCGATTATCATCACATCGTCGGGTGCATATTTCGCACATTCGGTCATCAGTTCCTCCATGCCGTGAACGATGATACACCCCTCTTTCCCGAAGCTTGTATCGCTCGTCAGCACGATATTGGTCCTTTCCGGCAGCGGTCTGCCTCCGGGCAGGCTTTCGAGCGTCGCTCTGCCCATAACGACAACTTTGCCTTTTGTTCTTTCTTTGAAATATCTGAGGTCTCCCGGAAGGTGGACGAGAAGTCCACCGTCTTTTCCGATTCCCCAGTTTTGGTCTGCGGCTGCGATTAAGTTCATTTCGTTTCCTTTCTCTGCTAAATTGCGATTGGAATATTTAAAATCTGCGGATTTGTCTGATAATCTTCTACGATTATGTCCGCTGTCGTGAAATCATAAAAATCCTTGACTGCAGGGTTCAGCTTCACCTTCGGTGCCGGATACTGCGGCCTCTTAATGAGTTCTTCAATTACCGGCACATGCTTATTATAGATATGCGCGTCCGAAATTACATGCACAAGCTGCCCCGGCATAAGCCCGCTGGCCTGCGCGAACATCATCAAAAGGATGGAATACTGAACGACATTCCAGTTGTTTGCCGCCAAAATATCCTGCGAGCGCTGATTTAAAATCGCGTTCAGCTTATTGCCCGTCACATTGAAAGTCATGCTGTAAGCGCAAGGCTCCAGATTCATCTCGGACAAATCCTCAAAATTATAGATGTTCGTCATAATACGCCTTGACTGCGGCTGATTCTTGAGCTGCCAAAGCACATTGTCCACCTGATCCATCTCTCCCTGAGCGAATTTATATTTCTTCGCCATCTGGTAGCCGTACGCCTTGCCGATGGAACCGTCTTCGTCCGCCCATTCATCCCAGATATGCGGTTTTAAATCGTGTATATTATTGGACTTTCTCTGCCAAATCCAAAGAATTTCATCCGTCGCGGATTTGATTGCCGTAGGTCTGAGCGTCAGCGCCGGAAACTCCTCGGAAAGGTCATACCTGTTCACAACTCCGAACGTCTTAATCGTATACGCAGGAGAACCGTCTTCCCAACGGGCACGCACAGTCTCACCTTCTGTCGAAAATCCTTCCGTCAGAATCTTTTCGCACATATTTACAAATAGTTTGTCCGCTTTGCTCATGCCTGTCCTCCTTTTTCTGCCCACTTATGCTTTCCTTATAGTATACTTGATTTTCGTCCGAGAAACAACAAAAAATGCGAAAGCCCGGCATAAATTCGCCGAGCCTTCGCGTGTTTACATACAAGTTTTTTTATTTAGTCCAAACTCTTGAAGCGTACTTACACTGCTTGAGTGCTGTCTTCGCAATGAGCTTGCCGTTTTCATCGTAAACTCTTACCTGAACTTTGTAGAAGTACTTCGTGCCCTTCTTACCGCTTGTGTTCGTATAAGCTGCAGTCTTCTTTGTAACTGCTGCCTTATATGATGCTGCCTTCTTCGTGGAGCGGTAGAAGCGGTACTTCACGGTGAAGCCAAGGTCTTTCATTTCCTTGATGGAAGCCTTAACCTTCGCGTCGCTCTTGAGAACTGCTTTGATGTTCTTCTTCGCGGTCTTGCTTGAGCGTGCTACGAGCTTCATATCTTTTATGATGGACTTCGCTTTTGCAATTTTCGCTGCAGCATCGTCTGTCGGCTCTGCTGCTTTTTCGATTACGACGGTTACTGTAGATCCGGTTGCTGCTTCGGACATCGCTTTCAGCTCGTCCTGCGTGTAAGTCTTGTCACCAAACGGTGTCTTAATGGTCAGTTTCGCATTCGTATCTTTTACGATGGAGTCGATGAAGCTCTTATCAAGCGTTACATCCGCTTTCGTCGCATCGCCAACGGATTTGCTGGAAACAACCAAGATGATTTCATTCGACTTCTTTTCCTTCGCCTGTTTCAGAATTTCTTTCTGATTGTCAGCAGAGACTTTGACATCCGCAACCTTCGTCTTCGTGCCATCAGCGTTTGTCTTTTCGCTTACCTTGACATCGGTTGGTGCAGTCGTCGTGCCGGTCTTGGTGTCGGTGGTGACATCCTTGACTTCCTCAGTCTGTGCGCCGCCAAGGGTCGGCGTGTCCTTCGTCGGGTCTACATCCGGCACCTTGAGCCATGGGTCCCAAGTGCTTGCGTTGCCGAGATTTGGATAGACCGGATCATCGAACCAGTCACTGACTTCATAGCTGTAGTCGTTGATGTAGTGCCAGATAACGCGGTCACCGTCTTTCAAGTAATAGCCGTTCAAGCCTACGCCCGGATGCTTGCCGTTGACAGTGTACATCTAGCCGGAACGTGTTCCGTTCGTGAACTCTGCCAGATAGTAATTACCCAAAACATTTGGAGCATAGACACCGGAAACATAGTTATTTTCTTCTCCGACCGTCTTAATGCCGGATTCTTTGATGGCAAGCTTTAAGAGGTCACCGACTGAGCTGCCGTCTTTTAAGCTGTAGGTTCTGGTTGCGATCCAGGTTACATACTGCGAGTCTTTGTTCGTCTTGGCGTCATAGTTTCCGGACGGCGACTTGGTCGCGCCGACCAGTCGGAAGCTGACCTTGATTTCCTTCTCCGATGGTGTTACGATGCTGCTTTGCGTTTCGACACCGCTTAGCATTTCCTTGACGAAAGCAACGGTTGCGGTATCACTGCCGCAGATTGCGCTGACCTTGCTTAAGATCGTGCTGACATCTGAAGAACCGATCGCGGTACCGACAAATTTTCTGGAAAGCTCCGGTCCGAAATTCACACCGAAGCTGTCCAGCTGCTGATAAGCCTTGACGTACCGGTTGGTATAGCCGTTTGCGTAGTCGATGATCATTTCTGTGTTTTTAAAGGTCACCGCTTTCGTTCCGGTCGGCACTTTGACTAAGTAAAATTTCTTTTCCGCGCCTGCCGCAGATTTGCAAAGTTCCGACTGCGCGGACGGTTTCGCTGCATCGATTACCGCGGAAGCTGCCGCATCATCGAATGTAACAGCAATGAAATGACCGTTCGTGTTATCGTAAAAGACATAGTAGTCGGTATCATCTGCGAAGATACTACTTGCGCTGTCTTTTTCTGTCCATCCTGCAATGGCCGTTCCTGCGGAAGTACCTGCACCGAGATTATCGTAAGCCTTTTTCTGTGCCAGATAGATGTCGGATAATGCAATGCTTAACGGTCTGCCGTTCGGTTTGTTGGAAATAACGGTATCCAGATACAGGCCGTTTTCGACAGTTCCCTCAACATAAATTGTCTTACTTGATGTTGCGGAAGTCGAAACACTTGACCGTTCATTGTCACCGCAGATCGGTCCAAGGTTATTATAGATGTAGCTGCCGTAAATGCTGCCCCAACCCGCGGTATGGTGCATCACGTTGAAATTGTAGCAGTTTCTGATCGTTCCGCCTATTCCACTGGATTCGCTATTATTATGATTGCGCCAAACAATGCCGCCTGCATTCGACTCCGCATCGATCAGCCCAGTATTGAAGCAATTTTCTACCAAGCCTAAATTCGTTCCGCAAATGCCGCCGACATAAGTACCGGAAAGTTTACCGGTGTTATAGCAGCTGCGGATAATACCTGTGGTATCGTTGGTGTTGCAAATAGCACCTTTTTGCTTGTTATTGTTATTCGCATCGTTGCTGAAATTCGCTGCATTGCGACAGTTTTCGATTAAGCCCTTGTTGATTTTACAGATCGCGGAAATGGACACCAGATCTGCGCCGTCCACCGTTAAATTGCGGATTGTTCCGTTATTCGTGTCAACCAGTCCAGGATAAGCATTATCAACGATGATGGCATGACCATTACCGTCAAGTTCCCCACTAAAGGAATAGACAGTTTCATATCCAGACAGTGTGATATCCGTCAGCAGTTTGCCTTTGATACCGCTTCCTGCTTTTGTCAGAAAGTTTGTCAGCGTTTCCTGTGTGCTGATTTCTACCGTCATCTTATCATCGCTGTAACTGTCCTTTAATTCTGATGCAGTCTCGTCAATATCGTCTTGCTTTTTCGGCTTATTTGCCTCAGTCGCTTTTCCTTTTTCAAACAACAATGAAAGCAAAGTTTTTGCCGCAGACTGTTTTTCGGTGAAAAATGCAAGATTATCGCTATTGTACGACAGACTTGTATCAAATTTTTCACTCTCTTTGATTGCTTCATAAAGCTTCGTCGTATTTGCTTGCGTCTTTGGAATCAATGCATCTATGCTGCCATTCAGCTTCGCATAGGCTGCTGCAATTTGTTCTTCTGTTACGTCCGCTTTTAAGCCTTGTTGTACGTCGTTATTGGTAAAGAGTGCCTTTGCCTCCGTCAAGGCTGCCTGCATATCATTCCAGAAACCGTTCACACTGGTAAATCTTCCGTTAAAACGGTCATTTGTATGATAATAGGTCTCGTCGCTTTTTGCTTTTGGAGCATTTTCAATTACTTCGCTTAAGTCTTGGCTTGTAAGCTTATTGTTCTTAAGATATACGGTATAAACATCCTCGCTATCGGCTGTTCCGTCATTCGCTTTGAAATATAAGACGGTCTCCGTTCCGTCATAAGTTCCCGAATAAGTTTTTCCTGTAAGCGTGGTATACGAACCGTCATTCCCCACCTTTACTTTATACGCAAGCGCATCGCCATCCGCATCTTGAAAAATACCGTCTAACGGAACCGTGAATGTGCTTCCGCTCTTGAGATATAAAGTTGTTTCCGAATTGATGTTTTTACCCAATGTAGGAATTGAATTGCTGCTACTGATGAATCCAACATTAAGATAGCGCTCATATCCTTCAATATGCATTAACATAATTTTAAGAGGATATACCTTGCTCGGGGATTTATCAAACATCTTTAATGGGATATTAAAAATACCGTTGCTATAACTGCTATCCTCTTCGTGTTTCAAATTTTTCGTGTATTCAGAGTCGATTTTCACATCTTCACGAGTATCATATAGTCCAAATAAATCATTATTATAAAGTACTGCTGGATAACCTTGAATCTGTTTTATCTGTATCTGCACCGTTCCCTCTGGTACTAAAACAGCTGGTCCACTAACATCAACATCGTCGACATCCATCACATCATATTTCGTTCCGTTAACGTATACTTCAAATAACTCGTCTTCGACATCCCATAATCCATCCGCCCAGGCCTCATCCACCCCCCAGCTACCAATGCCCATGCCGGTGAATACCAGTACAAAGGCCAGCGTCAGGGTCAGGATTTGTTTCGTGAGATTTTTGTTTGTTTTTCTCATTCTTTTTCATATTTCCTTTCTTTGTATTTCGCTTCGGGATAGCTCGGCACGATTGCCTCACGCTCCCTTGCGATTATCTATGTAAACACTCTTTTGTTGTGTAGTGGTCTTATTCTCTGCCCCCGCGGGCGGCGTCACCTGTTGGCACCGCCCGGTAAGGATGAAAAGAATTTTATGTATCAAAAAACGATGATTGTCATAACCATCGCCTTTGTGTCTTGTTTCTCTTGGCTCCGAAGCGGAATCGAAAGGTATGCGGATAGGAAGCTATCGCCATGCTGCCAATTCTTCGTTTCGGGGTTTGTAGGTCTTCTGACTGATCTATTCATGTGCAGAGGATTTTCCCTCGCACAAACGCATTGCTTCAGCCTTCTCTCGGAGCCATGACAACCCTTCCAATGACCGGTTTTCACCGCACGCGGGGATTCCCCCGCATGGAAGACAATACTTTAGAATCACAGCTACTTTCGAAACCCTGCCGCGTGCTTGCAATCTCAAATGTGCAGACTGCAATCCTGCGACGGATTCCTTCCGTGTCCGGGATTCTCACCCGATTCCCTTGTTCAGCGAACAAGAATGCGTGTCCGAGAGGTTGTCGGCGGCTTGACGGTAAGTCCTGCCTGCCTCGCCTGCTTGGGTCGCGCATTTGCCACAAAAGCCATGGTATGTAATTTTAGGTACAATTGCAGTCGTTTCCTGCGAATCAAGCTTCGCAAAGCTCGCTTTCTTCGGGAAACGTTGCATAAGGAGTTTCCACTGTTTTCTCCGAAAACAGGGACAACTCCATTAAAAAGACCTCTCCTGCCCTGCTATCTTGCAGACAAAAGAAGTCTCGTGTTCTCTGTATATTCGGTTTGATTGCACGCAAAAAATACCAAGCTATACGGTTGGTTGGTTGCAAGAATCGTGCCAATTATTTACATTTTTATAACCATTTACCATGTTCGCGTACATTTCCTTTCCAAAATTTACATCCCTATCTTACCGCAATCTGAGGTGATTGTAAAGTGGTATTTTTTTAGGGAGTTTGGGAGGATTTTTGGGTGCAGCTAAAAGGTGTTTTATGCACAAACTTCCCCTTCTGTATAGCACTGACAGATATACTCCCGTGATTGATAGTAAAAATCTGTATTATAATTGGATATGGCATCGCTAATCCATGAACTATACACTGCCATAATCGTATCAACAATCGCCTCGGTACTGTCTTCCGAAACATCCTCTATCAACCTCTCGTATACTTCTCCAATTGTCCAATAGTCCGGAATTTCATATTTTGCTTTTTCAAGGTTGTCATAGGCTCCAACAGGGATATTGCAGATATGAATGAAATCATCCGCCGTTTTCGCAATGGGTTCGCAGTGAAAAACATCTGCATATCTGTATATCCGTCTAATCGTTTCCCGTCCTAAAAGTTTTACGACAGTTTCTCTCTTTTGCTTCTGCTTTCTTCCGATATATTCTATAAGGCTGCAAGTGTAAAACAAATCACTATTATTCTTCATCCCAGACCTCACTTCCTTTCAAGAACTTTAAAGTAGTCAAAGATTTCGCCGTATGAAAGCTTATCTGATGCGTAGGCTTTTTAAACCTTGCCAAATCCCAAAAAGCTTCTCTGCTGATTTTGCCGTCAACAAAATTCTGCACATAGTTAAAAATTGTATCATTCGCCATTGGGCCTTCTACGATGTCATAGTTGTGAGATTTTCCACTTCTGCACGCAACAATAAAGTCTAGCCATTCTTCACTCATTTCAGGAAAAACTTTAACAGACAATTCTTCATTCGGAGTATATCTGTATTCGTTTAGAATCCCTTTTCCATCGAATCTTGTCGCCCATCTTTTTGCTTGTGCATCTAAAGTAGTACAGTAAAAGCCAAAATAGAAATCTTTATTGTATTTTGTAACTCTGATTTCAGGAGATTCAACGATATTCTTGCTTCCATGATACAAAATAATTTCTTCTCGCATCTTTCTACCCTTTCTGTGCGAAACAATTTTTTACATTTGTTTTCATATATAGTATACGCTATTTTTTCTGTAATCACAAGTCAAATCTGCTTGTAGGCGCTTTGGGAGAATTTAGGGTGTTAAATCAGTCCGCAATCCTTCAGAATTTTTGGGGCAAAAGTGCGCATAACGAAATCTGAGGTTTCTATGCGCACATAGCGCTCACCCATAAGCACCGCTTCGCAAGGTGCTTTTGTCGTGATTCCGGAAACATCGCAAGCGATATTCCTACATATTTCAAAAACCGCGGAATCACAGCGTGCAAGCTGTGATTCCAATGGTTTTTAATCTTTGCGCAGGTGATTCGATGATGGTCTTAGCCGCGCAAAACGCCCGAACCGGTATAGATGTTCGCTCCGTGCGGATTTTCTTTGATGTAGTTTTGGTAAGCCATCTGATCCAGCTTGCGGTCTTCTCCGGTTGCTGTCATATAGATGTGGCCATCGAGTCCGTCGTTTATGCTGTAGCAGATGTAATCCTTGCTTATCACATCTACCCATGTATTGTAAGGTAATCCTTCAAGAACCGGCTTGCGATCCGCGCCGCTGCGCGACGCGCTGTAGATCTTCGTGTAATCTTTTTCTCCGTTCGTCACCAGATAATACAATCGTCCGCCGTCTATCGCGCTGCCTTGGGCACTGGCTGTACTGATCGTGCGGATAAATTTGTCTTTTTTGCAATCAAAAATCCGCAGGCCGTCTTTCCCGAAGCTGGCGCCGTACAGATAGCGGTCCCCGCCGGAGTTGTAGGTATACGACGAATCAAAATCGCCGGATACCTTCTTCACTTTTTTCGTCTTCAGATCCAGGCTGTAAAGCGGCGTCCGCCTTGCGTAATCGCCGTAAACACTATAGTTCACTCTGTAATACAGCTTGCCGCCATAGACACTGACCAGCTGAAGCTTTCCGTTCCCCGATTTTTGCGTAATCGTTTTGACCAGCTTTGCTTTGCTGCCATTGACGCTGCCGCAGTAGATGCCGGTCTTGCTGCCCTCTTGCCAGGTTCTTGTTTTCGTACTTTCCACAGTGTAATAGACTTTGGAGCCGTTGGTTAAAATGCGTGCATCAAGGTTCCGGATCAAACTGTCGGTGTTTACCGTTTTGCCGATCAGCGTGCCCGCTCCGTCCTCGGTTTTGGAATAATAAAGTTTGCTCGCAGCCGGGCGTCCGCCCCATTCTGTCCAGTAATACCCGCCTGCCAAAGCTGTGCGCTCATTTCCGTTCTGCCCGAAGTCCTCCCGGTATTGACCGGAGGTCATAAACCCGCTCGCAAGCTGATATTTCGTCGCCGCATGAGCCGTGCCAGTCATCAGCAGCATCGCGCAGATCAGCACCAACACAGCCGCCATCGCAGATACCATGGCTTTCATCTTTTTAAAACTTTTCTCCATCTTTTTCCTTCCTTTCCGACTGTCCGCTCACTCCTTGTACGCTGTTTTTGTTTTTTTATAAACAAAGTATCTGCCTTCATTATAGGGAACATCCCTCTTTCTGTCAACACAAAATCCCTTACTTGCTTTTTTTGCTGATTCCTGTTTCTTTTATCTGTATCTGGTGGTATAATAATTAAAAAGCATAAAAAACAACAAAATATAGTTAAATATCATCTTAAGGAGGAAAATCTATGAGCGCAGTAATCACAGGAGACGCGCCGCGCAAAGAAGCGCTGGCTTATGTTAATTATTTGGAAAAAAAATATAACCGCAAGTTAAAAAGCCTCGATATTCACCTCGACGGAGATTACGCGGATTTGAACTATGAATTTGAACAAGTGCCGTTTGAACGCATCCGCCGCATCACCGGCTATCTGGTCGGTACGATGGACCACTGGAACAGCGCCAAGGCCGCCGAGGAAGCCGATCGTGTGAAACACAGCCTTGAGGACCCGACCGTTGGTACCTGCAGCCTGGAGCAATTAGGTTAACGCCGCGCGTAACGAAACCCAGATCTCCACACGCATGGCGCGCTTGGACGCGCGCCGCTGCACAAGGCTCTTTGATCGTGACCGGGAAAAGCTCGAAACGATAATTCCCGCGTAAGAACACAGAATAAACAAAAGAAAAGGGCAGCGAACATGCAGGATTTTTCCTGACGTCGCTGCCTTTTTTATTCCTCAAGAATTTTTTGTTCGCCGAAGGTCGTGTTGTCCGCATACAGGTCGTTCCACGAAATCGCCTCCTGCGCGCGGCCCGCGTGGATATAGTCGAGCAGGACGCGTGAATTGTGATAGAGTGCCTGGATTCCGTATTTCCGCGCGTAGCGCTCCCACAAAGAGGTAAAGGTGCTCTTGAACGCGGTGTAAAACAGCGGCGCGAGCGTATTGCCGCTGACCAGCGCAAGCGCGTGATGAAACCGGAAGTTGTAATCCGCTGCCTCAACGGGATTTTGAGAATCCCTGATTCCCTCTACCGCGCGATCGAGTTTTTTGTAATTTTCTGTATCCATGCGATGCTCCGAAAGCAGAATGACCATATTGTCCAGCGCGCAGTGAAACTCATTAAAGGATTTGACCTCCTCCGCACACAGACTGCCTCCATCGTGGTTCATCAGCGAGAGCAGGGTTTCCTTCCCCCCGTCCATGCGAAAGTCCGACACAAACGTTCCGACGCGCGGGCGTACGAGTACAAATCCGCTCTCTTCCATTTCAAGAATTCCGGCATGAATGACTGCCTTACTGACCGCGAAACGTTCCGCGAGTTCCCTCTCCGACGGAAGCTTCTGCCCCACAGACAGCCTGCCGGAGAGGATATCCTTTTCCATTCGCCGTATGAAACTATCCTTCAGCGATAATGTTTTTTGTTTTTTCAGTTCCATCGTATCGTCTCCATCCCTCGCCGCTCACTGTTCGCTGCGCGCCGCGCAAGCTGCGGCACAGGTCTCTGCACTGCACCATGCACATCGTGCGGCGCTTTGCACTCCCCTAAAGCAAAGCCGAGCACATGGCTCGGCTTCTCGGCTTCTTCGATCTTACTTTACATAAACCTTCGGCAGGCGCTGTCCGAACGCGCAGGTGATTTCATAATTGATCGTACCTGTCGCGTTTGCGATATCGTCAGCCAAAATGGTATGCTTGCCGTCACTTCCCATGATGATGACTTCATCGCCGACCTTGACATCCGGTACATCGGTCACATCGATCATGCATTGGTCCATACAGATATTACCCGCGATCGGCGCGATTACGCCGTTAACGAGTACCTTTGCCTTCGGGGAATACGGGCGTGGATAACCGTCCGCATAGCCGAGCGCGATGGTCGCGATTTTGCTCGGTCTTTCTGAAATAAATTTGCGTCCATAGCCGACAGAAAATCCAACCGGAACTTCCTTGAGGTGCACAATGTTCGCCTTGACGGACATCACCGGTTTGATGGAAAGCTCTTTCACATCTACCTCATCGGAAGGATAACATCCATATAGGATGATGCCCGGACGGCACGCGTCAAAGTACACAGACGGAAGTTCCATCACCGACGCGCTGTTCGCCAGCGTGCGGAACGGGATTTCGATGCCCGCGGCGGTTAAGGTCTCATAGAACTTGTTGTATTTTGCCTCCTGCTGATGGGAATAGGTCTTGTCGAACGCATCTGCCGTAGACATATGCGAAAACATGCCCTTGATCTTGAAGTTTTCGAGTGCCGCGATCTTCTTGACATCCTCCACCGCAAAGTCGAGGTCGTCTGCCAGATAGCCGATGCGGCCCATACCGGTATCCACCGCGATCAGCGCGTGGACAGTCTTGTCCTTTGCTTTCGCTGCCGCGGCGAAGGCTGCCGCATTCTCGGAGCTGCAGACAACCGGGGTGATATCGTAATCGACGATGGTGTCCGCATACATGTCCGGTGTCAGACCGAGCATGATGATCTCTTCCTTCGCGCCGGCCTCACGCAGGGTGATCGCCTCCTGCAACGTCGCGATCGCAAAAGTCTTACAGCCGTTCGCGCGCAGCACCTCCGCGACTTTGACAGAGCCATGACCGTAGGCGTCCGCCTTAATGACACCGATCATCTGTCTGTCTCCGATTTTATCTTTGATCTGTTTGATGTTGTAATCTAAATTGGTTAAATTGATCTCAGCCCAAACGGGTCTTAATGCTTCTTTATACATGATGCAAATCCATCTCCTTTATCTCAACGAATCAATTTTGTATACACCAAAATTATATGCCTCTTGCGGCGTAAATTCAAGCGATTTCTTGCAAATCCCGCAGATTTATGGGCTGATTTTTCTCCGCGGTTTTCGCTTCGCGCAGTCCATGGGTTTTCTTCCTCCGTCACTACGCAATGCAAGCCTCCGGTTTGAGCAGGCCGCCGACCAGCACAAAATAGCGCGGCACCTTGCCCTCTTCGATCCACTCGAGCGGAATTCCCAAAAAGTCATGCACCGTCTTGCCGACATTGCCGCCGATGGACTCAATCGAATACCGCATCTTGTCCGGATATCTGCAAGGCTTGCCCTGCGGTCTGGTGCAGTTTTCTTCGCCGCACACGCTACAGCTGCCCGCTGACAGTGATACAGACCCCGGATGCGCCGCTTCCATCGCAAACAATTCCTCGCTCATACGCGCCTTGACTTCTGCCATGATCCGCAGGCTCTCCGCTTCTGTCGTTCCCTCCTCGAAGAAAATCTGATAGCCGAGGATATACAGCTTTTCGTACTGTTTCCAATAGGCTTCCTGCTTAAAATCATAGGAAGGGCACGACCAAAGCCGGTCGTAGTTTTTACACGCCTTGCAGTACTCCAAAAACTCCTCGATGTTTACATACTGCGCAAGGTAATCCTTGACTGTGATCTCCTTTTCATAACGCTTTGTCTGATACATCGCTTCCTCCTCCTGCCCTTTCCGCATGAACTGCTGATGAACGATACTACTCTTTATTTTTCTACGCCTCTTACATAGACACAGCGAGGTTTCGCTTGTAAATCCAAAGGGTTTTTATCCCAAATTACGATATCCGCGTCTAGCCCGACTTTGATTCGCCCTTTTTTATCTGCGATTCCCAAAATATCGGCAGGGTTTGAGGTAATGCAGCGAATAGCGTCAGCCTCAGAAAGTCCATTGCGCATATACATCGCCGCAAGCCAATGCAAGGATTCCTGCGGGGTTACATTGTGGTCTGTCGTAATCGCCACCTTAACGCCTGCGTGTACCAACACCGGCACTGTGTCAAAGGACTTGTTTCTCAGTTCGTATTTTGATTTGGAACCGAAGGTCGGACCCACAATAGCCGGATAGCCGGACTTTGCGATATAATCTGCAATAAGATGTCCGTCTGTGCAGTGGTCCAGGGTTGCTTTTACACCAAATTCTTTACAAATCCGAATCGCGGTACAAATGTCATCGGATCTGTGGCAATGTGCCTTGATTGGAATTTCGCCGTCTATGACGCGTACCATCGCCTCCATACCCAAATCTTTTTTGAACGGTTCGTTTTTCTTTTGGGCGCTCTCCTTTGCAATTTTGTAATCGATGGCATCCTGTAAGCACTTTCGCAGAAGAAACGCGACCGAAGCTCTCGTGTTCGGTTGCTTTCCTTTCCGTCCAAAATCCCGCGGGTTTTCGCCGAAGGCACATTTCATGGCGGCGTCCGGTACGATCACCATCTCATCCGCAATCAGTGAGCCGTTGTTTTCCACAATCACCGCAGTTCCTGCTACAACGCCACCGCTGCCGAAACCTGTGCATATTGTGGTCACGCCGCCTGTCAGCGCGTCTGCAAATGCCATATCTCCCGGAAAAAACGCGTCTATGGCGCGCATTTCCGGCGTCACAGGTTCATTTTCGCAAATGTCGTCACCTTCCCATTGTATCCCCTCTTCACACATCCCTATATGGGAATGGGCTTCTATGAGCCCCGGGGTTACAAAACAGCCTTTCGCGTCAAACACGGCTTCCTCTTCGGCGTCCAGAACTTCTGCAATCTCCGCGATTTTTCCGTCCCGAACAAGAATATCCAAATGCTCAAAACATCCGGACGTGTCCATAAAAACTTTTGCATTTTTGATGATCATCTTTTCTTCCCCTTCCCTACTTTCCGTTGCCCAAGGCACGTACGGTTTGTAAAGTTCTATTTGCTTCTATGCCTTGCTCGCTCCGCTCTCCGTAGCACCACTGCGCCTAGCGCAGAGACAAATATTTTCTCTGCAAATTTCCGTAAACCCAGCGGCTTGCCGTTTCGGCGCAGGCAAGGTCGCAGGACGAAGGCTTGCCGGGTGTGGGTCTGAGACGAGAATGTAGCATACGTTGAAATTGTGAGCCGTCCAAACGCGTATGCGCTTGTCAACGGAAGGTCTCTTTCCTTAAAATGATATCAATCCGCATCCACCTTGTCAAGCCTTTCCGGCGTTCCAAGGCAGAAGCGGAAGCAAGGAAAATCTGAAATGTCAATGGACTTCTCTCTGTCACACCCAAAAGCTTTATCTGTGCAGTTCGATTGATGGTTTTCGTCACCGCACCCAGTCCCATCGCGCTCGCACCGCACAATTGTTGCACTCCCCGACACTCGGCGCTTCCATCTTTCAATGGAAGATATGTACTGTAATATAATATAATTTTATGCTTGAAATGTAATCTCACCTGTGTTATAGTAAATATATAGAATTTATGAGAGAAATAGTATTCAAAATCGCAGCAGGAGGAAACCGCATGACCGATACAAACGAAAAAAACAAAGATGTGAATCAGAATGATCAAGCCACAGATATCTTGTTGCAAGAGACACTCAACGCAGAATCCCGCATCGGCGAAATGCCGCGCCGCAACCACAAAGATTCCACCTTTTGCCTGCTCTTTTCCGAGCCGGCGCGTGCCATCGAACTGTATAACGCAGTCACAGGTGAAAATCTGCCGCCGGATACCGAGCTGACCTACACGACCCTCGCCAATGCCCTCTATATCGACCGCAACAATGACCTCGGCTTTGTTATCCAAAAACGCCATCTGGTGATGTCCGAGTGCCAAAGCACCATCAACTGGAACATCCCGATGCGCTGCCTCGGCTACGTCAGCCGTTCCCTCGAAAACCTTTCCGGCAAAGAGGGCCTTTACGGCAGCAAGCTGGTCAAATTCCCGGCACCGGAATTTTATCTTTTTTACGTCGGAAATGAAACGTGGGACACCAAAACCCTGAAGCTTTCCGATAGTTTCCAGGCACCACCAAAGGAAAATTCACTCGAACTGGTTGTCAACTTCGTCAATCTAAAGTATAATGAGGATAACGAAATCTTGCAGAGAAGTCCGTCGCTTTTGGGCTACAGCAAGCTGCTGCACTATATCAAAACAGCAGCCAAGGACAACGGCGGCGATTTGAAAAGCGCCATCGATACATCGGTAAAGCAATGTATGGAGGAGGGCTTGATCGAAGACTTTCTGCGAAAACACAGCCGGGAGGTGACAGGCATGCTTTTCAATGAAATTACAGTAGAAGAATTTGCGGAGATCCGCGCCCGCGAAGCCTACGAGGACGGCGAAAAATCCGGAGAAAAAATTGGTTTTGTGAAAGGCGAGAAATCCGGTTTCACCAAAGGCGAACAGTTTGGCTTCACGAAAGGCGAGAAATCCGGTTTCACCAAAGGCGAAACTGCCGGACTTGCGAAAGGTGCGGCACAGAAACAACAAGAGATCGCGCGGAACCTCATGCAGCTTGGCTTAGACCTTGCACAGATTCGGCAAGCTACCGGGCTGACAGCGGAGGAAATGGAAAAGCTATCGCGGTGCAGGGGTTGACGCCTATCAGCTGCGCTCACAAAATCTTCTTTTGATAAAATCATGAACTTACCATTTCACAGAGCTCTATATCTGATTGCGTAAAATAATAAACAGGGATGTCTTTGCAGATTTTCCTGTTTTTATTATTTTTACACTTCCTCATCGCTGCAACCCTTGGCGATACCCTTTGTCTGCAAGCGCTTCCATATCAGAGCATTTTCCCTTTAAGAACTGGCAGATTGGATACGATTCAGGTTCCTTCCCACCCCCTGTTGCAAAATGAAATGCGCAAGGCTGATTGTATCATCAACCTCCGCGCATTTTGTTGAGACACGCCAAACCGCTTGCATTTTGTCGAATTGCAAAGTCAAACCATCGTTTCTCACACAGCGCACCGGCAAGTCTATGCACAGTACAGCCTCAGAATCATACATTTTTGAAAGCCAAACCTCAAAAGAGTCCTACATGATGCAAACTTTTTGATTGCGGCGGTACCCGATACGCGTCGTCTGGCAGAAGATAGAACGCGCGAAATATCGTCCGGCGACATTCGGTGTATATCGCCCTAAAAAGGCGGCAGGCGGTGCGGCACACAGTACACCGATGCCCGGCTAGCGTCCCGCTCTGCCCCATTACAAAAGGGCGCCCGCATGCGGACGCCCTCCTATCAGTATCGATCTTAGTCTGTGTAATTGTCGAAGTAACCTTGAATATAAATGAACGGGGTTCCCTTGTCGCCGGAGCCGGAGGTCAGGTCACACAGGGAGCCGAGCAGGTCTGTCAATCGTCTCGGTGTTGTGCCCTCGGTCGCCATCTGTCCGACCAGATTGCTGTCCTTTTCGCGGATTGCCTGTTCGATCGCGCATTTCAGCTCGTCACCTCTGAGCTCGCTGAAATCGTTGTCCGCCAGATATTTGAGCTTTAGCTCGTTCGGCTGTCCCACAAGACCGTCTGTGAAGCCCGGAGATACCACAGGGTCCGCCAGTTCCCAGATCTTGCCGACCGGATCCTTGAACGCGCCGTCGCCGTAGACCATGACTTCGACTGTCTTACCCGTACGCGCCTTGATGTCCGCCTGCACGCCGTCCACGAATTCCTGACAGTGGATCGGGAAGAGCTTGATTGTACCCTCGGTCGCCTTATTGGAACCTAAGATACCGTAATCCGGATTGTAGCCGGAGCCGTTAACCGGAGCCGTTAACAGTTCATCCATTCCAAGCACCACTTTGCCGCCGGCCTCTTGGATCAGACGCTTGGTGCGCGCTCTGGTGTGAATATCCGCGCAGATGACCTTGTCCGTATAGTCCACGATCTTACGCGGATTGTTGGCGAAAATGATCTCCGCCTCCGCGCCTTCCTCTTCAATCAACTCTTTATAGTAATTGACATAATCCATGTCGGTGAAGGTATGCCTGGACTTGCCGAACAGAGTTTCAAATTCCGCCTGCGTCAAAACATCCTTGTACGGGTCAATGCCCTTTTCGTCCAAAAGGTCGAGGTCCAGCAGATGGTTACCTACCTCGTCGCTCGGATAGCTGAGCATCAGTACGACCTTCTTCGCGCCCTTCGCGATGCCGCGCAGACAGATCGCGAAACGGTTGCGGCTGAGGATCGGGAACACCACGCCGATGGTCTGGCCGCCGAGCTTTGCCTTCACGTCCTGTGCGAGCTGATCGGTCGTTGCGTAGTTCCTCTGCGCGCGCGCCAAAATCGACTCTGTAACTGCGAGCACATCCTTGCTGCCGATTTCAAACTCTCCATGATCCACGCAGTCCATAAACGTATCGACTACGATTTTTCTGAGGTCATCGCCTTCTTTGATAATCGGTGCACGCAGACCGCGGGACACCGTTCCGATTCTTCTTGTCATCATTCTTTCTCCTTTGCCTTTTCTTGCCGGATCCGTTCCTTGCCAAGATTAACCTTTTCGGCATAGGTTTGCAGGCGTGTATTTCGCCTGACTGCATTAAAATCTACAATTTAGTATATCATAAGAATAAAAAATATGATACAATAATTTTAAGAATCTTTTGGCGGAGGTAGGCTATGGCTTTTGGCTTTTTCAAAAAAACGATCACAGCAGACACGATTTTTCATAATGGGCACATTTTTACGCAGGACCCCGAACTCCCTTGGGCGGACGCGGTTGCCGTCAAAGACGAGGCAATCCTCGGTGTCGGCAATTTTTCGGAAATGGACGCGATCACAGGCAAGGATACCTGCCTGATCGATCTCGAAGGAAAATTCATGTTCCCCGGTTTCATTGACGCGCACAGAAGTCCGGTGCTCAAGGTGTTTCAGGACCAGTATCTTGACCTCACAGACTGCCACACGACCGACGACGTTCTGTCCGCGGTTTCCGCTTGGGCAGAGGAACATGAGGACGCGGAAGTCCTCTTTGGCTATGGCTACCGCGATGATCTGAAGCCCGAAAGCGCGCCGCAGGAGGCAGCGGGCATAGACGAAGGAAACGAAACAGACGGCGCCAAGGAAACAGCCGCGGAGCTTTCTGCCTCATCCTGTGCCGAGGTCTGTCCGGAAACCACCGAGATCTCTAAAAAAGCGCCTCTTGCGGAGGAAACCTCACGCGCGGATGCTCCCGATCTTTTGGATTTTCCTGTGTCATCGAAACTGCTCAGCGAAGCCTGCGGGGAGAAGCCCGTCCTCCTGCTCTGCCAAAACGGTGTGCAGTGCTGGACGAATATGGAAGCCGACAGGATTGTCGCGCAAACCGCCGAGGAGGAAGTTGTCGAGACCGTCACCGTTTCCTATGTGCTGAATCTTCTGATTCCGTTTGACTTTGAGGAGATTGAGGAGCTGGTCAAATTCGAGAGTGAGGCACTCGCGGAGCATGGCTTCACATCTGTTCTTGACATCGCCGCACCGGATTATTTTGAAACCTTGTATGAGGATTCGATCCTCGGTTTATATAACGAGGGCGAGCTGCGCCAGCGCTTTTTCGGTTCCTATCTGGTGAATCGCCCGCTGCAGCCGCGCATGATCGTGCATAAACTGATGGCACGCCGGACAAACTGTCTGGAGATCGGCGATAGGATCAATGCCGAGATGCTCTATCTGTATCTGGAAAACGCGCAGAACCCAATCCCGTTCACGCAAGGCGCGCTGAACGCGATCACCGAAGAAGTCTCCGACAAGGGTTTCGGGCTCTTTATCGAGGCTGACGGCAGCGAGGATCTCACCATGGCTTATCTGGCTTTGGAAAATCTGCGAAGCAAGGGTTACAAAAATAACGTCATCATCGCGACAGACGCTGCGCCTGATGAGAGCATCCTGCAGGAGCTTTTGTACCGGGATACCGCGATACTGACCTACGGCACCGCGCCGCTCGCTTCGCGCGGGCTTCCGCAAAACGCCGGCACAGTTGCCGAGGCGATCGAGCAGCTGACGACAGGCGCTGCGGCCATCATCGGCATGAGCGAAAAGCTCGGCAAAATCGCGGCCGGATACCTGGCGGATTTCACGCTGTTTGAGACAAACCCGCTGGACGGCAGTCTGCAGCAATTTGCCAAGCAGCAGGCCTGCATGACCGTCGTGGGCGGCAGCATCGTTTATGACGCGCAGTCCGAGGCCGACATGGATCTTTATCGCATCATGTCCACGCAGCAGCTTTGAGATGCGATGATTTGACAAACTGCGATATTTTCACAAGTTTTGATATATAATACATAGTATGATAGATTTGACGGAGGAAATTATGAAAAAGATTACAACCATCCTTTTGGCACTGCTTTTGGCTTTCGCCATGGCAGGCTGCACAGCACAGGACGACGCCGGTACACCGGAGGACGTTATCAACCCGACCAACCTGACCTTTTCGCTGACCGATGGCACAGACAATCCGGACGTTGAAAACTTCACCACCATTGATGCGGATCCTTTCATCGCGGAAGAAGGCTCGACTGTCCTGGAAGCCACTGAGCTTTACTGCGTATCTCACGACATGACGATCACCATCGAAAAGAAAGGCAGCTACGTCACTGAGATCAACGGATTCACGCAGGGCGATTATACGGATACAACCGGTTGGGTCTTTACTGTCAACGGCGAGATGCCTGATGTCGGCGCGGGAGAAATTACCGTCGAGGAAGGGGATGAAATTGTCTGGAGTTTTATTGACTTTTCGACATATCCATGGTAGGCTATGCATAAAGAATTTGTTTAGAAAGTTCTTATGATCATCACGCTCTCTTCACATTCCAGTGATAAGATGAGAATGTCAAAAGGGATTGATGGTAAATCAATTAGCAAACTTTCCTTCTTTTATTGAATACACACACACTTTCTCGGAAAGAGCCGCAGCAATGCGGCTCTTTTCGATTTTTGCTTTTCCGGGCTAATTACACAAATTTTTCTAAATATTTAAGCGTTCTCATCAGCTGGCTAGTATAGCTCATTTCATTATCATACCAGGCAACAACTCTGACTTCATAAATATGTGTTCCGCATTTACTCACCAAAGTCTGGGTCGCGTCAAAAAGGGAACCATAGGTCATCCCGATAACATCCGATGAAACAAGTTCTTCTTCTGTATAGCCAAAAGAGTCCGATGCTGCTGACTTCATCGCTGCGTGAATACCTTCCACTGATACAGAATCTGTAGTGTCTTTCAACGTAGCATCCAATATCGTAATGGATCCTGATGGTACCGGAACTCTCTGTGCCGAACCGATCAATTTGCCCTCAAGTTCAGGGATCACAAGGCCGATCGCTTTTGCTGCTCCGGTTGAATTTGGCACGATATTGATCGCTCCCGCCCTAGCCCGCCTTAAGTCTCCTTTTTTATGCGGTCCGTCAAGAAGCATCTGATCTCCGGTATATGCGTGAATTGTAGTCATAAACCCTGTGCGAAGCTCTCTATACTCATTGAGTGTTTTAGCCATTGGCGCCAGACAGTTTGTGGTACATGAAGCGCCCGAAATGATATGGTCTTCCTCTTTTATCGTTTTATGATTCACACCATACACAATCGTTGGCAGGTCCTCTCCCGCAGGTGCGGAAATCAACACTTTTTTCGCGCCCGCGTCGATATGTGCCTGCGCTTTCGTTTTTGATGTGTATCGTCCTGTACATTCCAAGACTACATCGATCTTCAATTCACGCCAGGGAAGCTTACCTGCATCCGCTTCCGCATAAATCGGAATCCTTTGATTATCTACCAAAATCTCTTCATCACTCCACGTCACGGTATGTCCTGCGTATTTGCCCTGAACGGAATCATATTTTAGGAGATGCGCCAGCATTTTTGGGCTCGTTAAGTCATTTATCGCGACAACCTCCAGTGCCGGGTCATCAAAAATTTGTCGAAAAATCAATCTTCCGATTCTTCCAAAACCATTAATTGCGACTTTCATTTTAAAATTTTCACCCCTATCTGTTATCTTAATTCTTTAATTGCAGCTTGTGCCGCTGCCAGTCTCGCGATTGGTACGCGGAACGGTGAGCAGGACACATAGTCCAAACCGATTTTATGGCAAAATTCTACCGAGGACGGGT
>ERZ825896.1791-NODE-1791-length-22765-cov-3.290137_pt1 | contig 22765 bp, 25 predicted proteins | sample MGYA00519858_ERZ825896 | MGnify/ENA primary metagenome ERZ825896 (study PRJEB31778, sample SAMEA3449214) | human gut metagenome | biome: human gut; feature: human-associated habitat; material: faeces | place: United Kingdom | collected 2010/2012 ...
GGTGTTTATGCAACGGAAGATGATGATATTTCTGGCGAAGGGAATTCTGTTCAGAAATCCGGGCTGAATATCTTCCAGAAGATGGCAAAGGCATTTACCACACCGAAGCCGGTGAAAAAGGGAGCTGTCATGGATACCTACAAGAGAACCAGTATTCACGATAATTTCTGGAATGCCTATTATGCACTGTCTGATTATCTGCTGGATTCTTACAATCCCGAAACCGGGAAATGGGAAATTCAGCACGATGAAGAAGTGATCCGTGCGGCACTGGAAGATTTCAACCAGATTGTCACACAGCTTCTTACCGGAGATCAGCCGGTTGTGAAAGCCCTGAATGCCGCAACTGTCGAAAAGGCAGCAGGCACAGGCAATGAAAATTTGAATGTTCTGAAAAATATCTATCAGAATCTCGGAACATTCATTGAGAAATCAGAAGAACAGGAGGAAATGGAAGTGGAGATTACCAAAGCCGAATTAGAGACTATCGTAGCTGGCGCAGTTCAGAAAGCTATGGGAGCGAGCCAGAACGCTGCAAATCCGCCTCAGAACGCAGAGGGTGCAGCAATTACCACTAATGACGTTCAGAAAGATGCTGGCGGTTGTGAGGGCACAGAGGAACCTATTACAGCGGAAGCCATTGAGAAAATGGTAAATGCGGCAATCCAGAAAGCGGTAAATCCGCCGGAAGAGCCTATGACAATGGCAAAAGCACAGGAGTTTATTGAAGCTGCTGTAGCAAAAGCGCTGGACCCAATCATTAAGAGTGCAGGGCTTCCGAGTAATTTGAACAATGCTGACTGCTCCGTTCAGAAAAGTGCGCCGGAGAGCCACTTTATGGACGGAGTTTTCTTTTAATCAATAAATAAGGAGGAATAGATTATGCCGACAAATAGAGAACTTTTTATGAGAGCTGCCGGTACTGCGATTAACACAGGTTCGCTGACCGGTGGCGGACTCTTACAGCCGTATCAGGCAAGACAGTTCATTCAGCAGACTTTCGAGGCCACAAACCTTGCGCCGCTGGTAAGACATGAAATGCGTGTGGAGCGCAGAGGCGAGATTGATAAAATCGGTATCGCTCCAAGACTGCTGAGGGAGAAGAAAGAGAACACTGACGATGGATACAGAGCTTCCGTTGCAACCAGCCAGATCAGCTTCTCCACCACACCTGTTAGACTTCCGTGGGAAGTAACAGAGGAAACACTTCGCCAGAACATCGAAGGGGAGAACATGAATAAGGTAATCACAGACCTTATGACTTCGCAGCTCGGTGTTGACCTTGAGGATCTGTATCTGAATGGTGACGAAAATGCGGGCAAGGCAAAAGCATTTAGCCAGTCAGATACTTACTCTGCCGGCGACATTGTAACTTACAACAAAAAGCTCTATAAATTCGATGTAGCACACTCTGCCGGGGCATGGACTGGTGCGGACACTACACTGATCGGAGAAGAGGGAGATGCAGATTTCCTGAAAGTCAATGATGGCTGGATTAAACAGATCAAAGAAGGAGGACATATTCTTGACAAGTCTACAGAGGACGAAATGAGCTTGGATATGTTCTACCAGATGGTTGCGTCCATCCCGAACAAGTATAATAACGGAAAGCTCCGTTGGCTTATGTCACCGAGAAGAGCGCAGCAGTGGGAACTGTTCCTGCTGAATCTGGTTGCACATCATGGCGGCGCAGTGCCGGATAACATGTACACAGCACCGGTAAAAATCCCGACTGTTGAATGCCCGAGCATGAGCGACGATATGATTCTTCTTACAGATCCGAAGAATCTGATTGTAGTAAACAGCTATACCGTAAAGATCCGCAGCACCAACACTGATAAGGAATCTATCATGATGGACAAGCGTTTCTATGTGGCGCACCTGGATTACGATCCGATTATTGAGGAAAAGGATGCAACAGGTATCTTACTTCTGAAACGGTAAGTAGGAGGAAACTGCTATGGTAAAAATCGGATTGATTCACGGTATGTCCTATAGAGACAATCGAATATTTGCAACAAAAGAAACGCCGGAAGTTGTCGTAGATGATATGGACGTTGCCAAACACTACGAAAACACCGGCTTTTTTAAAATCCTTGGTGAAGCCGGAACTGACACTGCGACACTGAGCGCAGCCTTGGAAAATGAATTTCCAGCAGATCTGTTTACCCCACCGGAAGACAAGGAACCGGAGTCTGTAGCGGAAGCCGGAACTGATACTGAGGAAGATGATGTTCTGACGAAGGAATTAAATTCCAAAACCGTTGCAGAGCTGAAAGAATATGCCAGTGCCAGAGGTATTGATACCACAGGATTAAGCAAGAAAGCTGATCTTGTGCAGCATATTTTTTCCGAGCAGAAGAAAGCTGATGAAGCAAGAGCGCTGCTTCGAGGTGAGTAATGGCCGCCCGCCCTTGGGTTACTCCTGAGGAAGTTATTCAGTATACAAGTCATGAGGACGTATTAAAAAGACCGGTTGAGAAGCTGGCCTTTGATATATCCCGGGCAGAGTTAAAGGTAATTGCCAAAACGAATAATTCTTTCGGAGAAGAATACCCGGAAATACCAGAGTCGGTAAAGATGGCGGTGATCCTACTTGCAGAAGCATATGCCAAAAATTCGATTGAAGCCACGAAGAAGCAGATAAGGAGTGAGACTTTCGATGATTATTCCTATTCTGTGGAATCTGGAACGGTGGATATTGAGGGATTGGATATAGATGATCTGCTGGCAGAATATGTCCTTGCGAAAGGGCGCGGAAAGACAGTAATGCGGATGAGAGCTTTATGAGAGGAGGGGTTCTGTGTTTGAAGAATTTATGAATCACAGGTGCAATATTTACCATCTGGAAGATGGCACTGTGGACGTTGGATACGGAATCAAAAAAAGAACCGTCAAAAAGACTGGAAGCACAGCGGCAATTATAGAGCAGCCATGCCATTTCCATACAAAGGTCGGAGATACGGTTCGCATAGTTCAAAATGAACCCTTCAGCTCTGCTGACGGAGAAATTAAGTTATCACTGCCAGCAGGCGTAGACATTCGCAAAAATGATACGGTGGAGGACTGTGACAACGGATTGAAATATCGTGCCGGAATCCCCCGTGCGGTGCATGGAAACCACCACATTATCGTGGAGCTGTACCGGGAAGGAGGAATTAAAGCGGCATTATGATTGATGTTAGCGAGCTGGAAGCATTTGCCAGAAAGTGTGAAGCAATGCAGGCAGATTTGAAACCGTATGCAGGAAAAACGCTGGAAGAGATCGGCGAAGAATTTCTTGATATTGTGCAGGCACAGATACAGGGCGCTCACAATGTTGATAAGGGTACACTGTTTGGGTCATTTACGAAAGGCGGAGCCGGTAATATTTTCCAGTTGGATATGGGAGCATTGACGTTGACGATAGGAACCGATGTCTATTACGCAAAATGGGTGAACAAAGGTCATGGACAGCAACCGGGCCGGTTTATCCCGGGCATATGGGAAGGTTCGCATTTCAGGTATATTCCCGGTGCAAAGACCGGAATGGTACTGAAAGCATCAGCGGTTCGAGGCTCCCATTTCTTTGATAAATCTGCAGAAGTGCTTGAGCGTATGTTCCCGGAAATGGCACAGTCAGCGTTCGAGCAATTTTTCAACCGATATTTTTCATAAGAGGTGAGCAATGGAATCAGAAATCACAATAGAGCTTGAACAGAGCTTTGCTTCTGTAGTCCGGTATATCCAGAACAAAGCGGATAACAACGCCGCGCTGTATTTTGATGATCTGCCGGAAGCCTTTGCTGTTCCATCTTTGTATTTTCCGGTTCCGAGAACAGATACCAAAAAGGTAACGTTCAGCACATACCTTACGACATTGTATCTGGATACATGGTTTATGGAAGCCACAGACTGGCAGGCGTATGCCGATGCGGCTACAGTGCGTGACAGCCTCATGATGGATGAATGCAAGGTAAATCTGATGAAAAAGGACGGCACGTTGGACGATAAATATATTCGCCTTACGGATCCGTCCACATCACCTGTTGATACAGGAATAGTGAAAATGACCTGCGCCATAAAACATTACTATTCTTTGAATCGGGAAACCGGTGGCACAGTAAATAAAATCAATATATCCGGGCTTTTTGGAACAGATGCAACGTATCAGGCATGGTACAAGGCTACTGAGGAGCTTCGGAAAGAACAGGAGGTACAACATAAATGCCTACAAGACGTACTGAACCGGCTGTAGTGGAGCCTGTGGAAACTGTGAAGCAGGAAAACAAAGAGCCGGAAACTAAATACAGAATGGACAAGCTGCGTACCAAGTGTATGCAGCTTTTTCATATCACAACCAGCACCTTTGATGGTGCTATGTATGGTTGCACAGCAACCGAAATGACCATTAGTGAAGCGCAGGCCAGAATCAACAAATGGCTTGGAAAGGAGTGATAAAGCATGGCAGGAGGTACTTTTAAATTATCTTCACCGAAAGTAAGACCGGGAGCATATGTCGTTACTAAAAACGGAAAACAGCCGACAGCTTCCAATGCGCCGTCTGGTATCGCAATTATTCCGCTGATCGGATATGACTGGGGACCGAGAGGAGAGATGATCCATCTTACCAATGAATCCCCGGACGCTGCAAAGGTGAAATTCGGACGTTCCATTTACGACGACAATGAATGTATGGTTATGCTTCAGCTCATGTTCCTGAATGCTACTGAGGTATATACATATATCACAGGCGGCGGAGAAAAGGCAAAAGGAACTATCACCTTAAAGAGCGGTACTGGCAATGTTACCGCAAAGTATCCGGGAACCCTTGGAAATAAATTAAAGGTTGTTTCCGTGGCAAACCCGGAGGGTGGATTTGATGTTTCCGTAGTTCTTGATGGATCAGAGGTTGAACTTATCGAAGGAGCGACGAAGGTTACTGATTTGAAATCTGATTATGTGGATTTTGCAGGAGAGGGAGAACTGGCAGCGTTTGCATCTGCATCTCTGACCGGCGGTACTAACGAAGATTCCAAAGTGAATGCTTCGGTAGCAACTTTCCTTGATATGGCAGAGAAAATCAAGTTCAACTATATGGCACTTCCGACCAGTGAAGCGTCCCTGATTACTGCCGCTGTGACAAAGATCAAATATATCCGTAATTCTATCGGCTGGAAATGCGGACTCGTAGTCGCAAATTCTGCCGCAGATTATGAGAATATTTATAATCTGACAAATGCTATTGAGTATGCTGGTGAGGAACTGACTATTCCGCAGTCAACTGCATGGCTAGCAGGCGCAGCGGCAGCAGCAGGCTACACTACTTCTCTTACCTATACAACCGTTACCGGGGCAACCGGTGTTGTAGGAACAAAGACAAATGAAGAGTCAATTCAGGCAATCAAGAAAGGTGAAACATTCTTCACTATCAGCGAATCTGGCGATGTAATTCTTGAGTATGATGTGAACTCCAAAGTTACATTTACTCAGGACGATCCGACAGATATTCTGAAAGGTCGTCCTTGCAGAGTGTACGACAGCTTTGCAAATGATCTGCTTCTTACATTCGTACCGGGCAGATTCAACAACGATCCTACAGGATGGACTGTAATGGAAGGCCTGGGACGAGCAATCTTAAAGGCTTACCAGAACGACGGAGCAATCCAGAATGTAGACGAGGAAAATGATTTTCTCGTAGACAGGGGAGCTTCAACAGGAGACAGCGTATATATTTCCTGCGGTATTCAGCCGGTGGATTCTGCTGAGAAATATTACTTCACAGTAATTGCCCGGTAAAGAAAGGAGATTATTATGGCAGGACGTGTAAATAAAAGTCCTCTCTGTGCAAGAGAGGGAAAGATTTATATTGACGGTGCTCTTGTGGCTGATTCCTGCAAGTTTCAGTTATACGTTACCCCGAAAGTGTGGGAAGGTAAGACGCTGAGCGAAAAAGGAACGAACCGTCGCTGGATCGGGTATGACATCACAGGTACTCTGGAACAGTGGAAAACAACAAATCTGTGGAAGAAAAAGGTGCTTGATTATATCAAGACCGGCAAGACACCGGAGTTTAAAATTCAGGGAATCTGCGAAGATAAGAATTCCGACTATTACGACAAAAACAAAGGTGATTCCGTTACTGCGATTGGCTGCGTAATTACAGGCAAGATCGCTCTTATGGATCTGGACACCGATGGAGATGTTGTAAAAGATTCTATTGAATTTGGCGCAAAAGATCTTGCGTAGTATAAGGGCATGAAGTATGGGGAGAGCAGTGGCTCTCCCTTAAATTTTTTGGAAAATCAATCATATGGAGGACAACAGATATGGATATGAATTTAAAAGCATTTATGAAAGCAGAGTTAAAAGAGAGAGGAACTGTGGAGTTTCCAGGTGTGGCTACATTCACTGACGAAAAAGGGAATCCGGTGCCTTTCATCATTAAACAGCTCTCTATGAAAGAAATCAAAGAGATCCGAAACCTGTATAAAACCACAGAAATTTTCAGAGATAAAAAGAACGCCAACAGACCGGTTATTGAGAATGGACAGGTTGTTGTTCGCAAGGATTATGACGCTGAGAGAGCAGGCCTGCATATCATGGTTGACGCATTTGTTCAGCCGAAACTTGATGATCCTGAACTTATGGAGTTTTATAAGGTGAATGACCGTCTGGATATGCCGGAAACGCTTTTTGCAGATAGAGATGATTTCCGCTATGCGAACAAGTGCGTTATGGAAGCGTGCGGTCTTGCAGCGAAACGGGACGAGGAAGAGACTGTTAAAAACTTAAAAAACTAATGTCTGGTGCGGTACAGACACCAGACGGCACAGACTGGCAGTATGCTCATATCCTTTGGCAAAAGAGAGGGTTACGCATGGAAGAATTTGCCGAAATGCCAAGAAATGTGCAACTGGCCTATATCGCATCAGAAAGACTTGCTAATGATTATCCTATCGAATCCTCCGACAGATTGGCAAAGGTCTATATAAAGACAACTTAGTGGAGGTATTGTATGAGTGATGTTTCTGTTAGGCTTACATTACAAGAAGATGTAAGCTCAAAACTTTCCCGCGTTTCCTCCGCAGCAAGGACATCTGTAACACAATTACAGCAGGCGGGACAACAGATTGACCGGGCATTCATCAGTAATTCACCTGAGCAATTTGCCAGCAGTCTTGGAAATGCAATGGATAGGGTAGCAAGCAGCATGGATTCTCTCGGAGATTCCGTTGGACAGGCAATGGAAGAACTGGAGCAAAGCTCCGCTGTTGATTTTTCTGAGGGCTTTGAAAATGCTGCGGACGGTGCCGACGAGCTTACTAGGGCAGCAGAGGATGCAGGGGAGAGTATTGACAGCCTATCGGAATCCACTGAAAGCCTTGGAGACAGCGTAGATGGTCTGGGCGACGGAGACGGTCTCGACAATTTGGGAGAGAGCGCAGAAAAAGCCGGATCAAGCATGGGGGAAGCGGAAGGAAAGGCAAATAGCCTCGCAGATTCCCTAAAGAAATTATTTGCAGCCATATCAATGGCTGCCGTATTAAGCCAGGTCGGAAAGTATGCTTCGGACGCTATAGACATCGGCAAAGATTATACAGCTATGATGTCAGAAGTACAGGCGCTGTCTGGGGCAACCGGTAGTGATCTGGCTCTTTTACAAAATACTGCCAGAGAGTACGGCGCAACAACGGTTTTCAGCGCAACTGAGGCAGCCGAAGCCCTTAAATACATGAGTCTTGCCGGTTGGGATGCACAGCAATCATCTTCTGCATTGGGAGGCGTGCTGAACCTTGCAGCTGCAAGTGGAATGGAACTGGGACAGGCTTCGGATATGGTTACCGATTACTTATCTGCTTTTGGAATGCAGGCTCAGGATTCGGCGTATTTTGCTGATATGCTCGCACATGCACAGGCGAACAGCAACACTTCCGCAGCACAGCTTGGAGAGGCTTACCGAAACAGTGCGGCAAACTTAAATGCAGCAGGACAGGACGTAGAAACGGTAACTTCCATGTTGGAAGCAATGGCTAATCAAGGTTACAAGGGATCGGAAGCCGGCACCGCACTTACCGCAGTTATGCGTGACATCACGAATAATATGGAAGACGGCTCGATCAAGATTGGCGAGACATCTGTGGCTGTATCTGATGCACAAGGTAATTTCCGAGATCTTACGGATATTCTTCTTGATGTGGAAAAAGCCACAAATGGAATGGGAGAAGCTGACAGAGCTGCGGCACTGGGAGCCACATTTACTGCCGATTCTACAAAGGGCTTGAACTTAATGCTGAATGAAGGCGTTGAGAACATTGCCAGATACGAAGAGGCGTTGCGTGGATCTACAGGCGCAGCAGAGGATATGGCTGACACCATGAACGACAATCTGAACGGCGACATGGCGAATATGAACAGCGCATTTGAAGAAATGGAGCTACAGACATTTGAAGCTATGGAAGAGCCAATGAGAGAGGGCGTTCAGTATCTAACCAATACCATTATCCCGATTCTTACGGAATGGGTACCGACTGCATTTGAGTCCTTTGCTTCCGGTGCGAATAAGCTCGGAAATGCACTGAAACCTTTATTTGAAACCATATTAAAAAATCCGCAGGCAATCACCGGGGCCCTCACAAGCCTTGGGGCTGGCTTTCTTGCAATGAAAACGGTATCTACCGGAATGAATATTGCAAAGGCCGTTACTGACGCAGGCAGTCTGACAGGTGCACTGGGAAAATTTGCTGGATCACTTTTCAGCAATCCTTGGGCGGCGGGCACAGCGGCAGTGGTTGCTGCTGTAGGAGTGGCACTCCACGAATACAGCGAAATGAATATTGACAGCAACCTACAGGCACATTTTGGCACTGTAGAGCTGGATGATTCTCAGATTAAAGATTTTGCTTCTCGTGTAATCAATGCGGAGTGGCTTGTAAATATCAATGCGGCACTGGGACATTTTGACAATGCGGAAGAACTGGTGCAGCAGGCAGAGGATGCCTTGAAGCAGAACGATACGCTTGAGTGGAGAGCAAGGGTTGGTATTTCACTGACCGAAGACGAGCAATCCACATATATGTCCAATATCGAGACCTTTACGACCAACATTGAACAGGCTCTTTCGGAACAGACGCTTGCAGCGGAAATGACCGTCAAAGAGTTTGACATCAAAATGGCGGATGGTTCCAGCCTTGGATCTCAGATTGAGAAATGGGCGGAACAGGATCTCGGGGATATGCAGTATCTGTCAGCAGGTCTTACAAATCTGGTTCAGAATGCTTTGCAAGACGGAATCATTGACGTTGACGAGCAGGCTGCCATTGATGAATTGCAGACCAAGATCAACAATATCATGCAAGGCTGGCAGGAAGCGGAAGCACAAGCCGAAATGGACGTGCTGACGCAGAAATACGGTAGGCTATCGGGCAAGGATCTGACGGACGACACCTTTACCAAAGTTGTGGAGGAAGTCGGAAAGCAGAGAGAAACTGCAACGGCAGCACTGGAAGAATCTGAAAAGAAACTGTACACCACGCTTAATGCGCTGAACAGGCCAGATGCAAACGGCGTGCAGAGAATTTCTGATTCAGAGCTGGCAAATTACAAAGAGCAGGCAGGATATGCAGCAAGAAATAATGAAGCTGCTATGCTCGGAAACAGTGTTCAGTTTGAAACAAACACACTGTCCGACGCTTATGGAGAAAAACTTCAGGAGAACTATTCGGCTATCCAGACGAATACGGATAACTTTCTGAAAAATGCGAATACATATCTGCAAAATCAGGACTATGGGGCACTGGTAGATTCACTAGCAGGGGGATTTAATGCTTCCATGCAGTCCGCAAACCTGTATGAAGAAATCATGGGTAGCGATCAGGCAGCAATGCAGGACATCTATAAAGCCATGAAACCGGACGTTGACAGTATGACAGGGCTGATTGATGAATACCGGGAAATGGGACAGGCTATACCTCAAGATGTCATGCAGGCGTTCAACGACGCTATGATGGTCGGTGCTGCGGCCGGAGATGCGGACGCAGCATGGCAGGTGTTCGCAAGTCAGATGGTAGCTGATCCAGCGAATGCAGCATTGGTACAGGCAATTCAGGAAGGAACGGTAAACGTACCAGATGAATTGCGGACGGCAATCGAGAGGGCTACTGCGGAAACCACCACTGATCCGGTGACAATCGAAGGTATGCAGGCGGACGTCGAGGATATAGAAGTCAACGAGGATCATGTCCAAGAACTGATCGACACTGCGTTTGAAGGTCTCACCTATGTGGGAACCACAACTCTTGATGGCGGGGAAATTGCATTGCAGTACACCGTCAATGAGGGTGAAACGCTTTCGGGAATCATGGAGCAATATGGTGTTGTCTGGTCGGAAGTAGAACAGCAGATCCGCGAAGCAAACCCTGAGATAAAAGACCTCAATCTGATTTATCCAGATCAGGTTATCAATATCCCGGAGGCAATCGTTGAAGCAGCAAGCGTGGACGCAAGTCAAGTTGGCGAAGCTGCCAAAGAAGCTGCAGAGAATGAAACAGCAGGAACTATCGAAGAAGAACAGCAGGTTCAGAATACGCTGACGGACGGCGGCGTTGACGGATCGCAGGTAGGACAGGCAGCGGAGCAGGCGGCAAAGAACGAAACCGGGGAAACCCTGAAACGTGAACAGCCGACGAAAACCACTCTAACAAATGCTGGCGTAGATGATTCTCAGGTGACACAGGCAGCGGCGGAAAAAGAGACTGCTTCTGAACCGAAAGAGCAGCAGGTGCCAACGACTATTAAATTTGAGGTTGCAAGCCTTGATGATAGTGCTCTTGCATCTGCAATTTCTGAAAAACTCAAACAGGGCGAAGCGGTGCCAGTAGATGTACCTGCAAATGTAACCATTAAAGCCGGAACGATTGACAGTGCTGGATTATCTGGAGAGATTACATCGCAGCTCGGGGAACAGCCGGCAGTACCAGTAACCGTACCAGCGAATGTCACAGTAACGGCAGGAACTATAGATCATACACAGGCTTTGGCTTCCACACAGGAAGATGTTCTTGCAGCTTTTGCAGTACCTTTTCCAACACCTGGGACTGTGGATGTAACGCTTGCAAAGGGAACCGACAACATTGCGGCACTTTATGCAGAGGTAGGTGGCCTTGTGCGGAGCGCATGGGCTTCACCTTATTCTGCGTCTGGAGTAGTAAATGTAACACTGACAGCAAATTATTCTCTTGCGAACCCGACAAAGACAATCAGCTTTGGCGGCGGGGCAACTGGATCTGCAACGGTATCTGCTTCGCTTCATGCTCTTGGAGGTATCTTTGATGAACCGCATTTGGGTATTGTAGCAGAAGCCGGGCCAGAATCCATTATCCCTCTGGACGGTTCAGACCGTTCCTTATCACTGTTTGAGCAGACTGGTGAAATGCTTGGCGTTCTGAATAGTGGCGAGGGAAAGAGTGTGGAAGCGCCAGTGCAAACAGTAAATGCACCTCAGAGCTTGTCACAGCCTGTAGGAAGCCCTCAAACCAGTGAAAGGGTAATTAGGTTAGAGATAGGCGGACAGGGCAGTATAAACGTTTCTGGAAGCGGAGTTTCAAAAGAGAAGATTGTAGACGCTATGATGGAAAACCTGCGAGATGTATTTATGAATATCGTGCAACAGGAAATTATTGAGGAAGGAGAAGGGGCGTATGAGTTTTAAAGCTTCCAAGTATACGATCTGGATGAATTACGACAACGATAAGAAGCAGTATCAAGTCCCGATGAATCCGGAATCAATACAGATCAAAATAGATGGCAAGGCGGTCACTTCTGACATTGACCGTCTTGGCACTTTACTTCACAAGGGGAAGAGAGGACCGATGCAAATAAGCTGGTCTTCTTACTTTCCGGCAACCTATGGCAGCTATTGTACTTGCCAGAAAAAGAATTTCAAAACGCCACAGACCATGCACAAATGGATACTGGCACTTATGAATGCAGCAAATCCACTGCATTTAGTCTTTTCTGGGGCATTCAGCTTGAACATATATGCTGTGATAACCAACTATACCGCTACGGAAGAGGGTGGTGATGTTGGAACAATCAGCTATTCCATCACACTGAAAGAGTATCGGTCAGTAACCATAAAGAAATACACGAAGCCGAACACCAAGAAAAAAGCTCCGGCAAAACAGACAAAAACAAAGAAAAGGGTAAATAACACCCAGAAGAAAAAGACTTACAAAATCAAACAGGGCGACTGCCTGTGGAATATTGCGAAAAGGTATTATGGAGACGGCAAAAAATGCACCAAAATCTATAATGTCAATAAGAGCGTGCTGAACAAAGCTGCAAAAAAACATGGATATTCTAACTGCCGGAATGGAAATCTGATTTTTCCCGGCACGACGATCACAATACCGTAGGAGGCGTTATGGCAGATTATAAGTTGAAATTTATGATAGGCAGAGGACGAACCTTTTATGATTATAGCGAGTTGATTTCTTCCGTTACGGTATCCGGCAGGAAAGGAGCGGCACCGAGAAGTATCAGTGTTGTACTGTTTGATTCGGAAGGATACGCAATGAAAAGAGCTTCTGTGGATTGCGGAAGCGGCCAGACATGCGTACTGTATCTGGACGGCAAAGAGATTTTTCGCGGTCTGCTTATGACAGAAACGAAGAGCAGTGCCAGAAAGCTCACATTGAAAGCATGGGACAACTGCATTTATCTCAGTAACAGCAAGGATTCTTTCAGTTATAAGAAAAAAACGGCAACACAGATCTTCAAAGATTGTTGCAAACGAGCCGGTCTGACGGTTGGCAGTGCAGTAGATACCGGGAAGAAAATATCGGAACTTGTAAAATCCAATGCAACTTACTGGGATGTAATACAGGAAGCGTTGAGTGAAACGTATAAGTCTACTGGCAGGCGGTATTATGTTCGATCAGAGAAAGGGAAAATTTATCTCTGGCAGAGAAAAGACATGAATGCTATGCCAGAACTGACTGTGAGTACAAATACAGAATCCTATGAGCAAACGAGATCCATTTACGATACCAGAACCAGAATTAAATTGGTGACATCTAAAAACAAAACCAAGAAATCTTATACCAACAAAGCTTTGGAAAAGAAGATTGGCAAGTTTGCAGATGTGCAATCAGTTGACAATGATGCGAAAGCAACGGAGCTGAATCAGAAGATAGCCACATTCAAAGAGGAAAAGAGCATTGTGTCACAGTCTTTGTCATGGACGGGAACCGGAGACATAGCTGTTATTTCTGGTGGCTGTGTTCATGTAAAAATCAGTGCTTTAGGTTTATCCAGAGTGATGTATGTGGACGAAGATACCCATACATTCGAGAATGGAAAGCACCAGATGAAATTGAAACTGAATTATGTTCCCGACTGGAAAAAAAACGGTGGTTCATCCGGCGGAAAGCAGGATGATACTTGGAATAAAAATTACCAAGTTACAGCGCGGAGCGGTCTCAATATGAGAAAGGAACCGAACGGAGCAATCATTACAACAATTCCATACGGAAAAACAGTAAAAGGTGACGGGACATCAAAAAATGGCTGGCACCATGTGAAGTATGGAAACAACACAGGATATTGCTATTCTGTCTGGCTGAAAGAAACTTGATAGGAGGTATTTATGGCAGCTACATCAATTAAGCAGTTGATTCAGCAGATGATCCAACCGTATGTCCCTAAAATAGTGATAGGGATTGTGACGAGTGAAGACCCTTTGCAGGTGACATTGCAAAATGACATCAATATTAACCTGTCGGCAATATCTTTGACGATACCAGACAGGTTGAAACCTATAAACGTTGGCGAATATTTCTATATGTTCGCCTTTAATAATGGAAAATCTTATTACATGATGGACAGGGTGGGAGAACATGGATGAAGAATTAGATGAAATTGTCAGTGTCCCTTTTGACGAGGATGATATTGACGAGGCAAGCCAAGTGTACCGCACCTATAAAATGGATTTTGAGAGGAAAAGAATCGGAGGGATGATAGATGGAAAAGAGGCTGTGGTGCAGGCAATCTGGAAAATCCTGTCAACAACCCGATTTGCACATCTGATCTATGATGACCAGTATGGGTGTGATTTTTTCAACAAGATAAATGACAGTGGACTTACAGATGATTTTCTGGAATCTGATATGCCGGTAATGCTGGAGGAAGCATTGCTTTATGATGAACGGATTACTGGCGTTTCGGATTTTTCCTATGAGATCATATCTCACGACAGTGTTCATGTGTCATTTGTCGCAAGCACAATTTATGGAGATATTGAGATAGAGGGGGCGATAGCGGATGGCGATTAAAAATATTGGAGAGCTTGGGCTTGATGAAATTACAGAAGATTATCTGATGGCAGAGTGCGAAGATATGGGCGCAGAGCTTGGCGTAGACACACATCAAGGCAGTGTTTATATGGATGCCTGCTCGGGCCATATCATCCGAACGGCAAAATTTTTCAATGACCTTCGCACTGTAAACGAAATTCTTTCTATCCTTACTTGCACCGGCGACGTTCTGACTGAAAAAATGATGGAGCGTGGCTTGGAAAGAAATCCACCGGCAGATACGGCAGCAACCTATTATGTGGAATACGTAGGAGCGGAACCACAGGTCGGCGATCTTATGAGCTGCGACGATCATTTCTTTACCACACAGAAGCTAAACGACAGATGGGTGATTGTGTCAGAGGAAACCGGAACGGATATGAACACACTGGTTCCGGGACTTCCGGTTATTCCAGACCAAGATGTGGATAATCTTATCAGTGCAACTCTGAAAGAACTTGCGGTGCCGGCAGTGGATATGGAAGAGGATGATTCTGCGAGATCCAGATACATAGATAAGCTGTCCGGACCAGCGGAAAACGGAAATAAGGTGCAGATACGGTCGTGGTGTGAAGAAATTCAGGGCGTGGGGCGTACAAGAACCGTTCCACTGTGGAATGGAGATTGTACAGTTCTCGGAATTATCATTTCCACAGAGGGAACGGAGCCGGCAGAAAGCGTGGTTAAGCTGGTGCAGGATACCATTGATCCCGGCGCACAGGGCTTCGGAGAAGGGAAAGCGACATTCGGATGTTTCTTCACTGCGGTTGCAGCAAAGAAACAGGAAATCAGTATAAAACTGGATGTGACAAAAAAAGCAGAAAGCACCTACACCAGTATTCAGGCGAGTGTTTCCAATGCAGTTAAGGCATATTTGAAGGAACTTGCGTTGAATTCCACACAGGATGAAATTATTATCCGATACAATAATGTTGGAGCTTTAATATCCAACATTTCAGATATTGTAGACTTCGACAATTTGCTTGTGAATGGTGGAAAAAGAAATATCACCTGCGATATATACCACGTTCCGGTAATCGGGGAGGTGGAGGTCAATGGAAATCTTTAATAACCAGCAACGGAGCGGATATGAAGAAATCGTGAGCTATGGCCCGAAATGGTGGACTGAGTTCAGAGAGATGGATGCAAATTACCGATTCGCAGGGTGGACACTGGATTTGATGGCATACTGGCTGGAAAGAGTTGTGAATAATCAGTTTCCGGCAAATGCGGACGAAAGAACAATTACGACGGTATTTGAACCGGCGCTTAGAATAGAACCTGAGCCAGATGAAACGTTGGAAGAACGGAGAAAAACGGCGGCTGCATACTGGTCTGGGACAGGAAAACTGTCAAAGACGGTTATCCAGTCGATCATCAAAGCCTATACCGGCTGTGAGAGTGAGTTGTGGTGGAATGGTGTTAAGCTGCAAATCCGAATTTTCTGCGACGAGGACGGACAGTTTTCACAACGGAAGATCCATAACATTATCAGTCGGAGATACCCGGAGCACCTGTCGTTTACAATCCGGGATATGATCTGTACATTCGTTTTGAAAGAGCAGATTATTTACAACAGAATAAGACACAGGACACAGATCACATGGTGGGACGGAATACTGAACGGTTCCAATGCTCTTGACGGCAGTATCAATCTGAATCATTGGTATCCGACAGAATTTCGCCCAGTCTATCCATTCGATACAGTCTTAACTGAGAATTTTATAGCAGATCGAATTTTTCACCGGATTCCAGATGTATATCATGAAAATATATTTAAGCATTCCTTTTTCGTACGAAGTGATTTTGTATGGTGGGAAGGTTTTCTTGATGGAAACTTTTCACTGGACGGAACGAGAAAGCTTAATTCTTGGTATCCGATGGAAACTTTTATCGGGCATAGGCTGTTTATCGGCAATCAGGAGGCTTTTGAAACGAAACAGTGTATTTCATTGCCTGATATGATTAATGCTGAGAAAGCTGATTTTAGAGGCACACAGAGGGTAATTATGGGCTGGCGTGATGGTAATAAGATCCTGGACGGCAACTGTTTGTTAGACGGGACTCTATTGCTTGATGCAGGAGAGCCACCATATCTGCAGACAGTTCGGATTCGCGCGCCTGTTAAACACGAAGAAGAAGTAGAGGTCACAATGGTTATTCCTTCACGGGCCGCAAGACTGAATGGAACGTGTAGGCTAGATGGAAGTGTAAAACTAAATTCAGGAAGGGAGGTCCTTTAAATGGCAGGGACTACAGTTACAACACTGGCTAAGAAAAAAATGGTAAAAGCAAGAGCGGGGATTTCATCACTCCCAAAGATTGTAGGCATGGCTTTTGGCGATGGAGGCGTAGATTCGGGCGGAACAGTAAAACCACACAGTGCCGATCAGAACACCTTACATCATGAATTGCTTCGCAAGAACGTTGATGGTTATGAGGTCCTTTCTGATACAAAAATCAGATATCGCTGCACACTGGCGGAAAATGAGCTGGCAAACACTTATATTTCTGAAGTTGGGTTATATGATGCAGATGGGGATATGGTGGCCATGAAAGCGTTTCTGAAGAAAGGAAAAGATGCAGACATGGAATGCGTGTTCGAGTGTGATGATACATTCTAACGTATTTCGATATTTTGTAACAAGTAATCGGATAATGATAGATAAATGTTATCATAAGGAGGTAGAAAATGTCGTATTTCGATATTTCTGGAGCAACATTTGATGAAAATTTGCGAAAACTGGAAACTTCAGATCCAGCACACGCAGATGTATTTAATGCTCTTTTAGGACAGCTAATCAATAATGATGTGGCTCTGAAAGAAGCAGTTACAAAATTTGCAGCTTCAAAAAATGAACAAGCATTATTTCTTTTGAACCTGCATAAAGATGGCAAGAAATATGGAGTACATTTTGATAATTATGATGTAACTCCATCAAGCAATGGGACCCGGCTTTTTGATGCTGTAGGCATGGCAGCTGCACCAAGCACAAATACAGTGAGAGCAGTAAATGATTTTGACGGAAAAGGATGCTTTGCATATCTGGAAGTCAATGGATCGGTTGATGAGAATGGGGAATTTCAAGTTCAGTACATCAAAGACATTGATAATGAGTTTTCTCGGACAAAATACGATACATGGTGTCTGTATTTAACACAGTATGTATATCGTAAATTTGACAGTAATGGCGAGGATACCGTTATTTCTGATACCAGACATTCTGCAGAGTGGCTGCCGGAGGGCGGCGCAATCCGACCAGACGGAACAATCCGGCCATTTGTGGCAATTGCAAAATATATGTCTGGTGACAATGCGGACGGTGTTGCGTCCTCGATTAGTGGCGTATCTCCGAAAAACTACAGCTTCCAGAGTTCCCTCACAAAGTTCAGGGCGAAAGGCACGCAGTATTGTGCTGAAACCTCACAGGACTCCGAGAGAATGACAAGACTTATGGAGATTGCCTTTGCAACTCGAAATAGCCAGTCGGTGATGGCAGGATGTAACTGGTGGTGGACACAGACACCTGCCACAGTACAGGAGAATGATGTGGAACGTATCATTATATCCAAAAGTGCTGCTAAAGAACTTGTCGTTGGAGGAACTGTTTCCATTGGAAATGCTTCTTCGTTAACAAACGATAGTAAACCAGAAACAGATAGAGGAAATACTGGCCTCAACGCAAAGGCCAATAGGGTACGAATCACCAAAATCGAAGACTATGACGATAATAGTTCGGCTGTCTATGTGGATAATGGAGGGCAGAAGTTTTCAACAGCATCAACTACGGTTTCGGGAGTGACGTGCCCGACAATGTTATCTACAATGCCTTGGAATACTGGTGGTTGCGATGACGTGCTTGGTTCCTGCGGATCACCGACAAGTAACGCCAGTGGAAAAGAACCATATATTTTGTTTGGTGTGGAGATGTCTTCTGGTTTTTGGGAACCAAAGGGTAACACAGTTATGAAGATTGAGAACCATGTTATGCGTCCGTATATCTGCTACGACTGTACAAAAATAACGACAGCTGGCGCAACAACAGAGGACTGGATTGCTCTCGGCTATGTGATTCCGGACAATAAAGGAAGCTGGAAATATATTAGCAAGCTTGGGTATTCAGCTGATGATCCAGAGGTTAGATATCCAGTAGAAGTAAATGCTTCTTCAAGTAATGGTTACGCTGACGGGTGCTATACAGAGGACCTCGAAAAGGCTGGCGACGGTCAGCGAGAGGTTCTTGGCTCCGGCGGCCTGAACAGCGGTGCGTTTGGCGGCCGCCGGCATGCGAACCTGGTCGATGGGCTCGGTAACGCCTGGTGGGACTACGCCGCTCGTCTTTCTGCCTGTGGGCGTTGCGGACGCAGAGCGGCTGCATAAGCCTGGGGGTGAATTGCGACAGCAAGAGGGGATCTCCCCGTTATTGTTTCCCGGCGTAGCCGGGTGAATAGATTTTAAAATTTAGGACTTACAGCACAGTGGCTTCCGTTCTTGGCTCCGGCAACCTGAACAACGGTACGATTGACGGCCGCCGGAATGCGAACCTGAACAATGGGCTCGGTAACAACTGGTGGAACTACGCCGCTCGAATTTCTGCATAATATCGATGTGCTGTATTTCGTTTCCTCAGAGGAAACCCCGAAAGGGCTTGGGCGGAATGCCCGAAATAGACAAACCAGCATGTGACCGACATTTATGTCGGTCACACCCTGTGGCGGTAGTGGACACAGGAGGGGACTAGTAGTAAAACCGAAAGTCTTTGAAGCAGAAAGAAAGGAAAAATGAAAACATATTGTAAAGGCCTGGTTGTATCTGATACAGCCAAAATAGAAAATAGCATTGATGATTATTTCCATAATAAATACAAAAAGAATAGCACTGTACGCTTCATCTCTGGTTATGCATCGCAGAGCAGAGAATATGTAAGGGAAAACTTTAAACCTGGAAGTTCTTTTTGGAAAGAGACACTTCACTTGTTAAGTGAGGAAATGGCAGCTAATATTGCGGAAAGAACCATGAAGGAACATATTCTTATGTGGTGTCAAACCGCACCGGCAATCCGTTATACGAAGATTACTGACAAGGGAAGTGGCAAAATTCGAGATCTCGGATTAGAAACGGTACTTTTCCGATTGTATGAGGCAGTTGCAGGAGATGCTGCAAAACCTTTGTGGAAAGCAAAATTTGGAACCTATCAAGTAGCATCTATAAAAGGGAGAGGCCAAAGTTATGGAAAGAAAGCAGTAAAGAAATGGCTTTCTTCTGATGCAGATGGAACAAAATATATGACTCAATGCGATATAAGACGGTGTTATCCTTCGATTTCTCACGAAAAGTTGAGGGGATACCTGAAACGGGATCTACATAAATCGCACGAACTTTTGTATATGTTTATGACTTTTATAGACCTGTACGAAGAGTTCCCGAATCCGGAATCCAAAGACACTATGCGAGGAATTCTCATAGGATCTCCTGTTAGCAAGGATCTCTGCAATTATTTTCTTTCCTATGCATATCATTATGCAAGTGAAAAACTGGTAAAAATCTCTACCCGCAGAGGGAAGGCACGAGAAAAAAGACTTATATCACACGTTATATTTTATGCGGATGATATTGTATTGTTTTCCGGGAATAAGAAAGACGTCCATATGGCACAAAGAATGCTCATAGAATATATGAATAAGATTCTTGATCTGGATATAAAGCCTGATTGGAAAATGACAAAGGCTATGTATGAAGACAGGAATGGAAAAGCCAGAGGCTCTCTTTTGGACTATATGGGATTTCGATTTCATGGAGGAAATACAGTCTCAAAAGGATACCTGGGAAAACAGGTAAAGCATAGAAAAACGTGGGTCACAATAAGAAAACGTATATTTTTGGCTGCTCGCCGCAAAAGAAAGATATTTTCCGATAAACTGCGTAAGAAAATTCAAGTAAAAATGAAATTTGTACAGAGCGTGGTTTCTCAATTCGGATGGTTCAAAAGTACGAATATGGCTCATTACCGGAAAAAGAATCGGGTTGATCAACTTATAAAAATAGCTCGAAAAATAGTCAGCGATTATGCCAAGGGAAAAGAATATAGCACTGAAAAGTATTATAAAATGTGGAGGAAAAATTATGCATAAAACGAATTGTCCTGTATCACAGGGAAAAATCACTTATGCTACTTTACCCGATGGGACTGCAGATGTATGGATCCGCAAAAACGAAACTCAGCTTCCAGAAAGCGAGGAAGGCCCACAGGGAGTGGAAGCAGATGAAATCTATTTTAAGGTTACAGTGGACACTGTAACAAAAGAAGAAATATCTGCAGACATTGACTTCTGGTTCGACCAGTTAAAAGAGAAGGAGGAAGGTCTGAACGCAGATTATCTTTCTATTGAAACTTATCGTGCAAATAAGAAGAAAGAGATTTCGCAGATTTGCCAGAGTACAGTATTTGCAGGCGTGGACATTTCTATTTCTTCAGGAACAGAACATTTCAGCTTAAAAGATGAAGACCAGCTGAATTTATTTGGAAAACAGGCACAGCTTGCAGCAGGCAGTGAAAAACTGGAATACCACGAGGACGGAAATCCTTGCCGTTATTATTCTGCCGAAGACATGCAGAAAATTATTAATGGTGCAATGAAGTTCAAAAGCTATCACACAACCTATGGGAATTCACTGAACATGTGGATTAAAGGGTGCGCGAAAGCTTCGGAAATCGCCAAGATTGAATACGGAGCGTCGATCCCGGAAGAATATCAGTCAGAAGTTTTAAAGGACTATCTGGCCGAAATGGCAGCCGACAAGGAGGTTAAATGAATGCTCTGAAGACCATAGGCAGAAACGCTGTGCTTTTCGCTATAGGAGGTACGATTTACTACATGATCGAACTGATATGGCGAGGGTACAGCTCGCTGCCTATGGTACTGGTTGGAGGGCTTTGCTTCTTGTTTTGCGGTTCGATAAATGAATTTCTAGGATGGGATATGCTCATATGGAAACAGATGTTTATCTGTGCTGTCGGGATAACTGCAATTGAGTTCCTTTCCGGATACATTTTGAATATTGTATTGGGGCTTGGAATATGGGATTACAGCAATATGCCTTTTAATATAATTGGACAGATATGTCTTCCTTTTACTGTGGCATGGTATATCCTATCTCTATTAGCTATTGTATTGGATGATCATCTGAGGTATTGGATATTTGGTGAAGAAAAACCAAGATACAAGTGGAGGTAACGACGATGGATGAAAACCAGGTTTTAGAACTTGTGGAATTCTATGAAGATATGATTGAAAAGCAGGATGAAATCATAGTGAGGCAGAGCAGGTTCATCAAGAGCCTGGCAACCGAACTTTCTCATTTGCGAAATATGCTGAATGTAGAAGCGAGCGAAGATGAAAGACTTGACACAGGGATTATTGAAGAAGTAAAGGAAGAGTATGTAAGCATGAGGGAACCGTAGAGGTTCCCTTTTTTCATGGAGGTAAGGTATGGTGCATGCGAGAGATAGACCTTTTAGGCACAACACATTGGCATCTATTAATGGCGAAAGGAGGTTCTTATGCGAAAACTGGTGGATTGGTTAATCGGAGGTAATCTGGATCGGCTCTTAAAAGCACTCGGAGGGGAAGAGTAATGCTCGAAACATTTTGTCTATCTGTGCTTGGCAGCGGAGGTGTTGCCGGCATTTTTTTTGCTCTGATTCGTCACTATATTGAGCGAAGGCTCATGGAAGTGGAGGCACGAGAGCAGGAACGCATTAAGTATAAAATTGAACAGAGAAAAGCGGATGAAGAAATTACACATGCTACGGGGCGCGTGCTCTTTTGGCTACATCATGCAATTGTAAAAGGAGAGCATAATGGCGAGCTCGAAGAAGCATTTGAAAATCTTCAGCGTGCAGAAGCACACAAAAAAGAAATGGACAGAGAAGTTCTGGCCAAATACAGCATTGATTAGGAGGAATTACTTATGGAATTACTTAACTTTTTAAAACAGATTCCGTTCCCGGTATTACTGGTTGCGGTGTTAATTTTGCTTGTAGTGACTTTGGTTATTGCGTTTCAGTATGCCAAGCATAAAGGATTGGAAGGTATCCGTGAACAGGTATACCAGCTGATCCTGAAAGCGGAACATATGTATAAAGAATCAGGAACGGGACAGCAGAAATTGAAATGGGTTGTTCAGCAGGCGAGAGGATTACTGCCAAAGTGGCTGCAGGTTATTATGTCGGAAGATGCGCTGCTTAAGATAATTGATGTGTGGTTTTGCGGCGTGAAAGATCTTTTAGACGATGGAAAAATTAATGGTTCACAGAAGGAAGGGGCTTAAGCCCTTTCCTTTTTAGGGGGATATTATGAAAACGAATATAATGGGAACTGCAGTTGCTACGGTCCAGCAGATGCAGTCATATATACAGAAAGTTAATCCG
>ERZ825896.1800-NODE-1800-length-22597-cov-3.514373_pt1 | contig 22597 bp, 29 predicted proteins | sample MGYA00519858_ERZ825896 | MGnify/ENA primary metagenome ERZ825896 (study PRJEB31778, sample SAMEA3449214) | human gut metagenome | biome: human gut; feature: human-associated habitat; material: faeces | place: United Kingdom | collected 2010/2012 ...
TTTTGAAGGACACGGCCAGCATGGGACGGTTGGGATCGGCCTTGGTGCCTTTGATTTCCATGCTCTCCACACGGGCTTCATACTTACCAGCGGGAATTGTGGGGAAGTTCTCGCCGCCATTCTTCTTGGCATCCTCCACATCGGCCTGAAGGCCCTTCAAATCAACGGTACGATCAATTTTATCAAAGTCGATAGCCATAATTTTTTACCTCCAAAAAATGTAATTTAGATGTTCTTCAGAATATCGAACAGACCGGAAATGGCTTTAGCGGTTTTCTCTACTTCCTCCATTTTAGCCCGTTCCTCATCAGTAGGGGTGAACCCTTCCACCGGCTTGAAAAGATCATCCGTCAGGATAGTATCAAATAGGTGATCGGTGGCTGCTTCAGCCATCAGTTCACAGAAATCATCATGCTTCTGTGCATACATGATCAGGGCTTCTTTTGCGGCCAGCTTGTGAATGGCGGTCAGGGCTTCCGGGTCAATACCGGGCGGGGGGATCATGTTTGCGGCAATGGTGATCTTGCGGAAAAGTCCCCGCTTCTCCATTTCCACCTTGAACTTGTTCAGCGCATCATTCATGGTGTTTACCTCCTAAATCTGATTGGAAATGATCTTTCCTATTTCCCTCACGGGATGGGCGATTTTTTGACGATCAACCCGCTTCCCTTGAAGAACTTCCATAATGGCGGCGGCTTCCGTCTGAATATCCTGAAAGGCTCCGCGGTTGCTCTCCAAACCACTTTCATAAGCGGTCAGGTCAGTATCAACCTTGGCTTGGGTATAATCAGCGGCTTCCTCCACCTGTTCCACATGCGTTCTTAACCACTTGGCGGCATCATAGCCCATGTGATCTTCCACCAGTTCCAAGAAGTGGCGGAACTCAAACAGCGTGTAAACTGAACCATCTTTTAGGCTGACCACGCAAGGGTAAGGGTCAATTTTCATCAGGCATCATCCTTTACAAATACCCTTGATTTTTCTTTTTGGCTTTTATATTTTCAAGGACTTCCTGCAAACCATAGGCTTCAATTTGGCAGTGCCAATGCTCTGAACCGAAGCGACGAAAAATGCAGTTCTGACAGCCGGATTGCTCTTTGTGGAACTTCACAAGAGTTTCCACACAGGCAAGAGTCTTTTTACTGCTGATCATTCTTCACGCTTCTTCCGGGTGCGCCGGGGCGGGTTCACATCCATCTTGGGTGCAGGGTCGCTATCCTTGGAGCGATCCCACAGGTGGCAAACATCGGGGCCGCCTTCCTTGTGGCAACAATGGGCGGCATCAATGTTGGGGCAAAGGGGGATTTGCGGGTTGTCATTGTGCTGGGCAAAAATCCGATCCCCGTCAGGGCATTTGGGGAAGCCGATGGAATTGATGGAATCATCTACATTCCCGCCGCCCGGTGTCCATGTACCATCAGGATCACCAACCGCCGCCCGCTCAGCATCTTCTACATCTTCAGGATCGGGGGCCGGGGGCTCTTCCTCTTTGGGCTTTTTGCTCCGTCTGCTGGGCCGCTGTTCGCCGCTGTCATCCGTTTCCGGGTCGGGGGCAGCCGGGGTATTACCGCCGTGCTTCATGGCTCCTGCGGCCTTCTGGTTGGCTTCCTCGTAGACCTCACAGAAGGCTTCATAATCCAGCGGGATTTCCTTGTTGTGAACGGTCAGCCGCCCACCGCCAAAGATCACTTCCGAAGCCTTGAAGGAAAGAACCCGGTCATTATCATCCGCCACGATACGGGCCACAAGGTCAACCATACCGGCAACCTTGTTGGCAACCTTTTCCCGAAGATTGGGGCGGATAGAACTGATTTTGTCACCGCTCTTGCGGGTAAGGTCACGGCTCCGATCCTCATGGCTGATCAGGATGATGTTTTCATAGTCTAGATTGACCAGCCGCTTGACGGTGTTTAGGAATTCGGAAGTTACCATATCCCAAGCCCGGAAAGAATCATCACTTTCATGTTTCCAGCCCTGCCGGTCACAGATATACACCCGGCAAGCCTCATAAGTATCTTCCAGAAGGTCAACCACAATGGTTTTGAAATCGTTCTGTTTCTTTTCCAGTTCGGCCACAGCATCGGAAAAAACATCCCACGCCAACTGCCGCTTGGTCAACCGGCCTTCCACTGTCACCGTGTCCCGGATTGCGATATAAGGGGCATCAACAAACTTGATGTTGCCATCCGTGTTCAGCATCAGCGGATCAGGGAAAGCATTTGCAAAGAAGGTCTTTCCGCTGAAAGGTGCGCCATACACCCAAATAACCTTCTTCTTGGTGGCGTTCAAATTGCGCCGTTCATTTTTGGGAAGTAACATATAATCCCATCCTTTCTCACAGTATTCTTGATATTCACACCAACCGCAAAAGTGGTTAGGGTTCTTTGGAAAATCTGTGGCTTCAGCCATGTGCTTTGTGTCGCTTAAGACGTCCACAATTTTCATGGGGTCATACTGAACCGGCAATAAAGATGGTTCAGCGTCCTTCAAAGCATCCTGCAACCTGTCCCGGAATTGCTGAATGGTTTCCGTTTTCTTCTGCCTGATTTTCACTTTTGGGACAATCAGAAAATACATATTCCTGATCCGGTGGCCGGGGTGGGTCAGTTCATACCAATACTTGTATTCATGCAACTGACCGGAAACGGCATAGCTTTTGGCATTGTTGGAATATTTGAAGTCATACAGATCAAAGACTTCAAATTCTTCTAAATCTTCACCAGAAACCAGCCCATCCAGCTTCAGCCCTTTTCCAACCGGAACCAGATAATCCATGAATCCAACAAAATCAGCATTTCCAATAGGAAGTTCATAGGCTCCGCCCGGTGGCAACATGGCCTTGGCCTTGGGAATCATGGATTCCAGCTTCATCATTTCATTCACATGATCATCCGTCAGAATTGGGAAACTGTTCTGATAAAATTCAAGGGCTTTTTCCACGTCTTCTTCAATGCCGGTATGTAATGCCGTTCCCAAGATCAAGGCGTTATCAGGATCAGTGTTCGGGATGGTGTCTATACCGGCCACATATCGCATTTGGTATTTGAAAGGGCATCGGTTAAAGGTTTCAACTCTGCTATGTGACACTCGCACGATTTCACCCCCTTCACAATTTTTTTGAAATTTTCAAATCCTTCCGGGTAAAGAACAAAGCCAAAGCACCCGGAACGGTTGATTTGCCAAATATTACGCTTCTGAAGGTCTGAAGGTGCGCCGGTGGTAGCCTTTAGTTCCACTTCAAGGGCCAGCCCTTTCACCACGATCCGCATATCAGGAAGCCCGCTTTTCACATACCTCCCCCCGCCCCAACGCTTTTCCCAATACCCACAGGGCGGGGCGCTCATACGGTCAACCGGCTCCCCCAAGGGGTAAATCCCTTCAGATTCCAGCCATTTCTTCAGGCGGTTTTCAAAATTCTTTTCACCGGCCACGGTTTTTTACCCCCCCCCGCTGAATCAATCCATGATCCCAAGCGTGTTTTGTGTTCTCTGATATGGTGGCCCACTCCAACTGGGAAGCCCTGCAATCATGCTTCTTCCCGTGTTTATGGTTAACCACCGGCTTTTTTTCCGGGTTTGGAATGAATGCCAGTGCCACAAGGATATGTAACCGGCAATTCTCCCCATCCAGTTTCACCCGAAGATAACCGGAACCATCATCATAAGGTTTTAACAATTTCCCGGTTTTCACTGAACGGACTTGGGCCAAGCGGTTGATTTGATAGTTGGGGTGGCCGGGGCATGGGTGCCATTTAATAATCATCCAAGGCTTCACCCCTCCAATATCTTGATCAGGTTGTGAATGCCACGGGTTTGAAGGCCCTGAATCTTGCCGGTTCCGGCGTAGAACTGGAACAGTTGATCATCAGATTTCCGCCAGCAATGGAAGTGGCCGGTTTGCAGGTTCTTCAACTGGTATTCAATCCCGTGGGCTTCAAACTGCTGGATAGCATAGGCGATCCGGTCAGGGTTTTTGGAAACCCGTTCTTGGTGGTTCCGGTGGGCGTGTTCCCGCAATGCGTCCCAAACTTCATCCCTTGGCATTGGGTTCACCGCCTTCCGGCTTGGGAACATAATCTTTAGCCGCCTTTCCCGGCTCGCAATGCCAGTGACGGAAGCAACAATGGGGAATGGTGCCAATCACAGAACAATAACCGGGTTCATCGTGAATACAGGTGGCGCAAATATCAATCTGCTTTTCCATCACTTTCCACCATCCTTCAGGGTGATTTTCACATAACCGGCCTTGGCGCTGGATTTGGAACATTCCGCCGCAATAGCGGGGTATTTCTTCTTCAGCTTGGCGGAATCAATACTGGTGGCCGTGGTGGGTTCAACCAAGGTCAGGTTCAACACATCACTTTCAAACTTCTTCACGCCAAACTTCATCATGGCATCATACAGGGCCGCTTTCATGGTCTTTTCCTGATCCTCAATGGCCTTCTTATGGGCGGTCAGGGAAGCAATAGCGTTCAGGGTGGCAATCTGGGATTGCTGGAAAGCCTGAAGCCCTGCTTCTTCATCGAAAATGGCTTGTCCGCATTTATCCGGGTTTTCCGGGCAAGCGTCAGCACAGGAAGCCCGATCCGGGCAGAAGTGGCAACACCCATCAAACTTGCCAAAGGGACACGGGTTTTCACATTTGGTCATTGTCTGCACCTTCTTTCAAATAAACATCATGGTATTGAAGCCCGAATTCAAGGGCCGCTTGGTGATCGTCAAAGTAAATATCCACAAGGTTTTCCCCGTACTTGTCCACCACCCATGAAGCGGTTCTGTCCTGCACTATGTAGGTTCCAACCCCTTCAACCTCCAAGACAGTTCCGAATGGCAAGGGGGACGCACAGGACACGCCAGCAACCAGTTCTTCACCGGAAGCCCCATACACAATCCCATTGGGGCGGTTCTCTGCCCATTGCCCACAACAGATTTCACAGGCACAGTAAGCCGTTACCCTGAATTCTCCCAAATATACCGGTTCCGGCTCCGGCTCCACAGGCTTCAAAGAAACTTCCGGGCTGGGGATCACAGCTTGGGTGGGCTGAACTTCAGCCGTTTGGGAAGGCTCGGTGTCCGGCTCTGCCGGGGTTCTGCCGAAGGCATGGGCTGTAAAGTGGCCAAGGAAGAAACCAACCACCAGCCCCATCAGAAGGGCCACGGTGAACATTCTGCGGAACCACTGATTTCTTTTAGCCTTTTGGGTGGCCTTCCTCGTATTTTCTGAACAATTCATCGTTGTAATCCTTTCGTCTTTGAAGGGTAGAATAAATATCTTCTTCCACCGTCCCCGGACAGATCATCCAGTAATAGAAACAAGGGCGATTTTGACCGATCCGGTGAATGCGTTTTTGGGATTGCTCCCACAGTTCCCAACCTTGGGGAAGGCTGAAGTAAATGATCTTGTTGGCCTTTTGGAAGTTGCCCCCCATTGCCCCGGCCTGATACTGAATGAAGGTCACGGAATTGGAACGGAAGTTGTAAGCGCCCAAATCCTTCACTTCACCGGATAGGATGGAAACAGGCCGGTTCATAGCCTTTACAATCCCCTTCATCCGCTCCATTTCTTCCGTGAAGTTATAGAACACAATCAGGCGATCTTCCGTACTCTCCACCAACTCCCTGAAGGCTTTATAACGGTGGGGGTTATACAGGCCGCAAAGCTGACGGGCATACAGGCGGCGGGTTAAGCTGGTATCACCAATCAATTCCCGTTCATAGCTTTCATTGGAACCCCAAAAATCTGAATCAAGTTCAAATTCCTGAAGGGTGGCGGTGTTTATGCTGATCACCCGTTCCCGCCAGAACTTCCAATATTCCTTTGCCGGAAGCATTTTCACCGGGATCATAGTCTTTTCTGGAAGGTCGATGCCGGCATCGGCGGTAGTCATAAACACGGCCCCATGTTCAGCCAGCTTCTTTTTCAGCCGGTCAACATTTTTGTAACCGGTGATTTTCTGCCGCCAAAACCCATCTTCTTCAACCCATTCCGTTTCAATGTACTGTTTCCAAAACAGTTCCTTTGATATGTTCCATCCCAAAAGGTGGCATTGGCTCCACAGCTTTTCATACTTGCCCCCGGTTGGGGTGCCGGAAAGAAGGATCACATTGTCAGGCTTCAGGCCAAGAATGAACTTTGACCGCTTGACGTTCTCATTCTGAATCAGGGAACTTTCATCAAGCATCAGTGTGAACCCGGAAAGGGTTTTCAAAATCTTCCGCCTGAAGGTCAGTTCATAGTTGATCACGCCACAAATCCGGGTGGGATTATCTGTTTCAGAAACCGCCGCCATAAACCATTCAAATTCTTTCTTGTTGGTCAGGTCATAGATCATCCAACAATGGTTCATGGCGTAATTCTCAACCATGTGATCTATCCAATCGGAAATCTTGGAACATTGGCAAATCAACAGGTTTACCCGGCTATTCAGGATCAGGGCTTTTTCTGAACCAACAAAAGTTTTCCCAAGGCCCATATCAAGGTAATAGGCGCATCGGTTGTGGCCTTCTGTCAGGTCAAGGGCCTTCTGCTGGTGCTGAAACAGCGTGATCATAGGGATTCAGGGGTTTCTACCATAGTTAGGTAGTTGTCCACATTCACCCCACGGGAGATCAGTTCAGCTTTTATGGCGTTTCCAAGGGTGCTGTTCAGGGCGTAGGCGCTCACCTGTTCGGGGGTCATGGAAGTAAGGTTGAACAAGGACGCTTTCACCAAATCAGCATGACCGCCGCCAAAGGGAGAAAAGGGGTAACAATCGGAGGCGGCTTCTATGTCACAAACAACCATAGACATCACAGCAGCGGGACGGTTTTTTAACATCTTCACCGTGTTCAACAGGTGATCGGTTGTCATTTCTACGGGACTGAAAGTTTGTCCACCTGCCCCAATCCATAGGTTTCCATCAAAACGGGTTTTCACATTCATCATCCTTTCTTTCCGGTCAGGCGGACAATGTAAATACAGTTGCCCACCCGGTAAGCGTCATACCCCTTCGGGTACTGTCCGTTGTATTTGCGCTTGTGGGTAGAAATGGTGGAAAGTTTGGCCTTGGCTTCCTTGTCAGTGGCATACTCAAAGCACATATTCTTTGTGTTTCCGCTGGTCAGGAAATCTTCAATAGCCATGACTTCCTCGCTCTTGACTCCACCGTTGAAGGCTTTCTTGGGCGGGGCCTGAACATTGTATTTGATTTCCATTACATCACCTTCTTACAGAATTTCCGGGGCCGCTATCGTGTCGATATACAACAGATCTTCAGTTCCGGGGATAGGCTCATACAGGCTAACAGTTTGGGGTTCTTTGGCGCTCTTGCGCCGTGCATTCCCAATAGCTGACCGCATAGCATTACAGGCCACAGTGACAAACTTCGCTTTTTGCAAATCAGGAAGGGCAAACCACCGCTTCACGCTGATCAGATACCGGAAGATCACCACATCAAACCATTCCGCCCGGTCAAGGCCTTGTTGGTCTAAATACCACCAAACAATATTGATATTGTCCGTAGCAAATTGGGCTTCTTTCGGGGTAAGGGGGCGTTCATAGAACGATTTAGGCAACCGTACACCGCCGCCCACCTCGTTTTTCGCTGGTTTCACTCATTCCCCCCCCAATCTGTCAGGCAGTCAGACCAAAGAAGGTGTTGAAGACTTCAGCGCCCACATACTCCCTGAACTTGGTGGGGTTAATGTAATAATTCCACTTGTTCCCGGTGCCGGGAACCGCATTCCCAAAGGGCAGAAGCCTACGCTGAAGGCCGATCCGCACAAACTGATCAGATTTGCCCATGCACCGGGCCGCTTCCTTCACGCTGATCTTCTTCACCGAAGGCGGTGCATCCATCACCGGAGCCTCTCCATAACCCATCAGAAAATCAAAGGTCACGCCGGTAACATTGGCCAACGCCTTCACCCGTCCCGGGCCGGGGGTGTTCTTCCCGGAAAGATACTGACTGATTGCGGCCTTGGAAATGCCTGTTCTGTCAGAAATAGTGGATTGCTTCAAGTCCGCCTGTTCCATTGCGTACTTCAAACGCTCTGCAAAGGTGTTCACGCTTATAACCTCCTATTCATTTTTTGCGGGAAACCGGCTTCTTCAAGCCGTTTCCGAAGTGCTGACATAAATTCACGGGTTCGGTTAATTGGTAGGCCAGCGGCCATCCGTTCTTCCTCGAAGGCGAAGCGGATTTCCAGTTGATCCACCGAATAATCAGCCCGGAAGGTTCGCCAAGTACGATGTTCCATATCCAACAACTTTGCCCATAAATCCGGGAAATGCTTTCGCAGTTTTCGCAATTCTTGAAGGCTCTGTAACGGGCAACACCAACAGGAAACCCGGTGGAAAATCTCATACAAGCCGCCCCAATCAAACCCGGCTTCATAGCAATACTTCAGGCAATCCGCTTCTGTCCACCCCCATTCCGCCAGCGGGTGGCGATGTTCCGGGTTTTGGTTATGTTCCCGGTTTAATCGGGCCTGTTCGTCAGCGGCAAGGCCGATAAGCTGGATCATGTTGTATTTGCTCCGCAAAGCATCCAAATACTTGTTGATCACTCTGGTTTTCAGGTACTTAGTACACCAACGGGCTTTTGGTCCCGGCCAACTCCAACCAGACTTATCTTTTAATGCGGGATTGCTCCGCTTGGATTGGTAGTCATACATCAGAAATTCAAAGGTGTGTTCACCTTTCAACCGTGTGAATTTGATACCGGCTCCGGTGAAAATCTGTTCAAGGCGGTTGATATGATCAACCATTGCCGGGAACTCCATTCCAGTGTCACAGTAAATGACTTCATGCAACGGATATGTAACCGGGTCTTGCTGGTGGCGCTTCAGCCATTCAAGGCCAAGGGCGGTGGAATCCTTACCACCTGAAAGGGACAGAACCCAATATTCAGGCTTGGGGGGGGGGACTATGCACATTCATCATCAACCCTCTACCGCATATCCCGGTATGGGTTGATTATTTATCATCTGCGCCCCCGCCCAAAACATTGTGAAAAACAGCTCATAATTCACCATATAGGCATAACGCTTATACATTTTCTTGCAGGTAGCCCAAGCGCAATGCCCTCTTTGAATAGCAATTCTTAGATATGTGATACTAACATTAAGTTTGGTAGCAATTTCTGATAAAGTTGGTTTATACATTTCAAACTTCCTCCTGAAATTCACAGTCACAATCCGCACAGATTACATGAACTTCTTTGGTGGCCCGGATAATGGTTCCGCAACAGGGGCAAACATACTTGCGGGAACTTGATCCCCCCCCCTTGCTGGAACCCTTCAGGCTCAAAGGCCGGGGCCGAACAAGGGTAAATCCCTGTTTTCCAAGGCTCTGAACAAATTCAAGGGTTTCCGGGGAAAGGGTTGTTTTGTGCCAGCCGTACTTCTCGCCTTTCTCCACTGTCAGGCCGTGGGCTTCAGCGGTTTCCCGGAACTTCTTGTTGTGGTACAGGCCAGAACGGGAAGTGTCCTGAACACCATCCTGAAGGTTCTGGAGGTGAACCATTTCATGAAGCAAGGTTCCACAGGTTTCTTCAAAGGGCCGGTTCAGGTATTCGGCACACAGATTGATTTCATAGTGACCTTCATCCTCTCCGGCCTTCCAAGCTTTCCAGCCGGTACACCAGCCGTAAGCCCCACGGGTATGATCCGGGGAAACAGTGATTACAGGCTTTTCCAGTTTGTCAGCGAAGTACCGGGCGTTGAACTTTGAAAATAAGTTTTCAAGTTCTTCAATAACCGGCTTCAGGCTTACTTCATTCACGGCTTCTTCTCCTTCTAGAGCACTTATAGTGCTCGATTGGGGTATAAAAAAGTTCTTGTACTGTCTTACCAAAGAAGTTGGCAATCCGAATTTTAACTTCATCACGGGGAACTCTTTCATCCCGCTCATACATGGCCCAAGAAGATTTTGTAATACCAAGAGCGGCGGCAATTTCTTCTTGGGTTCGATCCCCACGCAGTTTGCGAAGAATCATTCCCGTGGTTTCCGTCTGGATCATGCTTTCACTTCCTCTCATGTTATTTGCCCCCCCCCCATCATCAGCACCGGTGGGGCAGTTCCGGTGGACAGGGTCTCCCCCGTTTCGGGTTAGTTATTCAGCAACGCAAAATCTTCAATTATTACAGCATTCGCTTTGTAATGATCGTTGTATGCTTTCTTGAAAAGACTTGCATTCATGTAGTTATCAAACTGTCCAGCAATGTATTTCACTTGTGCTTTCCGGGTATCATCCCAATGGACAGCAATTACAAAGTATTTCATATTTCATACGCCTTTCGTTTTTATTTTTGTGCACCCTTTGTGCTCCTTCCGCTATTATAGTACACTATTTGTGCTCGATTGTCAACGACTTTTGCACACTAAATGTGCACAAATAAAAAGGCCACATTTTGTGCACAATAACAGATTGACGGAGTGCACAAAATGTGTATAATAGAGGTGAAAGGGGTGTTACTAATGGCAAAGTTCAATGAACGCTTGAAACTTTTGCGCCGGGAATCCGGTTTATCACAACAAGATTTTGCCAAGCAACTTGGAACTTCCAAAAGCAGTATCAATATGTATGAACGAGGTGAACGGGAACCAAGTTTAGAAACTTTGGAAGCCATTGCCGATTATTTCAATGTTGATATGGATTATTTACTTGGAAAGTCGGATCACAAAAGCAAATCAGCATGGTTAGAAGATATTGATAATTCCATTGATCTTGACATTCTGCGTTCCCAAGTGAAGTTTGAAAACCTGTTCCCAATCGAAAGAAAAAGATACCCTTTAATTGGGGCCATCGCTTGCGGGAAACCTATCACCGCCAATGAAGAAATTGAATTATATATTGAAGCCGGGGCTGAAATTGATGCAGATTTTTGTTTACGGGCTGAAGGTGACAGTATGACCGGGGCTAGAATTTATGACGGTGATATTATTTTCATCCGTAAACAGAGTATGGTGGATAATGGTGAAATCGCCGCTGTGATCATTGATGATGAAGCAACCCTGAAGCGGGTGAACTATTATCCTGATAAAAACCTTCTAATTCTGAAAGCAGAAAATCCCAAGTATGAAGATTTGGTATATACCGGGGAACAGTTGGATCATATCATTATCCTTGGAAAAGCTGTGGCCTTCCAAAGTGATATTAGATGAAAAAAGGGAGGGGGTGGTAGAATCATGAAAGAATACTGTTTAATTTGTGGTGAAAAAATTCCTAAATTGCTTCATGCTCAAATAGGGGATGGTTCAATTTGTGTTCCTTGTGCCCGTATATGTAACCGATCCACCTTGGCAACCGCTGAAGCTGTGAGAGCGGCTTGGGAAGAAAACCACAAACGATTCAAGAATTTCAAAGAATCTGTTGTAATTACCGAATTCATGGCTGGGTTCATATTTGTGGATATGGAACATGAATGGGCCTACATATCCGGGCAAAAGAAGCAAAAACAAGAACCCATAGTATTCTCTTTCTCTGAAATTGAAAAATACCGGATTGAAAAGGTTGGAGAAAAAACCGTAACCAAAACCAAAGGCGGCATCACACGGGCCGTAGTTGGTGGTGCTTTGTTCGGTGTTGGTGGAGCCATTGTTGGGGCTTCTACCGCAAAACAGGAAACAAAAACAACCGGTGGTGTGCCTATGCTCTATATTGATTTGGATTTTCAAGGTGTGAAAACCACCGTAAGCATCAGTAATCCGCCCCTGAAAGCCGCCCAAACACTGGATAGCATGATTAATGTGTAACGCTCCTAAACCATGAAAACACCGGAAGCTCAAAGAGTTGTGCAACAGATAACAGATCAGATGGGGGGTATTTTCTTTTAATACTCTTTCTTATATTTTTTTAATTCAAATTTCAAAGATATAAAGGTATCTGTTATCCGTTACAAAATTGAAGAAACTTCAGTTTCTTCAATGTTTTTCAGCGTTACAGATGTGCTTCAGATAAGCAAAAAAAGACCGCCCCCGGTGGTAGCACACCGGAAGCGGTCAGGCGAAACAAAACCCTTTTGAAGTTAATGTTTCAACCACCATTGAACATTATATCACATGGGGTTTAGCTTTGCCATACCTATTTTCCCTAAGAGGACAGGTGATATAATGCGAAAAATGAGAAATTTGAAAGGGCTAAAATTTGGAAAGCTCACAGCGATTTGCCCGGTAGGTAAGAACAATAAGCGTTCCCCGAAAGGGGGCGTAAAAAGTTGAGGAATCCAAATAAGTATGGATCTGTTGTGAAGCTATCAGGCAACCGGCGAAGGCCCTTTATGGTCAGAAGCGGCGTGTATGGATATGATGATCGTGGCTATCCGCTCTTTGACATTATCGGCTATACCTCCACCCGTGAAGAAGGGAATATCATGTTGGCCGAATACAACCGTGATCCATGGGATGTGGACAAGGCCAAAATCACCCTTCAAGGGCTGTTTGACTTATGGAAAGAAAAGAAAGCTCCGAAGCTGGGAGATTCCAACCGTGCTTCCCTGTTTTCAGCTTTCAAGCATTGTTCAAAGCTGGTGAACATCCCGTATAAAAAAATTCGCTCATATCAAATGCAAGATGCCATTGATGGTTGTGGAAGGGGGTACAGTACCCAAGCGTCAATTAAGAACCTTTGGGGCCATCTTGACCGGTTCGCACTTGAACTGGATATAATTACCCGTTGTTATTCTGACTTGCTGACCTCTGATCCCATCCCGGAAACAACCCGTGATCGCTTCAGTGATGAAGACATCAAAACCATTTGGATGCATGCCGATGAACCTTGGGTTGATACTCTTTTAATCTTCATCTATTCGGGCTGGCGGATCACTGAACTTTTAACATTGAAGAAAGCAGATGTTGATCTTAATGCCGGGACTATGTTTGGTGGCGTTAAAACAAAAGCTGGAAAACAAAGAGTGGTTCCTATTCATTCTCTCATTCGACCTTACATAGAACAACGCATGACTGAACCGGGTGAATATCTGATCAGCTATAATGGGAAGAAGTGTTCTGAAAGCAAGTACCGGGAAATTTGGAAAGGCATCATGGAATCTTTTGGAATTCAAAAAACACCCCATGAGTGCCGGCACACCTTAGAATCGCTGTTGGATAGCGCTAAAGCAAACCGGAAATGTATTGATTTGATTATGGGCCACAAATCTAAGGATGTTGGAAACCGGGTCTATAATCACAAGACTTTGGATGAACTGAAAACTGCTATTGAATTGATAAAACGATAAAGGGGGGGGGTAAAAATAGTGAAGAAATATGAATGCTTGAACATTGTCCAAGTTCGGAAAAAAATCATGGAATTGACCAAGATTGAAGTGATGGAATCCAGCGAAAAAGAATATTGGCGTTCTATATGCTATGCCATTAAGAGAAGGAAAGAAAATAATTTTGATACTATAGAATATACGGGTGGGGATGATCGAGATTATGAAATTTGGATTGGTTGGGATGCTGAATATAAAGTGTATTTGGTAGGCGTTGAACTAATTCAGTAAGTCCTTGAATTTTGTCAAATCCTATGGTATTCTTTTGGTGGTGCTACCGATAAACGGCAAGCGGTTAGTTCCCCTGACCAGATCAGGGGTGCTTCTTGCCCCCTGATCTTCATAGAAAGGGGGGCTGACAATGGTTACATATTCTGATCTGATTCAGACAGGTATTTTAGTCGTTGCCATTATTGCCCTGTTCATTCAGGCCAATAAAAAGAAGTAACCGCCCAGCTTCCCGGCCAGCGGTTACTTCTGTAATCAGGTAGGGGGCTAACCGTTTGCCGGTGGCACCCTCGTTCTATATTCAGTATAATTCAAAGCTGCTGAAATGTCAATAGGGGCTGTTCAAAGCGGTGAACATTATAGACCGCTGAACACTGAACTAATAACAAAATAGTAACAAAAAAAGGCGGGAACCCCTGAAAATAAAGGAGTTCCCGCTTTTTCTGTGTCTATTATACCATAAAACGGCTCTTAGTGGAAGAAAAACTGTCTCAGGCCGCCCCAAGCAGCCGGGCGCAGGACGCCACCAAGAAGCACACCGCAAGCCCGATGGCCGTAGGCAGAGCAAAGGAGAGAAAGGTCCATTTTGCGCTCTTGGTCTCCCGGCCGATGGTCATGCAGGTGGTGGAACAGGGCCAGTGGATCAGGGAAAAAAGCATGGTACATACCGCCGTCAGCCAGGTCCAGCCGTTGTCGGTCAGCAGACGGCGCAGATCGTCCAGGCTGTCGAACTCCAGAATGCTGCCGCTGGCCAGGTAGGCCATGATAATGATGGGGATGACAATCTCATTGGCCGGAAAGCCCAGAATGAACGCCATCAGGATCACCCCGTCCAGCCCCAAAAGCCGGGCAAAGGGGTCGAGCAGGCCGGTACAGTGGGCCAGCAGGCTCAAATCGCCGATCCGAACGTTGGCAAAGAGCCAGATGATCAGCCCCGCCGGCGCCGCCACTGCTGCGGCCCGCCCCAGCACGAACAGGGTGCGGTCCAGCACTGAGCGGACAATTACCTGGCCCACCCTGGGCCTGCGGTAGGGGGGCAGCTCCAAAGTAAAAGAGGAGGGCACCCCTTTCAGTATGGTGGCCGACAGCAGCCGGGATATCCAAAAGGTGAGCAGTACGCCCAGCAGGATCACCGCCGTCAGCATCAGCGCCGACAGCAGGGTCCGGCCCGCACCGCCCGCCGTGCCCACAAAGAACATGGTAATGATGGCAATCAGCGTTGGAAACCGCCCATTGCAGGGGACAAAGTTGTTGGTAATGATGGCAATCAGGCGTTCCCTGGGGGAGTCAATGATCCGGCACCCCACTACCCCAGCTGCGTTGCATCCGAATCCCATCGCCATAGTCAGCGCCTGCTTGCCGCAGGCCTTGGCCTTCTGAAACGCGTGGTCCAGGACAAAGGCCACCCGGGGCAGATATCCGAAATCCTCCAAAAGCGTGAAGATAGGAAAGAAGATTGCCATAGGCGGCAGCATCACAGATACCACCCAGGCCAATACCCGGTAAACGCCCAGTACCAGAGCGCCGTGGAGCCATTCAGGGGCGTTCAGATAGAGGAAGAGCTCCGTCAGGCGGTCCTGAAGCCAGAACAGGCCGGCGGACAGCAGCTCGGATGGGATGTTTGCCCCCGAGATGGTGAGCCAAAAGACGCCTGCCAACAGGAGCAGCATCATAGGTATGCCCGTCGCCCGGCTGGTGAGCAGGCGATCCAGCCTGCGCTCCCGGCGGCGGTAGTCGGTCCGATCATAAGTAGTTACCGCTCCGGCAATCTCTTCCGCCCGGCGCACCAGGCTGGTAACAATTCCATCTCTTAAGGCATAGCGGTCCAGTCCGGCGCGCTCCAGCTCCATCCGCACCTCCAGCAGCTTCTCCTGGAGCTCCCCATCGGTCCGCGGCTCCCACCCCAGCGCCGCAGACATAGATGAGACGAGAGCGGGATCCTCGTCCAGCAGGCGCAGTGCCGTCCAGCGGGCCGGAAGCCGCCCCGCCAGTCGCTCCTCCAGGAGGGGGCAGAGCGCCTCTGCGGCCTTCTCCACCTCGGGGGCATAGCCGATCCGGGGCGGCGCCGGGGGGTGGGGCGCGCCGGCGATTCTCTCCAGTGCGTCCATCAGCTCCTCCAGCCCTTCTCCTCTTCCCGCCGCCGTCCCCACCACCGGAACGCCCAGCAGTTCTGACAGAGACCCCAGATCCACTGCAATCCCCTTGCTCCGCGCCTCATCCATCAGGTTCACGCACACTACGGTCCGCGGCATGAGCTCCAGTGTCTGGAGCACCAGATTCAGATTCCGCTCCAGACAGGTGGCGTCGCATACCACTACGGCGGCGTCGGCCATACACCGGCGTGGAGCGGCCTGCGCGCCCTCTGCTTCGGCGGCGGCGCCGAAGCAGAGAAAGTCCCGTGCCACCTCCTCTTCGGCGGAATGGGCCATCAGGGAGTAAATACCCGGCAGATCTACCAGGACATATCCCCTGCCCCGGTGCTCACACCAGCCCTGCGCGTTGGTCACCGTCTTACCAGGCCAATTTCCTGTGTGCTGACGCAGTCCAGTTAAGTAATTGAATACGGTGGACTTCCCCACATTGGGGTTGCCTGCCAGGGCGATGACCCGGTCTTCAGGTCCCTTTTTTTCTATGAGCAGCCCACCGTCCACTGCACCCGTTCCGGTGGACGTCATTGTCAGCCCCATCTGCCTCTCTCCTCCTGTCCTGCTGTTCCATCAAGCCAGCACGGGCCGGCGGACGAGCTCCTGCTCCCGGAGCCCCCCAACCTGGATGCCCGCCGCGTCCTTCCCCCGCAGGGCGATGACTGCTCCGCGGATCAGATAGGCCGCCGGATCCCCTGCCGGGCTCTTGGCGATACAGGTCACTCTCGTTCCCGGGATCAGGCCCAGGTCCAGCAGCCGCCGCCGCATGGCAGGTTCAGCCTCTATCTCCTCCACAAGGGCGCTCTGGCCCACCCGGAGCATGTTCAGGGTATGCCTTGGGTTCATATCTCAAAACTCCTCATCATAGATTAGAGTCAGGAAACTTTGTTTCCGCACCCTATCTTATTGCTCCCGCTCCCAATTGGTGCGGCGGGTGAGGAGGCGGATGTGCATGTCCCGGGAAGAAAATCCGGATTTCTACACCCAAAAGGGCTACCAGCTGCGTAATCATACCGAGTTGACCGGCGCCATGGAGGATTATCTGGAGATGATCTGCCGCCAATCCCTCTCCGACGGTTACGTGCGCATCAACTTTCTGGCCGGGCGGCTCAATGTGCGGCCCTCCTCCGCCTCCAAAATGGTCTACCAGCTGCGGGATTTGGGATATGTGGCCTTTGAGAAATACGGACTTATCCAGCCCACCGAAAAGGGATGGACCCTGGGCCGCTACCTGCTCTACCGGCACGACGTGCTTCACCGCTTTTTCTGTATGGTCAACGGCTCCGAGGATGAGCTGGAGCAGGTGGAACAGGTGGAGCACTACCTCAATGAGGAAACGGTGCGTAATCTGGAAACCCTGATGCACCGCCTGGAGGCAGAGCATGGCTAAGCACCGCCGCACCCGAAAGGCCGGAGGTGGATCCCCGGTCCGGCGCATAGCCGCCTTTCTCCTGCTCGTGCTGCTGTCTGCCCTGATATTTCTGGCTCCCACGCTCCTCCGCCGCCCTGTTCCGGTGCCTGACGCCGAGGCGGAGGCCCGCGTGACCGCCGTGCTGCCGGAGGGGCTGGACCACACGCGGCGCAGCTTCGTCCTCACCGCCTGTTCTCTCGTTGGGCGGGTGGGCTACTTCTGGGGCGGCAAATCAGACGCCCTGGGCTGGGACTCCCGGTGGGGGGCGCCGGCAGTGGTCACTGCGGAGGGCGGCAGCGACACTGGAGCGATCCTCCCCTTTGGCCTGGACTGCTCTGGCTATATTTCCTGGACCGCCGTTAACGCAGCGGAACATACGGACGCCCTGAATGTCATTGGCAGCGGCGTTCGGGACCAGTGGGCCAAGTGCCGTCCAGTGACGGCCTCAGAAGCTCGATCTGGAGACCTGGCGTTCTTCCCAGATCTTTCCCATGTCGGAATCGTCGCGGGCCGTGAGGCCGATGGAACTTTGCTGGTTCTCCACTGCTCCCGTACGCTGGGCGGCGTGGTCCTGTCGCCCGACGCCGAGGCCATCGGCTTTACTCTCTTCGGCGATCCCGACTACTATCTGCTCTATGGGGACACCATGCCCTGATTGGCCTCCCCGCCATATGAGGGCCCATTATCCACGCAGATATTCGAAAAACCCCGCCGAAAAGCCGGGGACTCATAAAGCAGTAATGACAACTTGAAGCCCCAAAAGCCGTCATTCGTGCGGAGGATACTGCAAAGAGCGTGTTCACCCCAGTGAGCCAGCTTCCAGCACAAGCTCCGATAAAAGCCGTTATCTGAATGCAGACAGGGGCGCCCGAATGATTTTTGAAATCATTCGGGCGCAGTTTGAGTTGCCAAATGGACAGTATTTAATGCGGGTTGATTTTCATAGAGAACTTCCAGTTCATTGAGTCGTTGCAAAATCCCTTTAGGAACGAAAGGGCGCACTTCTATACGCTCCGGCCGGGAGTATCGTGCGTCCTGCGGAGCTGCATTCCCGGCCGGCAGAGGAAACCTGCTTGACCGGGGTTTCGACACTCCGTTCTGTCAAGGTGGCCGCACCCCGCGGCAAAGCGAAAGCTGCTATCCCCCGTGGACTTGCCGTCAACGTACCCGCCCTCTGAATCGCCCCGGTGTGATCCTTCGTTCACAAAATATTGATACTTCTTTCAGAGTATTTTCAGCCTTCCATGCTATCATGTCGCTGAACCAAAACCGAAAGGACGTGATCCCATGCGAATGAAACTGCTCTCCTTTGCGCTGGCCGCAGCCATGCTGATCTCCTGCGGGTCCTGCGCCGCCGCAGCCGGCGCAGACGAGGTTCTGATTACCCTGTCAGACAGCGGCATAACAGTGGACGGTAAGACCGCCTCCACTGATTCCTCCAGCGCAGTCTACACTGGAAATGATATCATCTATTATGAAGACGGTACTGACAGCTCCTATGGAGAGGGGACCGCCGACGAAATGCACTCCGCCTCTGAGGCGGCGGCCCATACGGTGGTCGCCATAACCGAGCCCGGCGTCTACCGCCTCACCGGCTCCCTCTCCAAGGGCCAGATCTTTGTAGATCTGGGCGAGGATGCAAAGACCGACCCGGACGCTGTAGTCACGCTGATTCTGGACGGCGTGGACATTACCTGCACCGTGGCCCCGGCAGTCTTTTTCTATCGGGTATACGAGTGTGACGAGGCGTGGGTGGCCTACGACGAGGGCGAAAGCGACAGCTATTCCGCTTCCGGGACTGTGGACACTTCCGCCGCCGGGGCTAATGTGATTCTCGCCGCCGGAAGTGAAAACAACGTCACCGGTTCCCATGTGGCCCGCATCTACAAAGAGGGCACCACAAAGAAGCTCCATAAATATGACGGAGCTTTCTATTCCCGAATGTCCATGAATATCAACGGGGACAACGGCGACGACTCCGGCGTGCTCAACATCACAGGCGACAACGAGGGGCTGAACTCCGAGCTCCATCTGACCATCAATGGCGGCGCCATCAGCATTGAAAGCCAAGACGATGGTATCAATACCAATGAGGACAACGTATCCGTCACCACCGTCAACGGCGGCAGGTTGACTATCAACGCAGGTCTGGGCGCTGAGGGGGACGGCATTGACTCCAACGGCTATCTGACCATCAACGGCGGCGAGATTTGGACCATGTCCAATGAGAGCTCCCCCGACGGCGGTATCGACGCAGACGGGGCTATCACGCTCAACGGCGGCACCCTGTACGCCTTTGGGACCCGCAACGATGCCGTCGACAGCGCCTCCGCACAGCCCTATATGGAGCTCTCCTTTGCCTCCACTCTCCCCGCCGGAAGTGTCATTTCCATTGCGGACCCGGATGGAACGGAGATCATGAGCGCCACAACTTTGAAAGCCTGCCAGTCTTTGACCTTCACCAGCGCCGGTCTGGAGGAGAATGTGGACTATGCCGTCTATGTGGACGGCGTCCAGCAGCAGTATACCGGAAACCGGTCGGGTATGATGGGCGGTCCCGGCGGTTTCGGCGGTGGTCAACGTCCTGAGGGCATGGAGCCGCCTGAAGGGGCCGATCCCTCCCAGATGGGGGAGCGCCCTGAGCGGCCGCCCGAAGGCAGTGCGTCCGGCCCGGACGGCGAACCGCCTGAGGGGACCGCTCCCGACATGGACGGCAGGGAACCTCCCGAGGGCTTTGAGGGCGGCCAGGATGGAATGCCCGGCGGTATGGGCGGAGGATCCGGGGCCAATACCGAGGGCTCCACCGCATTCACCATCACCAGCGCTATTCACGCTTTCTCTGGCGTCTCCGACTCACCCGACGGTTCGGGTAAGACCCGGGTCACCTTCACCGTCAACGGCGGCAAAGGGATATCCAGTGTGACCTCCGGCACGGCTGTGACCCTCACCGGCATCACTTCCAATGTCTCCGACCTCTCCGCCAGCGACGTGCAGGTTACCGTCACCGACGTCCCCAGCGAGGACTATGCCGAAACCTGCCTTCTCTCCGACGGCCTGGACGCTGTAGCCGCTCTCCTGCCCACTGCAGACGGTACGTATCAGCTCACCGTGGCCGTGGTGAGCGCCAACGAGTCCTATGCCGGTGTCGGCCAGTGGCAGTTCACCATTGGAATCCTCCCCTTCTCCGACGTGCGGCAAAACAGTGGCAGCTATGAGGCGATTCAGTTCGTCTACGACAGCGGGCTTATGGAGGGCACCGGCGGCGGCATGTTCTCTCCCGACGGCACAGTGACCCGCGCCCAGGCCATCACCGTCCTGGCCCGACTGGCCGGGGCTGACGCCCAGGAGAGCAGCGCATTCTCCGATGTAACTGCAAATTCCTGGTACAGCGGCTATGTGGGCTGGGCCGTAGAAAACGGTATTGTCCAGGGGGATGGCCAGGGACACTTCCTCCCCGACAGCAATGTAACCGTCGAGCATATGGAGCTGATGATCACCCGATACGCCGGGGCAAACGGTATTGACTATACCCCCTCCGCCGCCTCAACCGGGGACCTCACCCGGGCCGGGCTGGCCCAGATGCTGATGGAATTGGCCCAGGCGGTGTAGCGCGCTCAACCCCCCCGCAGCAGACAAGTGAATACGCAAAACGCAGGAACAAGCGGCCCAGTGGGCCGCCTGTTCCTGTCTGACTGTATAGCCGCCCCGCCATGCTCCCACGGAGCACCGGAAGCGTACGCATCAGGCGCTTTCCAACCTCAGGCCGCAGAGCCCTGCCGCTCCGTCTTCGCCAGCTTGATACAGGCTCCGATCACGCCGAAGAGGAAGAAATAGATGAACATATTGCGCGGATAAAACCAGGTATACTCGGCCACGCCGATAACCAGAATCCCGCAGAATCCCGCCAGGGCGGCGGAGAGCATGGTCCTGACCCTCCTGTCGGTGCTCTGGCGGAACGCCTTGACGCCGTTCTTGAGCTGGGAGAGCAGAAGGGCCAGATAGGAGATCAGGCCCAGGATGCCGGTCTCCGTCCACATCTGGAGGTAGTTGTTGTGGGTGTGGATGGGATAATTTCCGTCGAACATGGTGGGGTAATTCTGCTTGAAGACCTCCTGCATCACATCATTTCCCAGGCCCACCCCTCGATACCAGTAGTCCTTCATCAGGTTGGCTGCAGCTTCATAGATGGCAAAGCGGTAACGGGTGGAACTGTCCTGGGTGTTGCCAATGGTGAGAATGCGGTTATAGATGGTCTCGGGCAGAATGGGCAGGGCCAGCAGGCCCAGCACAATGATCAGAGGAATGAAGCGCCAGTTCTGGAATCCCAGGAAGATAATCACCGCCAGTGCCAAACCGATCCAGCCGGATCGGGAATAGGTCAGCCCGATGGCTGCCACGCAGGGCAGCAGGGCGATGAAGGCCCACAGTTTGCCCCGCCAGCTTTTGGATGTGGCTATCAGGGCCAAGTCCAGTGGGATCAGCATAACCAGGATTTCGGCAAAGTTGTTGGGATTGTCAAAGAAGGAGTAGACCCGTCCGGGCATTCCGGCGTTGACTGTCAGGTCCTGCTGGGAGGCCACCACCTCCACCCCGATATAGCCCTGGTAGCAGCCGTAGAGGGCGGCCAGCGCCACTCCGAAAACGGCCATTGCCACCACGAGCTGGAGCTGCTCATATTTGCGCACCGCGCTCACCGTCACCAGGACAATGAGGAAGGCCGTTATGTGGAAGGCAAAAAAGCGCAGGGACATGGTCTCCGCCAGAGACGCCGCCATGCCGTAGCAGATAAAGCCCATATAGAGGGTCATATAGGGCCCCAGCCGGTCCAGCTCCAGGCGGTGCTTCGGCCGGGAGGCCGCGCCCAGCAAGAAGAGGACGGTCACCGCCACGGCCCCGAACAGGGCGTACAGGTTGTCCCACATCGCGTGTGGGGCGACCAGCATGGCCAGCATAAGCAGGCCCAGGAAGAAAAAGGACGCTCCGCCCACGGCGGCGACCAGGCGGCAGAAGAGGCTGCCGTCCCAAAAGCGCCGGCCCAGCCTGTAAATCCACTGGAGAAGGGCGCAGGGAATATTGATCACAGCTGTAAAGAGCCGGCAGGCCACACTGTCCGGCCAGCTTCTGGGAATGGTCCCCTCACGCCAGAGAAAGCGGCACAGCCCGCTGCCCCTCACGGCGCAGGAGAACCCCTGTCCCAGGCGGTGGAAAAAACGGCCCAGCACCCCCTGGCGGCCCGCGTCCCGCAGGAACGTCCAGACTGCGGCCAGCAGGCGCACTGCCGCGCTGTTTTGCGCAATTGTCATAAGCTTGGTTACTCCTCCTCAGCGGTTCATTGCCTTTTCATAGACGCCAAAGGTGGCGCGGGCCATCTTGTGGACCTCAAATTTTTCCTCAATGGTGCGCCTGGCGTTGGCGCGGCACTGCTCCAGATAGGTGCGCACATAGGGCTTTGGCAGAATGTTATGGGAATACTCATACAGGGCCTGATCGCTCCATTCCTGCATGATCTCTTCCGGGCTCTCGCTGAGATGGTAATAATCTTTTGTAAACCGGGCCGCTGC
>ERZ825896.1803-NODE-1803-length-22590-cov-3.239494_pt1 | contig 22590 bp, 21 predicted proteins | sample MGYA00519858_ERZ825896 | MGnify/ENA primary metagenome ERZ825896 (study PRJEB31778, sample SAMEA3449214) | human gut metagenome | biome: human gut; feature: human-associated habitat; material: faeces | place: United Kingdom | collected 2010/2012 ...
GCAGCAGCGACCCGTACATGGTCATGGCGGACTTCAAGGATTACCGCCGTGCCCAGCACGACCTGCAGCAGCTGTACCGCGACAAGCAGAAGTGGAATCACATGAGCCTGAAGAACATCGCTAACGCCGGTATCTTCAGCGCCGACCGTTCCATCATGGATTATGCGCGCGACATCTGGGGTGCTGCTCCCGTCAAATAATCATATCTTTTGATTTTTGCCGTGCCCCGTGAGGGGTACGGTTTTTTATTATCCAAAGCGAGGACAACTATGTCTCACACCTATTACAACAGCCTGGATACCGCCTGCAAAACGCCTTTTGGCGCGGTGCCTGCCGGGCAAAAGGTCACTTTTCGCCTGACGGTCCCGGAATCCCTGGGCTATGTGGACCCCCACCTGGTGCTGACCAAGGACCGCGAGGCTCCCGTGCATTACCGCATGGAGTTCGCGGGCCAGACACCCCAGCAGAACCACTTTACCTTTACCATCGCCCCCACCACGCCGGGTCTGTACTTTTACCACTTTGACCTGTACACCGATTTCCGCCGCATCTACCGCGATGCCGGCGGCGAGGGCGTGCTGAGCTGGACCGATGGCACCGACTGGCAGCTGACCGTTTACGAGCCGGATTTCAAGACACCGGACTGGATCAAGAACGGCACGATGTACCAGATCTTCCCCGACCGCTTTTGCGAGGGCAAGCCCGGCAAGCCGATGCCTTTTGCCGACCGCATCTACCGTGAGGACAAGACCGGCGAGCCCTACTTTTGGCCCACCGAGCAGCAGGAAGGCTACCTAAACATGGACTATTACGGCGGCGACTTTGCGGGCATCCAGCAAAAGCTGCCGTACCTGTGCGATTTAGGTGTCAGCTGCATTTACCTGAACCCCATCTTTGAGGCCCACGCCAACCACCGCTACAACACCGCCAACTACCTGAAAGCCGACCCGCTGCTTGGCACGAACGAGGAGTTTGCCGCCCTGTGCGCTGCCGCTGCCAAAGAAGGCATCCGCATCATTCTGGACGGTGTATTCAGCCACACGGGTTCGGACTCGGTCTACTTCAACCGGGAGGGCCGCTATGGCCCGGGCGGTGCTTATCGCGATCGCAATTCACCCTATCGCAGCTGGTACGACTTCGACTCCGGCTATCCCAGCGGCTACCGCTGCTGGTGGGGCTTTGAGACGCTGCCCGAGGTGCAGGAGGACTCGCCCTCCTACATCGATTTTGTCTGCGGCAAGGGCGGCGTCATCGATACCTGGCTGGGGCTGGGGGCTTCGGGCTTCCGGCTGGATGTGGCCGACGAACTGCCCGACACCTTTATTGAGCGCATCCGCCAGGCCGTCAAGGCTCACGGTGAGGACAAGCTGCTGATTGGTGAAGTGTGGGAGGATGCCACCACCAAGGAGCCGGCGGCGCACCTATCTGCGCGGCAAGGGGCTGGACGCCGTGATGAACTACCCCTTCCGCAATGCGGCGCTAAGCTATGTCACCGGCGGCGACGTGCACGCGGTGGCCGAGCAGATTTTGAGCATCTGCGAGAACTACCCTGCCCCGGCGCTGAACTGCGCGATGAATTTCCTATCCACCCACGATACCGAGCGCGCTATCACGGCCATTGCGGGTGAACCCGCCAACGGCCGTGACCGCTACTGGCAGAGCGGACGGCACATCCCTGCCGAGAAAATGGACGATGCCATGCGCAAACTGCTGCTGGGCTACGCCATGATCTTTACACTGCCCGGTGTGCCCTGCATCTACTACGGCGACGAGATCGCCATGCAGGGCTACCGCGACCCGTTCAACCGTGCGTTCTTTGATTGGAACAGCACCGAGCAGCGGCTGCGCGGCCCGCTGAAAACGCTGGCCCACCTGCGCAAAGGCTGCGACGCCTTCGACGGCGGGCGGCTGGAGATCGTGCGGGCGGACACCGATGTGCTGCACTACCGCCGCATCGGCAAGACCCAGACCGCCGAGATCATCCTGAACCGCGGCCCTCACCTGATTGCCGAGCTGGCCTTTGGCAAGTACGCCGAGGTGAACCCCGGCGGCTTTACCGTGCTGGTGGAGGAAAACCACCCCGCACATGTTGGGTATTTCTCCATTTACTGATTTTTAACGATTTATAAGCAAAAAGCATCCGCTTACCGCGTGACAAAACGCACGATAAGCGGATGCTTTTATTTTTTATGTTCGCGGCCGGGCAGCGGCAAACTGCACACCAGCGCAATGCCCAGGGCCAAAGCCAGGGCGATTTTTAAGGTTTCCACACCTTTGTTCAAAAACAGCGTGCGGTCATCCCGCAGGAAGTAATAGGCGGTGTAATAGATGCCCGCCCCCGGCACCAGCGGGAAGATGCCCGGCAGCAGAAATACCGTGACCGGGGCCTTGTGGTAGACCGAGAAGAACCGTGCGCAGAGCGTCAGCGGCAGCGTGGCGATGAGCACCGCAACGGGCGCACTAACGCCCAGCAGGTCGTAGCAGAGGATGTAGGCCATCCAGCCCACCGCGCCGGTCAAGCCGCCCGCCAGATAGTGCCGCTTGGGCACGTGGAAGGTGATGCCAAAGCTGATGGTGGCCACCACCGCCACCACAAACTGTGTAAGGTAGTTGGTCCAGAGGGGCGTACTCATACGGCCACCCCCAATCCGTGCATGACCAGCCAGCCCAGCACCACGCCGCAGGCAATGCTGCCCGCAATCAGCACCGCATCCAGCAGGCGAATGGAACCAGAGAGGTAGTCGCCGTTCAGGATGTCGCGCACGCCCATGGTCAAAGCGACGCCGGGGGTCAGCACCATCAGCGCACCGATGATCGCCGCATTGGCACTGACGGCGGGCAGTGCCGCCTGCACCCCGACCGACCACACCGTGCAGGCAAAGGCCGCCACAATATCGGTAAAGATGCGGTTGATCTTATGCTGGCCGAACCACTGGCAGATCAAAATTTCCAGCAGGCCCGCCACGGTAGCCACGGCGGCGTCCAACGGTGTACCGCCAAAAAGGTAGGCGAATCCAGCCGCGCCGACGATGCAGGCCAGCCGCTCGCCCGCCGGCGAAGTGCGGGGCACAGACCGTGCCTGCTGCAGGCGGGCTTCGGCTTCCTCGACCCCCAGCCGACCGGCGGCCAGCTCACGGGAAAGCTCGTTGATGGCTTCGACCCGGCCCAGGTGGATGGACACTGACGGCACATGGCGGATGAGACTGACGTTGTGGGTGCTGCCCATGGATGCTGACGCGAAGATGCCGTTTGTAAGCACATAGACATGAAAGTCCCGCACACCCAGGCTGTGGGCCATGATCTCCATCGTCTGCTGGACGCGAAAGACCTCGCCGCCGTTTTCCAGCAGGGTCTGCCCGGCGTCCATCACCAGGTCAGCCGCCCGTTCCAGCAGGTCATTCTCCACGGATATTCTCCCGTACATCGTTAAATTCCGGGTAATGGGCGTACAGGTGCTTGGCGATGGCTTCCATCAGCAGGTAGTCATGCTCCGAGTCAATATCAATGATGCCGGTGTCCATCATAACGCTAACGCCGAACTTGGAGTGCCACAGGATGGGGTCCGGGTTGTCCACCAGAAAGGCGCGGCGGATGACGTAGATGGAGGCGTTGACATCGTAGACCTCAGGGGCCTGCTGGCGGCCGGTGAACTGGCTCTCGATGACCATCTCGGCGTGGTCGCCCACAATTTTGAACATGTTGAACCAGGGGTTGCGGCGGGCTTCGCAGACGCTGAAGATGATCTGCAGATCCTCGCGCTCCTGCGCTTTGGCAAAGGCGTTCTCGATGTCCTGCTCAGTGCGCAGGGGGCTGGTGATGTCCAGGTCGATCATAGCGTCGTAGGGCTTGCCGGTGCGGGCCTCCATACGGGCAAAGCTGTCCTTGTAGACCTCCACCTTGGGCACACGGTCGCCGCCCAGCTCAGCCCCGCGGGGCAGGTAGATGACCTCGGGGTATTCGGCAGCCACCAGCTTGGCCAGGTCCTCGCTGTCGGTGTTCAGGGCAATGTCCACTTCCAGTTCGGGGTGGTTTTTGATAAACAGTTCGGCGGCGCTCAAGGAGTAATAAACCAGCGGTTTACCGCAGAAATTTTTGAGATTTTTGTTCTTAAAGCCTTTGCTGCCTGCACGGCCGCAGATGGTGATAAGCAGACGTTTCATATCAGTGTTCCCCCAAAGTCAGTTTCAGGACATCCAGCGCCAGCGCGGGCGGGTTGCAGCTTTGCTGTTCGTCGCCCAGGGCGTAGTCAGTAAAATATTCGATCTCCCGCTCGTAGCGGCGGTTGACGTCCTCTTCATAATGCTGCACGGTGCCGTCGGGCAGGGTCAGCGTACCGGCGCCAAAGTCGGCCAGATAGCTGCCATCGCGGCAGAAAAGTTCGATGCTGCGCCGATAGCCACGGCCGAAATAGTCAAGATGCACCTCGGCCAGCAAGGTGGGATACTTGGCGATATAGACCGACAGATCGTCGGAGTCGATCTCCAGATCCGAGTAGGTGCCCTTAAAATTGTACAGCTGCTGCGGCACGCCGAACAGGTCCACAAGGTAATCCCACTCGTGGATGAGGTCGATGGTGACGCCGCCGCCCAGCGCCTTGTGGGCGCTGTAGACCGTGCGGTAGTCGACACCCGGCCGCCAATCCGGCAGGTAGCTGGAGCAGATGACCCGGGCGCAGTAGGGGTGCAGCGTGGGCAGCAGATCTTTGAGGGCCAGCATCACACCGCACCAGCGCATGGGCGCGGCCACGTAGGCTTTCTGGTTTTCCGGCAGGCAGTCGGCCAGGTTCAAGCCGGTCTGCTCGGCAGAAAAGATCGGTTTTTCGATAAAAAGTGCTTCACCGCGGCCCTTCACCTGCTGCAATGCCTCGACATGCAAGCTGGTGGGGTTGGTGATAAACACCATATCATACCGGGCAGGCGCGGCGGCCAAATCGGTGTACTGGGCGTGCAGCAGCTCAGCCACGCCGTCCCGCAGGGGGCGGTGCAGGTCACTGCGCAGGGCATCGGCCTGCAAGGTCCAGCCGCGGTCGGTGCAAAGGTTATGCAGGTTTTTTAAGTGGCGGGTGCCGATGGAACCCAACCCCACAAACAGCGCGGTGATGGTGCGCATGGATCAGTCCTCCTCGATTTTGTCCATCAGCTGGATGGCCGCCAAATCCTTGGTAAAGCTCCAGCGTGGCGTCTCAGTGCCCTTCAGCACGCCAAAAAAGTTCGTCAATTCGTCCACATAGGCGTTCTCGACGATGTTGTCGCTATAGCGGCTGTCATGCTCAAAGCTGGCGTAGGTGTTCACAGGCTGCTTGTCGCCGTCCTTGAACTCGTACAGGGCCTTGGGGTTACCCTCCCAGAAGAGGTGGATGCCGTCGCCGAAGCACTCAAAGCTGCGCACAGCCTTGCGGCTGACCACATCCGCCGCCAGCACACCCTGCACGCCGCCCTTGTGGCGCAGCAGCAGGGTCACGCAGTCTGGGTACGGCAGGCCCAGGTCGCTGATGGTATCCTTCTGCACAGTGACAGACTCGACATCCCCGAAGGCATCCAACAGCCAGGGCAGGTCGATGCCGAATATCTCGCGCACACCGCCGGTACGGGCATTGCCCACAAAGAAGTTTTTGTAGTTTTCCCAGGGGTGCCAATCCGGCAGATACTGACCGATGTGGTAGATATAATGCACCGGCTTGCCAAAAGCCTGCACCTGCTGTTTGATGTACTGCGTTTCGCGGCGGTACAGCATGGTGGAGGAGAGGAACAGCGGCAGGTTTTTGGCGGCCGCCTTGGCCATGTTCTCGGCGTAGCCGTCCCCTACCAGGTTCAGCTCGGTAAAAACAGGCAGGTCGTTATCCAGCAGTTCGCCGATGACCGCAGCGTGGGAGAGCGGCGCGGTGCAAACCAGAGCGGCGTCCGGGTGCTCGGCGGCCACGGCCTCGGCAATGGTGGGATAGGCGGCATCCGCCAGGCCCAGGGTGCAGGCCTCGGCACGGCGGGCCTCGGCGGTATCCACGCCCACAATGTGGAGGGCGGCGTCAATGCCTTTGGACAGGCGTGCGCGGCGCTTGCCCATACTGCCCAGACCAACGATCAGAAGTTTCATACCAAAACGCTCCTTTGGGGGTCAAATTCCGGCACTGGGCCGTCATAAAATATTTTAGGCTTTGAGAAATCAAAGTTTTGCAGCACGGTGCAGATCTTGCCGCTGGTGTCCCCGCCGCCGTAGGGGCTTTGGGCCGTGGCGGCGGTGGCGGCAAACTCCGGACTTAACGCGCGGCGCAGGGCGGCCTCAATGACCGGTTCCTCGGCATCACAGCACAAAACGTTGGCGCAGATAGCGCGCCCCGCCTGGCGCTGGCCGATATTGACGGTAGGCACCTTAAAGGTCGGCGTCTCCACCACGCCGGAGGAGGAATTGCCCGCCACCAGCGCGGCGTACTGCATGGCCGAAAGGTACCGCCGCAATCCCAGGCTTTGGATGAACCCGGCGCGATCGGGGTGTTCGGCGGCAAAGCGCTGCATGCGGGCCGTGCAGATCTGCCCGCCTGCGTCGGCGTTAGAGCCGGTGATGAGCCAGTAGACGCCGGGCACGGCTTCCATAGCGGCGCAAAGGGCTTCACTCTGGGCGGCGGGCGAGCCGGCATCGGCAGAAGTCTCGGGGTGGTAAGTCACCAGCGCAAAGGGCTGCTGCAGCGGGAAGCCTGTGGAATTGCACAATTCTTCCCGGCTCATTTTGGGCAGAGTGCGGATGTTCTCATCGCCCAGGCCGCCCACGCAAAACACCGTTTCGGGAGCTTCGCCCATACGGACCAACCGGGCGGCGCTATCAGCGCAGGACGGAAAATGCACCGCTGCCATTTTGGTGATGCAGTGGCGGTAGTATTCATCCGCCGCGCCAAGGGTCACATCCCCGCCCGAAATGTGGGCGATGGGGATATGCCGGGCCGCCGCAGCGGTGGCTGCCGCGAAAATTTCAAACCGGTCGCCCAGCAGCAGCACGGCGTCGGGACGGTGGGCGGAAAAGTATGCGTCAAACACGGTAATGGTGCGGGCAATGGTCACGGCCACCGGCTCGTTCTCATCGCCCACAAAAATCGGCAGACGGGCCGCGATGGGTACGCCGTCGGCCTCGATCTCCCGCACTGTCTCGCCCAAACGCGGGCAGAGGTGCGCGCCGGTGGCCACCAGCTGCAATTGCAGCGTGCTGGACGCCGCCAGCTTTTGCACCACCGGGCGCAGCAGACCGTATTCCGCCCGCGTGGCGGTCACTACACAAATCGTGCGCATAAAACCTCGTTACAGCTCGATTTTTTCATCCTCGGCAAAGTCGCGCTTGGCGGCTTGGCCCAGCACTTCGTACCAGCGCATGGGGGAAATACCATCCCCGGGGCGCTTGGTGGTCAGGTTCTCGGTGGTAAAGATCTCCCCTGCCTTGATGGCGCGGGCAGCCACGATGCTTTTGCGGGCCACCGTTTTGTTGGGGGCTTCGCTCTCGGTCAGGTGCTTGTGACCGTCGCCCAGGGCGGCTTCCACATGGCGCACCGCGTCCACCATAGCCTTGAACTCGGCAGGGTCGAGGCTGGCTTTCTGGTCAGGGCCGGGCAGGGATTTATCCAGCGTGAAGTGCTTTTCGATCACCTGCGCGCCCAGCACGGCAGCGGCGACGTCACACTCCCAGCCGGGGGTGTGGTCGGACAGGCCCACCGGCAGGCCGAACTGGTCGAACAATTCCATCATGGCGGTGAGGTTGGCGTCCTCGTAGGGGGTGGGGTACTGGGTGTTGCAGTGCAGCACCGTGACCTCGGGGCAGCCGCCATCGTCCAGGATGCCCAGGGCATCGGTGATTTCATTCAAGTTGCTCATGCCGGTGGAAAGCAGCACAGGGGTGTGCAGCTTGGCCACTTCCTCGAGATACGGCAGGTTGGTGATCTCTCCGGAGGGCACTTTAATAAGCGGCAGGCCCAGAGTGCCCAGAAACTGCACACTGGGGATGTCAAACGGCGCAGAAAGGTACTGGATGCCGATGGAATCGCAGTATTCTTTCAGCTCCTTATGCCCCTCGAAGGAGAAGTGCAGCTTGCGGATCATCTCCAGCTGGCTTTCGGCCGCATCGGTGGTCTGCTTCTGGTACTCAGCCTTCTCGGCGAATTTGCTCACGACCAGTTCAGGCACAGCGGTCTGGTACTTTACAATGTCCGCGCCGCACTCTTTGGCGGTCAGGGCCAGTTTTTTGGCCATTTCCAGGTCGCCGTTGTGGTTGACACCGGCCTCGGCAATGATGGTTACGGGCATCAGGGTGCCTCCTTTACTGCTGGCTTTCCAGCTTGCGTCTCATTTTTTCCAGTTCTTCCAGCTGGCCCATATCCATCCAGCTGCTCTCACTGATGGGATACACGCCCACCTTCTCGCCAGCGGCGCGGTAACGCTCGATGACATCGGGGAAGCCGATCTTCTCGCCATCGCGCATCTCCTCCACCACGCGGGGCTCCACCACGTAGACGCCGGTGTTGGTCAAGAAGTCCAGCTCCGGCTTCTCGCGCATGGCGGCAATGCCGCCGTCCTCGCCCAGTTCCACCACGCCGTAGGGCACGGTGTAATGCTTGAAGGCACAAACCATCGTGACCAGGTTGCCGTGGGCCTTGTGATACTCGTAAATATCGCCGAAGTCCACATCCAGCAGCGTGTCGCAGTTGGTGAAGAAGAAGGGTGACTTCATCTTGCCTTTCAGCAGGCAAAGGCCGCCGCCGGTGCCCATAAATACATCCTCGTCGGCGAAATTGACGGTGTAATCCTTTTCCAGTTCGCCAAAATAGCTTTTGATCATGCCGCGCTTATAGTTGACGATCATGGTGAAATCGTGGCAGCCAAAATCACGGAAGCGGTCCATAATCAACTCAGCGATGGGCTGTTCCCCTACCGGGATCAGCGGTTTGGGCAAAATTTTGGTGTAGGGGTACAACCGGGTGCCAAGACCGCCTGCCATCATAACGACGGGGATGTCGGCGCGTTTGCGGTTGTCCACATCCTCGCCCCGGGCAAAGACGATGTCGGTGATGACGCCGCGCTTGTTGAGGATGGGCAGCGCGTCGATGCAATGCTTTTGCAGCATTTTGCGGGCTTTTCCGCGCTCCGACACCGGCAGGCTAAGGGGATGGTAGTTGGCGGCGTTATCCACTGTCTGGTCCGGCGTGCCGCCGCGCAGGAAGAATTTGCGGATGTCGCCATCGGTGATAACGGCTTTCAGCTGGCCTTCCGGCGCGATGAACAGGATGCGCTGGCCGGTCTCGTCCAGCTTGCGCAGGGTCTCCAGTACCGTAGCGGTAGGCTCGATAAACAACTCTTCTACTTTGATCAAGGGTCAGCCCCCTTTCGGGCGGTTATTTTTACAGTGCCAGCACGGCCTGGCAGACGCGCTCGCAGTCCTCCATGCTCAGGTTGGTGGAGCAGGGCAGGTTGACGATGTACTTACGGTAATCCTCGGCCTTGTCCAGGGCGTAGGCCTCGTTGCGGGGGTAGTCGGCCTGCTCATGGATGAGCGCCCAGACCGGGCGGGTCTGGATATGCTGGGCCTGCAGCTTTTCAATGACGGTGTCACGATCCAGGCCGGAATCCTTCAGGTACAGGCTGAAGAACCAGTGGTTGGAGCGGCACTCTTCTTCGCGGAAGGGCAGGATGCGCAGACCCTTGACGCCGTCCAGGGCGGCGACATAGTGGTCGTACAGTTCCTTTTTATGGGCGATAAAGCCCTCCAGCCGTTCCAGCTGTGCCAGGCCCAGGCAGGCCTGTACGTTGGTCATGCGGTAGTTGTAGCCCACCTCGTCATGCAAAAATTGCAGCATGTCGGCCTTGGCCTGGGTGGAAAGGTGCTTGGCGTGCTCGGCCCAATCGGGATGATTGGAGACGACCGCGCCGCCGGCGCCGGTGGTGATGATCTTGTTGCCGTTGAAGCTGTAGCAGCCGATATCTCCGATGGTACCGGCAAACTTGCCCTTGAAGGGGCCGTCGATGCACTGGGTACCCAAGGCCTCGGTAGCGTCCTCGATCAAAATCAGGCCGTAGCGGCGGGCGATGGCCATCAGGCGGGGCATATCGGCCATGTTGCCGAAGACATGTACAGCTTCCAGCGCCTTGACATGGGCACCGGTGGTCTTGTTGTACAGTTTGCCGTCGCGCAGTTCGCAGTGGTTGGCGCAGAAGTCCTCAACAGCGTCGGGGTCGATGCAAAGGCTGTTGTCGCAGCCGATGAAGATGGGTTCTGCGCCGACGTAGCGGGTCAGCGGGTTGACAGCGGCGATGAAGGTCAGGGTCGGGACGATGACTTCATCCCCGCGGGTAATGCCGGCAGCCATAGCGGCCAGGTGCAGGGCGCTGGAACCGGCGTTGCAGGCCACGGCGCGGGGCATGCCCACGTAGTTGGCCAGCGCTTCCTCAAACTCGGTGACTTTGCCGCCGCTGGTGGAGACCCAGCCGGAGGTGATAGCCTCGCTGGCAAGCTCTGCTTCGCGGGGGCCGAAATTCGGGACAGAAAGCGGAATAAATTCAGACATGATACTGCCTCCCAAACACGCGGGGCGGTGGAGCCTGCCGCGTGGCATAGTTACAAAAACATTCTATTTTATTATACCGCATTTGGCTGTGTACGACAAGTAGCAAACGAAAAACAGGCGGCTTGCCTCGCACAAACCGCCTGTAAAATGTTTGATTTTAAAAGCCGATATGGTAAGTCATAATCGGCACGTTGTAAGAGACTCCCTGCATCAGCCGCACCAGATAGCACACGCCGCTGATGATGTGCCAGCCCAGCGCCACGCCGCACAGGACGGTGCTGGCGCTTTTGGGCTTGGCGAGTGCCTGCTTGAGGAAGATGCCCACCGATTCCAGCCAGAGCACCCAGAAGCAGATGAACGGCCCCCACCAGAGGTTGGCATGGTACAGCCGGTCGCCGCCCTCCACCAGCAGCAGGGCTTCGGCCATGGCGACAGCAAACAGAAACAGGCTGAATTTATAACGAAAGCTGCCAAAAGCTGGCCAGCGCAGCAGCAGCGCCACCGCCGCCACAAAGGGCAGGGAGCGGAGCAGGCCCAGCAGCGCGGCCTCGTTAAAGACACCCCACAGCAAAGCGTGGCGGTCGAACTCGGTGGTGAAGATCAGCCGCAGACCGCTGCCTTCCTCGGTAAACAGGACGTTGGCCTCGAGGATGCAAAGCCCCACACCGGGGAAAACGCTGCAGCCCATCAGCACCTCATTGCCAATATTTTTTGCACGGGTGCGTATGAAATCAGCAATCAGCAGCACCAGCAGCGCCGGGGCGAAAGCGAAGATCAGGTTTGCCTTAAAGGCGGTGGCTGCCGTTAAAAATGCCGTGTAAATCAGCCAGGTGCGCAGATCGACCCTGCCGTCGATCCCCTGCCAGGCGCGGTAGAACCACAGCACGGCCAGCAGCGCAAAGGGAGCCAGCATAATGTACGTTGTGTTGTGGTAAATTGTGCCGGTGATGGTACCCTGATACCAGTAGCCGCCACGGGGGATGTAGACCGCCTGGGCCAGGTTGACCACAAAGCTGGCCAGCAGCCGGGCGGGCAGGCTCCATTCGGGCAGGGCGGCCTTTAACCCCCAGGCAAACACAACCACAGCGGCCAAATGAAACACGGCCAGCAGCAGCGCAATGCCTAGCTTGCCGCCCGCGGCATAGGCCGGGCCGATAAGCAGCGAGGTGGCCGAGTAGATCAGCCCGCTTTGGGCAAAGTGCAGATGCTGCCCCAGGTCGGAGGTATAGGGGTCCTCGCCCCGGCCGGTGGCACAAAGCTGCTGGTAATGCAGCCACACCATGGCCGCAGCAAACAGGGCCAGCGCCGCAAGGCAAAGGGTCCACAGCAGCCGCTTTTTACGGGTTTGCGTCATGTAAGTTTGTACTCCTTGATTCAGCTTTGCAGCCGCAGCGTATCGCCCACGATGGGGGCAGTCTCCGGCAGGGTGACCAGCGTGCCGCCGTTTTCGGCCTTGGTTTGCGCCAGTTCTGCCAGGGGCTGGGTGTGCTCAGTCTCGGTACCGTCGGCGGCGCGGGTGATGTAGGCAAGGGTGCCCGCCGGGTCTGCCTGTTTGGGCAGGTAGACGGTCACGTCGGTGACGGTGTCGAGGTTATCATCCTCTGCCGTGCCCAGCCAGGAAATATCGGTGCGCTTATCGCTGCCCAGGGCAAAGCCTAAGCGGCAGACGGTGGCCTCATCATGGCTTTCGGTGCGCCAGACAGCCAGGCTGTGGGCATTGGTGTCGGTATCGGCATAGCGCAGGAAGAAGGCGTTTTCCGCCTCCAGGTCGCCGCCCCAGACGGGGTAATCGGTCACGACAGGCGTTTCGGTGTCGGCAGCATCGGCCAGACCGGCCTCTACGCCCTCGGCAAATACCGTATAAGCGCGGCCGCCTTTCTCATAGGAGCGGGCCGCCGAGCGCTGCCATACCACCGAGAAGGCCATGCCCGCCGCCAGCAGCATACTGCACACGGGGCGCAGCTTCGGCCACCAGTTTTTGCCGCGCGCAAAGCGCAGCAGCACCACGAACACGGCGACAGCCATCAGGCCCACGCCGAAGGACTCGACGGTCTGGGGAATGTAACCGTGGCGCCAATCCACGTTGATGCCGTTCTGGTATTTGGGCGAAATGCCAATGAGCAGCGCCGGGGCCGACAGCAGCGCCAGGCCGGTCAAAAACAGCAGCAGGTTTTCCTTGCGGGTGGGCAGGCGGTCCAGCAGGGCCAGGACAGCCATTACGCAGGCCGCCAGCGCCACGCCGCAGATCACGTCCGAAATCTGCACATTGGCGGGCTTGATCTTGCCAAAGACCATAGCGTTGAGCGGAAAGCCCGCCGACATCTGCATGACCCAGGTGCGCAGCACCGCAGGCAGATCAAAGTTTGGCGATACGCCGCCAATATTAACGCCATTGCCCGGCAGGATGCCGGCACGGCGAAGTTCGTTGACCAGACGGGACCCCATGTTGAAGCCGAAGCTGATGACCTCGCCCGAGAGCGGGGCCACGCATAGGCGCAGCACAGGCAGCACCTTGCCGGAGCCGGTGTACAGCCAGGCCACGCCAAACAGCGCGGCAATATACGTAAAGCCGATTTCAAAGGTGCCGCAGGCCATGAACATGAAGAAAGCCGACAGCACCGCCCACCGCATATGGTGGGTATCCTGCCAGCGCAGCATGCACAGACCCGCCAGCAGTACCGGCAGCAGCGTGCTTTGCGCCAGCGCGCCGTAGGAGTACATGCTGTTGCCCGTGGCGTCCTGCCAGAGGGAGAACATCATGGGCAGCAGGCAGAACGCCAGCGCACCCAGCTTTTTGCTGTGGGTGGCCTTGGCGGTCAGCCAGGCCGTCAGGGCGATGTCCGCATAGGTCCAGGCCAGGATGTACAGCCGGTAGACCACCAGATCGCCCAGGAACCAGCTGTTGAGAGAGCGGACCGGCGGCGAGGAAAACGGCCGGAAGCGGGGGCTTTGCAGGGCCAGCTGGTTCAAAATTTCCTTTGCGTGAGTCAGCACCACCTGCCACCAGGGAGTGTGGGTGATGTAGTAGTAGTTTTGCAGGTTGATGATCTCGTCATCGCCGCCCAAGGGTGCGCAGGTGGTGATGCTGAGATACCACCACCCGAACACGAAGGACACCGCACAGACCACGGGCAAAAACCAGCGGCTCCCGGTAATTTTTTTGAGGTTGTTACGCTCCATCGGTCATCCTTTCCCCAGCGGGATGTAGCACAGGGTGCCGCCCTCGCTGATGATGACATCGCTTTCGTCACAGCCCGTGGCGTCGATCAGCGCCTGCAGGGTGGGCTGCTGTTCTTCCTCGGTGTAGCCGTCCAGGTCCAGGTAGATGCCCGCCATGCCCTGGGCGCGCAGTTCGGCCACCATGGCCTCCGGCTCCAGCTCGCTGGTCGTCTTGTACCAGTTGTCGTTCTCGGTGCCGTAACCTGCGCCGTAGCTGAATTTCAACGTTTTGCTGTGCAGCGGGCCGCGCAGCAGCGTGTAGTCCCACATTTTATACTGGGGACCGTTCTCGAAGTTCTTCATGTAGGGCAGCTGGAAGATCATAGCGCCCTCCCCTGCCGCCGACTCGACCTCGGCCATAAAGTCCTCGTCCTGCTGCCAGGTCTCCTGTACGGATTCGTACTTAGGATTGTAAAGCCCCTGCTGCTCCCAGAAGCCGAAGACCAGCAGCACCGCCAGCACCGCGGCAAAGGCCGCCCTGGATTTTCCGGTGCGCTGGGTCAGCCGCTTTTCTGCTGTAAGGCCCATGGTGAGCAGCGCGAAGAAGATAATGTACGGGCTGATGCGGTTGTACCCGCGGATGAAGCGGATAAAAATGCCGATGATGCTGCCAAAGCCGGCCAGGGTGGTCAGCAGCAGCGCCATAACGTTCAGCCGGCTGAGCAGCCAGACACGGTCGCCCAGTTCTGGGTACTCGGTGCGGCCGGTCTTCCAATCCCAGTTACGCAGCAGCATCAGGATCAGAAACAAAAATCCGATGATGCCCATGATGCCGAGATAGCCGTAGCTGTTCTCGTTGTACATGGGGCCTTCGTCGGTGGAGAGGATCTGGAAGTAGCGCTGGATCCACCGCGCCAGCTTGCCGATGCCAAAGCCGTTGGGCGAAAGCAGCAAACTGCTGATGCGCAGGCTGTAGATGTCCGCACCCACCGGGCTGCGGTAGACGCCGTTGGTGATGGTGCTGCCAACCCCCACCAGCTTGCCCAGCACCATGGGGAAGAAATCCGGCACCATCCAGGCGACGATCTCGCCGATGGTGACCAGGCAGGGCACGGCGGGCTTCCAGGCGTGGTCACGCAGCATCAGGCAGAGGGCCGTAACGCAGAGGAAAAAGCAGGTAAAGTACGGGTAGTAGGCCGCACCGTTGTTGGCGATGCCCCAGGCCATAGCCAGAGCCAGCCAGTTGCGCTTATTTTTGAAGAAGCCTTTGCCGGGCTTGTTAAAATTGGGGTCCTCTGCGCACCAGAGGCAGAGCAGGACCGAGAACGGTACAAACTCCACGGCGGCCAGCATCATGTGGCCGCCCAGGCGCTGCTGCACATAGGCGCACAGGCCGAAGGTCATGCCGAAGCCGTAGGACAGCCACCGGCGCATGCCCACCATGCGGAATACCGTGTACCCGGCCAACGCATTGGCAAAGGGGATAACCAGGATGTACAGGTTGAACACCGTGCCGGTATCCTTGGTAAACAGGCCCACGAAGGCCACAAAAATGTCGTAGACAAGGTCATAATTCGGCTCGTAGGGGCTGGGGGCCTGGTAGAACGGCCATCCCAGGGAGCCGGTCAGCTCGCCAAAGCTGCGCTGGATCTGGCCCACCCAGTAGATGCCGTCGCCGCCGTAGAGCATGGGCACCTTCCAATCCAGCCGCCAGAGCTGGAAAAACCAGTATTCCGCCAGCGCAACGCTTGCCAGCAGCAGCACCACTGTCAAAGCTTCGCGCAGAATATTCTGTTTTTTATTCAGCATAGCGTTCCTTTCATTCCCCGCGCTGCATGGCGGCCACGTAAGCATCGCACACTTCAGCCGAGGGGCCGTCCCCCCGCAGGTGGCCATGGTCGATCCAGATAGCGCGCTTGCAAAGCTGCTTGACCTGGTTGATGTCGTGGCTGACGAAAAGCAGCGTCGTACCGCCGGAAAGCATCTGTTCCATGCGGTCGTGGCATTTCTGCTGGAACATAAAGTCGCCCACCGACAAAATTTCGTCGCAGGCCAGAATGTCGGCCCGCACCTCGGTAGCGATGGAGAAGCCCAAGCGGGCGATCATGCCGGAAGAGTAGTTTTTCACCGGCACATCGACAAAATCCCACAGTTCTGCAAAGTCGATGATGTTCTTGAAGTGCTCGTCCATATAGGCACGGTCGTGCCCAAGGACGGCACCGTTGAGGTAAACGTTCTCGCGGGCGGTCAGCTCCATATCGAAACCAGCGCCCAGCTCGATCAGCGGGGCGATCTCACCATTGACCCGCACCGAACCTTTGGACGGGTACATCACACCGGCAATAAGCTTGAGCATCGTGCTTTTGCCGCTGCCGTTGCGGCCGATGAGCGCGACAGATTCGCCGGGCTCGATGGAGAAGGACACGTCCTGCAAAGCGTAGAACTCGTTAAAGAAAAGCTGATGTTTCAGCAGTTTTACGGTGTATTCTTTCAGCGTCTCGGTCTTTTCCTGTGCCAGGTTGAACCGCATCGAGACGTTATCCACCTGAATGATGGGCATAGGGGGAACTCCTTACAGATACAGAATAAAGTTGCGCTGCAGTTTGCGGAAAGCCGCCAGGCCTACCACCATCACGCCCACAGCACAGACGATGCAGGCAAACCAGGTGTTGGGGCCGGGCACCGTGCCGTACATGACCAGGCACCGCATGCAGTTGATATAGTGGTACAGCGGATTCAGCTTAACGATCGCCACCATAAAAGGCGGCAAAGCCGAGATAGGGTAAAACAACGGCGTGGCGTACATCCAGGCCATGGTAACGATGCCGTACAGGTATTGCAGGTCGCGGAAGTAGACCGCCAGCGCCGACAGCAGCAGCGCTATGCCGCAGGTGAACAGAAACAGCAGCACCAGCGGCGCCCATACCAGCAGAATGGTCAGGTGGAAGGGCGAGCGGGTGATGAGCATGACCAGAATGATAGCCGCCAGGCTGAACAGCAGGTTAACAAAGCTGGACACCACACGGCTGATGGGGAAAATAAACTTGGGCACGTACACCTTCTTGATAAGGGACGAGTTGCCCAGCACGCTGCCCATGCCCATATTGGTGCTCTCGTTAAAGAAGTTGAACAGCGTGTTGCCGCAGATGAGGTAGAGCGGGAAGTTCTCGATTTGGAAGCGGAACATATAGGAAAATACCAGCGTTTGCAGCAGCATCATCAGCAGGGGGTTCAGGATGCTCCACACATAGCCGAGGAAGCTGCGGCGGTATTTTACCTTGAGGTCGCGGGTGACCAGCTCGCGGATCAGCGGCCGGTACTTGGAAAAGTTGTGCCAGCTGCCGCGCAGCTGGGCGGTGGTTTTACCTTGCATTGGAAAATGGCTCCTAGTAAAGTTTTGATTTTTGGGGGCGGGCCGCGCCGCTTTGCGCCCATAGGGCGGCGGGCGCAGGGCTGCCGTTACTGTTTAAAGGGGGTATCCCCGGTCAGGCCGTCTGCGCGCAGCATGTTCTGCATCACGTCGATGTCGGCGCTGATGTCCATGGCATCGGCGGCAAACAGCTGGTCCAGCTGGGTCTCAAAGGCATGCACCAGCGTGTCCATCGTCTGCTCAATGCGGTATTTGGACTCGGTGATGTTCTCGCCCTCGACGCCCTGGGAATCCAGCTCAGCGTAGGTTTGCAGCAGCTTCAGCGAGGTGGGCAGGTAGTAGTCCATGAACTTGCGCATGCGGGGCAGCTTGTCGGGGTCGGTCTTGGCCTGCTCAAAAATTTTGGCCGAGACAGCCTCCAGACGGCTGATCTTATCGCTCATCTCCTCGTCGGGGATGGCATCGTTGACGCGGCGCAGTTCGTCCAGGATCTTCTGGTACCGGTCCTTGGTCTGCGCGGCCTCTTTGGCCGTTTGGGCCTGGGTCTTCTGCGTTTTGGCGGGGGCCTTGGGGGCAGTCGTTTCGGGGGCTTTGCCCTTGACCACCAGGCAGCGGCGCTTCATATCCAGGTAGGCGTCCGGGCCAAAGACACCGGCATCGATGCAGTTTTCCAGGTGCTTGCGGCACTTGTCATAGCCGCAGGGGATGGCAGCGGCAATGTCCTCAATGTACATATACTGCGAATCACCGACGATATTGGCGATCTTTTTGCGCAAGCGGTTGCCGGTGCGCAGCTTGTGGGCGCCGAACAGGCAGCCGATGCCGCCCGCCGCGGCAATCAGCATGGGCATGCTGTCCTCGATGAGCCAGCGCCAGTAGTAGCCGCCCTCGGCCAGCGCATCAGGCAGCCAGAAGATGCCATCCGGCAGGGCGATCAGCGCGCAGATCAGCAGCGCAACGCCCGCCACGGTCAGCGCCGTAGCGGCACCGGTCTTTTTGCCCTGCTTTTCGGCGGCCTCCACAGTCGATTGCGGCGGGACGCTGCGGCCATAAATGGGGGTGTTTGCGTCCGCGTTCCGGCTGGTGGACGTTCCGCTCTCGTCCACGCGGCGGAACTGGGCCTCGTAAACGGTTCGGCCGTCCGATCCGGTCGTGGTGCGGGAGGTATGGGTAAACTGGGATGTCCGCTGTTGGGCACGCTCCTCAAAGTCGGCCATCTTGCCCTCTTTCATCAGCTTATTCATGATGATAAAGGCGATTCCGACAGGCCACATCCCGATGCAAAACGGGATGACGATGGCCCACCAGGGGAACTGGAACGGCTTGTCTGCCGGGCGGGACCGGTTGGAATATTGGTTTTGGTAGCGGCCGTCACTGCCGCTGTAGGGGTGGCCGGGGTCTGTGTAGCGCGGCCCCTCATCCTGATTCTGCATACGATGCTCCTTCTGCAATACTTTCCTTTTAGGCAATACCGCACAATTCTAAGTGCCGATATGGCATGCCGCAGCCGCCGGAGCGGTGCTTAGGCCGTCAGGCCAGAATTGTGCGGCATTACCTTTTACGGCAGGTCGGCCAGCTGGCTCTGCATCTCCTCGCTGAGGTAGTAGGTGCTGCCGGGCTGATAGGGATTGTTTTTGCTGTAAGGCGTGTGGGTGCACAGGTAGCTGACCCACTTGTTGTAGCCCGAAACCGTCAGATGGATGCCGTCCGGCTGTGCGTAATCGGTGAGCAGGTAGCCGTTTTCGTCGCTGAACTCTGCGTTCAGGTCCAGGTAGTACAGGCCGCGTTCCTCGCACAGGGCCTTGATCTGCTGGTTGATGGGGCCGATGTGGTCCGGCGAAAGGCCGGGGGCGTCGTCCTCGACGGTCTCCTGCGTGGCGCACAGAATGGATTGCACGTAAAAGGTGGTGTTGGGCAGCGCGGCGCGCAGCTCGTCCAGCATGCGGGCGTAGTAATTGATGAAGCTGTCCTCGTTGCCGGTCTGCACCAGGGCGTTGGTGCCCAGCAGGAGGTAGAGCTTGGCGGGCTGGTTGGCGGCCAGCACGTCGAGGGCTACTTCCTCGCCGCGGTCAGGGCTGGTGACAGTGGTGCGGTTGACGATGGTGTTGGGGCTGATGCTGCGGTAGCCGCAGATGAGCGCGCCGCCCACATCGATGTTGTACTCGTTGGCGCAGAAGCCTGCGGTGAGGGAGTCACCCAGGAAAGCGGCATCGGCAAACCAGCTGGTGCTCACGCGGCCAAACTCGCCCAACTGCACAGATTTTTGCGGTGTGGCGGTGTAGGTGTAGCCGGTATCGGCGCTTTGCTGCTGCGGGCCGACTGTGCCCCAGTTGAGAGTCTGCACGGTGCCGCTGGTATCGCTGCTGTTGGTGCCCGCGTAGGGCAGCGGGGCCACCAGCTGGGTGGTGCCCGTTACCGCCGGGGCTTCGGGTTCGGTCTCGCCTTTCACACTTTTGGGCAGGATCAGCGTGATGATGCCGGACAGCGCCAGGATACCCGCTGCCGTGCCCAAAAAGGCGGCACGGCGGCGGCGACGGCGCATTTCCCGGCGGCGGCGAGCAGCTTGCCTCCGCTGGCGGTCGGTCGGGGCCGGGCGGGGAGGCTGCTCAGGCGGCGGAGCGGGGCGTGCCCAATCCCCCTGCCAGGTATATTCAGTTTCGGGGCGCGGGCTGCGCGGTTCCTGCGGCGCTGGCATAGGCGTGCCCTCCTTTGTTTACAGATAGCTATGCAGTATTGATTATAGCACAACCCCTGTAAGAAAAACAGTAGGAAGAGGAAAGTTTTTTGTGTGGCCTTGGGATGCAACAAAAAGGCTCCCCTCAAAGGGAGCCTTTTTGTTACCGATACAACTTTTTCTGCTGCTGATGGGCCGCGATCTTGATATAGGCGGAACGCGGCAGATAGCGGCCCAGGGTCATGCCAGCGGCCACCAGCGGGCCGGGCACGATGATGGTCTTGCGGCGGTGGATGCCGTGCAGTGCGCATCGCACGCAGAATTCCGGCGTGATGCCCTTTAAGGCAAACTGCACGTTGGCCACGGCGTTGAACTCCGTATTCACCGGCCCGGGGCAGAGGCAGCCTACATAGACCGGGCTGTGCATCTCCCGAAGTTCCTCGGCCACGGCGCTGGTCAGGCTGACAACATAGGCCTTGGTGGCGTAGTAGGCAGCCATGTACGGCCCGGCAGGCATCAGCCCCGCGCAGGAGCCGACGTTGAGCAGCGCGCCGCTCCCCTGCTCTTCCATCTGCTGGACGATGCGCTTGGTCAGGATGTGCAGCGCCCGGACGTTGGTCTCGATCATCTGCAGTTCTTTTTCCAAATCGGTCTGCAGAAACGGCCCGCAATCACCAAAACCGGCGTTGTTGATGAACAGATCGATGCGGCGGTCGGCCAAAGCATCCGCCAGACGCAGGCACTCGCTTTTGCGGGCCAGGTCGGCGGTGAAAATTTCACACTCGGTGGTCAAGCTGTTGGAAAGCGCCTGCAAACGGTCGGCCCGGCGGGCCACCAGCATCAGGTTATAACCGCGGGCAGAAAGCTGACGCGCGAACTCGGCCCCGATGCCGGAGCTGGCACCAGTGACAACAGCAAATTTAGGCATAGGGATGTTGCCTCCTTTTCTAAAAATGCCCCGGCGCGAAGCCGAGGCACTGTAAAACTGCTTAATGGTGACGGCCTACACCGCCGCCACGGCTGGAACCGCCGCCGGTGTGGTAGCCGCCGGATGGACGGGAACCGCCAGAGGGGCGCGATGGACGAGAGCCACCCGAACGGCCTGCGCCGCCAAAGCCGCCCATACCGCCCATGGAACTCATGCTCTTTGCTGCCTTTCGGGACAGGGCTGATAAGAACCAAAAAGCCAGCAATAAAGGAATCACCCAGGATAATAACGTACTCATAATTGAAGAAGTCTGGGTCGGAATTTCCGAATTCACATCCACGCCATATTCTTCCATCTTTTCCGTCAGGGAGGTATCTGATGATACAATTCCTGTATAATACGCCTGTATCAATCCCCGGTCCGTATCCTTACTGCTCGGATAAATAAATATCTGACTTCCGGCTTCATCAATATTGATGGCTTTAACTTTGCCATCCTTTGCCATCTCCATAAATTCACTGTAACTAATCTGCTTTGTCGCCGTATCTTTGACAAAATTGTTCATACAACTGTTGAACAGCATCGTCATCACAAGGCCAAGCAGAAAAATCATCATCAATTTATCAATGGAAGGGCCGCTCTGACCCGTCGGCGCTCCGTTATTTTGTCCGCTTCCGCCAGGTTGTCTGTTCCCCTGAGGCGGCGGTCCTGTTTTTTTAATTTCCGGTCCTCCGTTTTCACTCATACTGCATCCTCCTTTGATGTTGTTAGCACTCAATTTGTCCGAGTGCTAATTTCTATCTATTGTAACACTTCACCGGGAAAATGCAAGCCTTCTCACTTTTATTTTCGAAAGTTCACAGTTTTTTTAGAATTAGCAGCTTCTCTTAAGAATTTCTTCTAAATCATCCAGTGTGAATATGTAGTGACTGTTGCAGAAATGACAGTTCACTTCAATTGGCTTTCCATCATCAATCATCGTCTGAATCTCTTCCCGTCCAATGCTGACGATTGCCCGTTCCACCCGTTCTTTGGAACAGTTACACTCAAAGCTGGTCGGAACCTTATCCATGATTTCCACATCCATGCCAGCAAGTACTCTCCGAATGATGTCCTCCGGCGTATTGCCTTCCTCCAGCATGGTTGTCACTGACGGCAATGCCCCGATATTTTTCTCAAGCTTCTCAATCACTTCTTCCTCCGCAAAAGGCATGAGCTGCAAAATAAAACCGCCGGCCCGCTTCACCGTATTGTCTTTTTCCATGAGAACGCCCAACCCTACGGAAGACGGAACCTGTTCTGACGTAGCGAAATAATACGTCAGATCTTCCGCGATTTCCCCTGTCTGAAGAATCGTCTGTCCTGAATACGGCTCTTTAAGCCCCATGTCTTTTATCACCGTCATTACGCCCTGTCCGAGCGCTCCGCCTACATCGAGTTTTCCGTTTTTCGGAGGAAGAATCACATTCGGTTCATGCACATAACCTTTGACATTCCCTTTGCTGTCCGCTGTCACTGTAAGACCTCCGATCGGACCGGAACATTTGATCTGTATCGTCAGCATATCTGTGTCATTTTTCATCATGCTTCCCATCATTGCTCCGCCTGTGAGCAGTCTTCCGAGAGCCGCCGTTGCGACAGGACTTGTCTCATGACGCTTGCGAGCCTCCTCTGTCAGTTCTGTTGTCACTGCCGCAAATGCGCGGATCTGTGCATTCGCCGCAGATGCTCTTACAATATAATCTTTCATCAATCTTTCTCCTGTTCTGTTTTATTTTATCATTACTTCATTCTATTTTCTTTTTGTCGCTTGCTCTGTTTATTTATCATGAATTTATCGTTATTTTATTATTACTCATTCTGTTTATTTTCCGTTTTCACGGGCGATCACGCATATTCTCTCGCTCATATCGTTCGGCGTCTCT
>ERZ825896.1804-NODE-1804-length-22582-cov-5.023882_pt1 | contig 22582 bp, 19 predicted proteins | sample MGYA00519858_ERZ825896 | MGnify/ENA primary metagenome ERZ825896 (study PRJEB31778, sample SAMEA3449214) | human gut metagenome | biome: human gut; feature: human-associated habitat; material: faeces | place: United Kingdom | collected 2010/2012 ...
GTTGTTTCATCCTTTCTATATAATATAATAATCTAAATATTTTTAAAATCCTTGTTTTAAATAGTATTTTATTTACTTTTTATAATAATTGTGTATAATAAAATCTTAAAGAAAAGGTGAACTTATGAATCATGAATTAAAACAAATAAAGAAAAAGTATGGTGAAAATTTTAGTCATCTATGTAGGAATTTATTTCCAACCATATTAGAACAAGATGGACTACTTTTACAAATATTGGATGAAACATTTGCACCTAATCATTATTTATATGATGATATTATCAATGGTGAATTAGTAGATACTTTTAAGGATTATATATATAGTTTATATAGTAAACGTTTAGAAAAAGAAGAAAGAATAAAGAAAATGATTGTTGAAACACCTGAAGAATTAATGGACAAAGCAGGGTATATTTTAAAGGAGTGCAAAACTGAGGAGGAAATTCAAAGTTATAGGAAGTATTATAAAGATAATGAAAAATTATGTACTTTCAATGGTGGAAGATTAGACGTTGCCCGTGTCTTTTTTGCTGCTAAAAAGAATGTACTTGATATAAAGAGAGAAAATTTTATTAATCCTAGAAGGCAAGATGAATATGGAACTAGTGTCATAAGTATACAATTTACAAGAGATGGAACAAATACATTATCAATAAAAAATAGATATAATCATACGGTTTTATCACCAGATGCTACTTTTTCTAATGATTTAGATAATATAATTGCTGGATTAACAGAAGCCTTTGAAGAAACATATGGTATTGTTCAACAATATAAAAATGGAGGTATTGAAATACCAAATTATGTAAGAGCAAACGATGGAAGATTTTATAAATATAATTGTGAAATAAATAATATTTATTATTGTATTAATAATATAATTATAGATAATTATATTGTAAAAAAATTTGATAAAGAAAAATATATAGTAATGGATTATTTTATATTAGATTTTATCAGTAAAAAAATATATTTATATGATTCAAAAATTAGAGATAGTTTTGTAGAAGGATTATATGATATTGTTAAAATCGATGTTTTAAATAATCAAGGATATAAGCAAATTTTTTTAAAGCCATATAAGGGTGAATTTATTGTATTATTATTAGACAAAAAGAATTGTATTTTAGAATATAGAAATAGAAATCTAATAGAAATTGATAATAATTTTTTATATAAAAATTTTGAATTAAGACGTTTATTTATTCCTAATGTTCAAAAAATAGGTAATCATTTTCTTGAAACTAATAAAAAACTTGAATATATAAGTTGCACTAATATTCAAAAAGTAGGAGATAATTTCTTAAAATATAATCAAAGACTTAAAAACTTTATAGCTCATAATTTAAGAATAGTAGGTAGTGATTTTATTAGTGAAAATGAAAATATAGAAAATATAGAAATTAATAATGTACAAAAAATAGGTAGTTGGTTCTTAGAAAATAATAAATGTTTAAAAACTTTTATAGCTCCAAATGTAACTATAATTGGTGAACACTTTTTATATAAAAATACGGATTTAGAAATTTTTGACTGTCCAAGTTTAAAAATACTTGGTTCTAATAGTTTATACTATGTTTTTGGTCTAAAAGAATTTAATGCTCCTAATTTGAATGATTATTGTGTGGATAATTTAAATAGTTGTACAAAAAATATTATATCGGATGAGCCAAAGAAATTAATTAAATAGATTAAGTTAATTAAGTGACTTATTCTTTTTTTATAAAATTTGAATAAAATTATGGTATAATAGTAAAAGGATGTGATAGTATGAGAGTAATCATTAGTGCTGGTGGAACAGGTGGTCATATTTATCCTGCTCTTGCCATTATTGATAAAATAAAAGAAAAAGAACCTAATAGCCAGTTTTTATATATAGGAACACATAATAGAATGGAAAATGATATTGTACCTAAATATGGTATACCATTTAAAACAATTGAAATATATGGTTTTTATCGAAAACAAATATGGAAAAATTTTAAGACTTTATCAGCCTTTATTTCATCATATAAAAAATGTAAAAAAATGATAAAAGAATTTAAACCAGATGTTGTTATAGGAGTAGGTGGGTATGTAACAGCACCAGTTGTATATGCTGCCCATAAACTTGGTATAAAGACTTTCATTCATGAACAAAATAGTATTCCAGGAAAATGTAATTCCCTACTTAGTAGGTATGCAACTAAAATAGGTATATCATTTAAAAGTTCAGCCAAATATTTTCCTCCAGAAAAAACAGTTTTTACAGGGAATCCATGTAGTGAAAATGCTATTAAAATGATACCAAGTGAAAAGAAGGAATTTGGTCTTTCAAGGGATAAAAAGTTTGTATTATGTGTTATGGGTTCACTTGGTTCTGAAAAGATTAATGATTTCTTTATTAAAAGTTTATCACTATTTAATGGTAAACAATATGAAATTTTATTTGTAACAGGTAAAAACTCATATGATAAAGTAATGGAAAATAAATTTCCTAGTAATGTTAAAATAGTTCCTTATATTGATAATTTACCTCGTATTATGAAAAAGGCAGATATAATGGTATCACGTGCAGGTGCAAGTGCTTTAAGTGAAATAATTGCTCTTAAAATTCCTTCTATTTTGATACCAAGTCCATATGTACCAGATAATCATCAATATAAAAATGCGATTGATTTAGTTAATAAAAAAGCTGCTATTTTACTGGAAGAAAAAGATTTGGTAGGAGATATTTTAGTAAGAAAAATAGATGAAATTATTTTTGATGAAGCTAAATTAAATAGTATGAAGAATAATTTAACAGAATTTGGTGTTTTAAATAGTAGTACAAAAATTTATGAAGTATTAAGGGGAATTTGTGATGGAAAGTAAACATATTGAATATATAAAACAAATGAAAGATATAAAAACTTATGAAAATGTATCTTTAAAAAATTATACAAGTTTTAAATTAAATGAAAAAGCCTCAATGATTGTTTATCCAAGTTCTACCTCATCAATAGTAGAATTATTAAAATATTTAGATAAAGAAAAGATTAAACATAAGATACTTGGGAATGGTTCTAATTTAATATTTATAAATGATTATGATGGCGTTTTAATTAAACTAGATGAATTAAATAATTTAGATATTAATGATACCGTTATCACTGTTGGGGCAGGATACAGTTTAACTAAACTTGCTATTAAAGTATCTAAAATGGGTCTTACTGGTCTTGAATTTGCAACAGGTATACCAGGTACAGTTGGTGGTGCTGTTTATATGAATGCAGGAGCCTATAAAAGTGATATGGGTTATATAGTTAGTCAAATAAAGGTTTTAACCCCAAATTATCAAATTAAAACATTATATAATAAAGATTTGGATTTTCATTACCGTTCTTCATTTTTACAAAAAAATCCTGGATATATATGTTTAGAAGCAACCATTGTTTTAAAAAATGGAAATAAAGATGAAATAAATGAATTAATTGAAGAGAGAAAACAAAGAAGACTTATGACACAACCACTTGAATACCCAAGTGCAGGTAGTGTTTTTAGAAATCCTGATAATGACTATGCAGGTCGTCTTATTGAAAGTGTAGGATATAAAAATAGAAATGTAAATGATGCATATGTCAGTGAAAAACATGCAAACTTTATTATCAATAAAGGCAGTGCTACAGGCAAAGATATAAAAGAATTAATAAAGGAAATACAAAATAATGTAAAAAAAGAATTTGGTATTGAACTAAAAGCTGAACAAGAATTTGTAGAATAGGTGAAAGATATGAATCAAAGAAAAAGAGTAAAGAAAGTAAAGGTAAGAAAAATTAAGTTTGGTAGAATTCTTTTAACTTTAATAGTAATTTCTTTATTTATTTTTCTTTTGATTAAATTTATAGATAGAAAAATAAAGAATATTTATGTCATAAATAATAATGTAAATTCTTTGCTTAAAGATCAATATATTATTGATTTATCTGGTATTAGTGATTATCCATCATCACTCTTAAATCCATCATCTAAAATAAAAGAAAGATTAAATAAAAGTATTTTTATTAAAGATGCAAAGGTGTATAAAAAGGGTCTTTATAAGATATATATAGAAATAATTGAAAATAGAATTTTATTTTATAATAGTACAAATGAAAAATATATATTTGAAGATACTAAAGAAATATCTTACAATGATTTATCAAAACTTTATCCTAAATTAATAACACATATGCCTAGTGTTCCAACTCTTGTTAATTATGTACCAGATAATATATATGCAAAATTAATAACTAAAATGAATGATGTAGACTCTAGCATATTAAGTCATATTTCAGAAATAAGATATGATCCAAATAACGTTGATGAAGAAAGATTTTTATTTACTATGAGTGATGGAAATTATGTATATATTACACCTAGTAGGATGAATCTTATTAATAAATATTTAGATATTGTTGTGGAAGTTGATGGTAAAAAAGGAACTTTATATTTAGATTATGGTGATCATTTTGTTTTTGAATAAATAGGTATCTGATGATACTTTTTTCTTTTTATTATTTAAAATATATGATATTATAGTAATGCGTTTTTAAAGAGAAGGGAATAATATATATGTTTGATGATAGTACTAATAGTAAATATACAATATGTTTTTATAACTTAAATAGTTATGAATTTAATATTTTAAATAATGCTTTTCCCAAAGACTATTTTACGATTATTAATTTAGGAAAAGATATTAATAATATAGATGTTATTAATAAATTATATTTATTAGATAAACCAGATGTTTTTATTTGTGATGCAAGTATTGAACTACCTAAAAGTGTTAAAAATATTTTATATGAATCATGCTGCTACTTAGTAAATGTTTCTATATATGATTTAGATAATATAAAAGGGAATTTTTTTGAATTAAGTGATGAAATAATTAATATAACTTATAAGAAAAATGGAATTTGGATATCTAATAATATTACTAAAAATGCGTTTGCTATAAATAAAATAATTGAAATATGTGGGCTTGCTAATATTGCTAAGATACAAAAACTTGTAACAAGAGGAACAAATCAAATTATTAGTAATGATAAATTAGAAATGGAATTAAAAAATAATAATTCTGAAAATTTAGTTACTAGAGAATATTTATTTAAAATTGCTCTTATATTAAATGATTTTATATCCTTTAAAGATCATTATACAGCCGATCATTGTAAACGTGTTGCTTTATATTCAGAGGCTCTTGCTATAGAAATTGGTTTACCTTCTCCTGATGTAGAAGATATTATTTTAGCCGCTTATTTACATGATATAGGTAAAATTGCTCTTCCTGATGCCATTATAACAAAACCAAGTGGTTTAAATGATTTTGAATTTGATCTTATGAAAAAACATGTAGAATTAGGATCATCTATTTTACCAGATAATTTATTTTTAAATATTAGGGCTGCTATTAGAGGACATCATGAAAAGTATGATGGAACAGGATATCCAGATAACCTAGCAGGAAATAATATACCTCTTGCTGCTCAAATACTTGCGATTGCTGATAGTTTTGATGCGATGACATCCCAAAGATCATACAATAAAGTTAAAAGTGTTCGTGAGGCATTAAATGACTTATTTTTAAATACGATTCCAAAAGATAAGGGCGGATATGGTGTACATTATAATCCTAAGTTAATAAAAAAATTTATTAAAATAATTAGTAATAGTCAAACAATAATGGAAAGACTAGAGGAGCAACAAAGAGATGCCGAGAGGAATTATAACAAACATGTTAAAATAAAAAGGAGAAATGAAAATGGGGAATTTTAATGACATTATAAAAAGGGCAATTAAACGTAGTCATTGTATGAATGATAAAAGAATAATGATTACAGCATTAAATATATTAGATTTAAAAGATATTATAACCGAAGAGGAATTTAAGTATTTAAATGAAATATTTATGGCTTTAAAAAAAGACTATACTTTATCGGTAACTAGTGATAGAGATACCTTAGAACAAGTTGTTGTTATTTCCAAGCAAATAGTTCCCATTGTAGAAAATAAGCATGATGTTTCTGTTTTGTATAATTACTTAAGTAAAGAAAAAACAAATAAACTTGAAAAAGTTGTATTAAATTTTTTTGATGCATGTTCACATATTGAAGAAGATGAAGTAATGATTATTAATCAAATTATTGATATGCTTGAAAATAGTTGGGCATTAAAAAACATAGAAAAACATGATATTGATGGTAAAGAAGTAAGAGTATTAAAATTTAAACTAAAGTATCAAAAAGTTAAGACACTTGTAAAATAAAAATATTTACTATCTTTTCTATCTAATGTATAATTTAAGTGAGGTGATACTTTATGTTTATAGATGAGGTTATAGTAGAATTAATGGCCGGTAATGGTGGTAATGGATGTATGGCCTTTAGACGTGAAAAATATATTGAAATGGGTGGACCTTATGGAGGTAATGGTGGTAGAGGAGCCAACATTATTTTTGAGGTTGATGAAGGATTAAATACTTTAGTTGATTTAAGATACCAAAGAATTATTAAAGGTGCTAAAGGAGAAAATGGTCTTGGAAAGGGAATGCATGGTGCAGCCGCTAAGGATGTTATTGTAAAGGTACCACTTGGTACTGTTATTACGGATGTAGATACAGGTTTAGTCATTGCCGATCTTGTAAGTAAAGATGATAGAGCCATTATTGCTAAAGGTGGTAGAGGTGGTAGAGGTAATATTGCTCTTGCCACAAAAAGTAATTTAGCTCCTTCTTATTGTGAAAATGGTGAGCCAGGTGAAATAAGAAAGGTAAAAGTTGAATTGAAACTACTTGCTGATGTTGGACTTGTTGGAATGCCTAGTGTTGGTAAATCAACTATTATTTCTAAAATATCAGCTTCTAAACCTAAAATTGCTGCATATCATTTTACAACTTTGACTCCTAATTTAGGTGTTGTTCGTGTAAGAGAAAATAATTCTTTCGTTGTTGCAGATTTACCAGGACTAATTGAGGGAGCATCACTTGGAGAAGGACTTGGAGAAAAGTTCTTAAAACATATTGAAAGAACAAGAGTAATTGCTCATGTTATTGATATGGCAGGGACAGAGGGTAGATGTCCATATGATGATTATGTTATCATTACTAATGAACTTAAAAATTTTAATGAAAAAATATTAGATAAAGCTCAAATCATTATTGCTAATAAGATGGATATGCCAGGTGCTAAAGAAAATTTAGAACAATTTAAAGAAAAAGTTAAAAATATTAAAATATTTGAGGTTTCTGCTTTAAACAATGAAGGGTTAAAAGATGTAATAAGTGAATTAGGCGATATGCTTGCTAAAATAAAAAAAGAACCTTTATATACTCCAGAAAAATTTGAAAGCCATGTTTTATATAAATTTGAAGAGGAAGAACCATTTAGAATTTATAGAGAAGGGAATACTTTTGTTATTACAGGTGATGTAGTAGAGAAATTATTAAAGATGACTAAATTTAATACTGATGAAGCAGCTCTTCGATTTGCAAATAAATTAAAAAAATTAGGTGTAGATGATAAGTTAAGAGAAATGGGTGCTACTGACGGAGATAATGTTCGTATATTAGATTTTGAATTTGATTATAAAGAATCATGAAAATAAAAATATTACCACTTGGAATTTTACAAGCCAATTGTTATATTTTAAATATTAACGAAGATTATCTAATAATAGATCCTGGAGCTGAGGCTAATAAAATAAAAGAAAACATAATCGGGAAAGCTTGTGGTATATTAATTACACATTCTCATGATGATCATATAGGTGCTCTTAAAGAAATACATGATGAATATGATTGTCATATTTATGAATATGATAATGTGTTTGAAAATAAAATATATAATGTAGGACCATTTAGTTTTAAAGTAATATATACTTTAGGGCATACATTAGATAGTATAACATTTTATTTTCCAAAAGAAAAAATGATGTTTACAGGTGATTTTCTTTTTAAAGGCACAATAGGTAGAACTGATTTCTATAATAGTGATACAGAATTAATGTTAGAAAGTTTAAAAAAAATAATTACATATAATGATATAAAAATATATCCTGGTCATGGTGATATGACAACACTTGAGCAAGAAAAAGAAGAAAATCCTTATTTAAAGAAATTAATATAATTAACACTTATTTTACTTGTATTTGTCATAGGACTAGAAAATTGGAAAAAAATATAGTATAATTAATTGTATATGAGGTGAATATATGGAATTTATAAAAAAACATAGAATTGGTTTAATCGTAACAGGGGTTATTTTGGTTTTGGTAATTTTAATGTTTTTTGGTATAAAAAACGCTTTTTTCTCTAATATGGGTCAAAGTGTATATGGTAATAGACTTGATGGTATTGAAAAGTATCCTATAGATGATGCTGTAATTAAAGATATTGAAACAACACTTAAGGATACAGGAAATATTAGTAGTTTTAAATATGAATTAAAGGGTAGACTTATGAATTTTATAATTGAAGTAAATGCTGATGTTGATTTAACAACTTCTAGAGCATTTGCTGATAAAATTGCTGAGAAATTATCTGATGATATTAAGTCATTTTATGATATACAAGTTTATTTGACTTGTAGTGATAAAGAAAGTGAACTTTATCCAACAATTGGATATAAGCATAAAACAAGTGTTGGTTTTAAGTGGAATAATAATTAGGTAGGTAGTAAATATGAAAAAAAAGAGAAATATAATAATAGTAATTATTGTTTCACTACTTTTAATAATTGGTGGATTAGTTTTTTCCTTACTAACAAAAAGAGATAAAAATACAACACTTACTATTTTAGATAAACAATGGATTGAATCAAATAAAAACAAGTTAATTGATATTGAAATAGAAACAGATATTCCCGTATTTAATTATAATGGAGATGGTGTTTTCTTTGATTTTCTATCATCATTTGAACAAAATACAGGACTTGAATTTAACAAAGTTGCTGTAAAAAAAGATAGTGAAAATGTTTATGGATTCAAAATTGTTGATAGAATGAACAATGATGACTTATTAGTATATAGAGATAGTTATGTACTTGTATCTGGTGATGATAAAAAATATTATGACTTAAATGAAATAAGTAATTTAACTATAGGCGTTTTGGCAAATGATCTTGAAGATGCTAGTCTTTATTTAAAAGGAGCAAATAATGTAGCCTTTAAAAGCTATAAAACTCCTTCTGAACTTTTTAATGCCGTAACGTCTAGTCTTGGTGAAACAGGTGTCTCAACACCTGCTGAGGTAGATGCTATTTTAGTTCTTAAAAATTTATATATGGATGACATTATAAAAACACCTTCTTTACATATTAATTTTGTTTTATCTGATTTTACTAAGGATTATGTAATTACACTTGGTAATAATGATAAATTAAATTCAATTATAAAGAAATATTATAAGAAATGGTATAATGATAATTATATTAGTTCTTATCGTGATAATTTTGCTGAAAGTTATTATTTATTTGAAGGTGTTGCTGAAAGAGAAAAAGCTGACTTTGAAGGGAAAAGATATTCTTATGGATTTGTAAGTACATCACCATATGATGTTGTTATAGATGGAAATTTATCAGGAATTAATGCATCTATTATTAGAGATTTTGCTAAAATGGCCAATATTGAAATTAGTTTTGAAGAATATGATAGTATAGATAAATTATTAAATAAGTTTAATAGTAATAAGATTGATTTCTTCTTTAATAATACAAATGCTACAAAGTATGATATGGATGTCTTTGATACAGCATCAATATATGGTGAAAAGATAGTTTATCTTACTGATATTAATAATAATATTGTTATTAATTCTGTAAATTCACTTAAAAACTATAAAGTAAAAACAGTAAAAAATTCTAAAATAAGTGCTTATTTACAAGATAATAATATTAATGTAAAAGAATATAATAATATTAACGATTTAATAAATGCATTAGATAAAAATAGTGTTGTTGCACTAGATAAGGAAACATATAATTATTTTGCTAAATCAAAACTAAATTCTTATAATGTATTATTTGAAGATAAACTTTTAAGTGATTATACTTTTACAATTAGAGATATAGATGATAATAAAATATTTATTGATTTCTTTGACTTTTACTTATCATTTATTGATGAAAAAGGTTTTGTTAATTCATCATATAATACTTTAGTAAATACAAAATCAACAAGAGTACTTTTATTTAATATTGTAGTTTATTTATTTGCTACAATTGGTGTTGCTGTGGTACTTGCTAATATCGTTACATTTATTTTAAAACATCGAAAGAAAAAAGATTCCTTAAGTAAGGAACATAAACTTAAATATGTTGATATGCTTACATCATTAAAAAATAGAAATTATTTAAATGATAATATTGAAAAATGGGATAATAGTGAAATTTATCCACAAACTATTATTATCATAGATTTAAATAATGTTGCATATATAAATGATAATTACGGACACCAAGAAGGTGATAATCTAATTAGAGAGGCTGCTAACATATTAATTAAATCACAGATAAGTAATACAGAAATTATTCGAACTAATGGAAATGAATTTTTAATTTATATGGTTGGCTATGATGAAAAACAAGTTATATCTTATATTAGAAAATTAAATAAAGAATTTAAAGAACTTGCTCATGGATTTGGAGCAGCAATTGGATATAGTACAATTAATGATGCAATTAAAACAATTGATGATGCTGTTAATGAAGCAACCTTAGATATGCGTAATAATAAGGAAGAATTACAAAATTAAGCAAGGATCATCTTGCTTTTTTTGGAGGAAAAATGGATAGAATAAAAAGTGTATTTAAAAATTTACTTGAAATTATAGGTAAAAATGAAATGCGTATATTACCCGGAAATTTAGCTTTTTTTCTTGTACTATCAGTAGTACCAATTATTACATTAGTAGGTTTTATTGCATCATTCTTTAATATTGATTTAAATATGATTATAAATGCTATGCAAAATACTTTTCCTAAAGAGGTAAGTGAATTACTTATACCATTTATTTCAGGAAAAGGTATAGATATTAATGTTGGAATATCTATGATTACAGGTTTTATTATCGCATCAAATGGTGCTCATTCCATTATAGTTGCATCTAATACTTTATATAATATACCAAATGATGATTATTTAAAAAGAAGAATTAAGGCGTTTCTTATGACTTTTTTACTTGTTATATTATTTATATTTGTTGTAGTTGTTCTGGCTTTTGGTAATCATATTTTGGCAGCTATATTAAATTTAGGTATATTTAAAAATATTAGTCGTACTATATATCCTGTATTCGTTTATGCTAAATGGCCAATTGCTTATTTTCTTATTTTCTTTTTGCTTAAAGTATTGTTTACAATGGCTCCTGATAAGAGAATACCAAGTCGTTTTGTAAATAAAGGCGTTAGATTTGCAACCTTAGGTTGGATGTTAGCAACAGCCATATATTCCTTCTATGTAAATCATTTTGCTAATTACGATATCTTTTATGGAGGATTATCTAATATTATTATTTTAATGATTTGGATTTATATACTAGCATATATCCTAGTATTAGGAATCGCGATTAATACTAATAATTATGAACTTACAAAAAATGGAAGTAATAAATAAAAATTTTTGGATATAATATTAAAGGATATATATTTTAATTACCGGTATATATTCCTTAGTATAAGCTACTTAGTACCACAAGAGTTTATGTTAAACTTGGAAGTATTAAATGGGTAATGGTTAAAACTATTTATTAGTTTAAGCGATATATATCGCTTTTTCTTTTGAAATATTGTATAATTTTATTAGGATGGTGGATGCATGATAAAAGTAGATTCAAGAAAAGTAATGCCAGGAGATACATTTGTTGCTTTACGAGGTGTAGATGTGGATGGTCATAATTTTATTCAAAAAGCAATAGAAAATGGAGCAACCAAAATAATATGTGAAGAGGGTAGTTATAGCGTTCCTACTATAATTGTAAAGGATACGAGAGAGTATTTAATTGATTATTTAAGAAATACATATAGTGATGAGCTTAAGAAAATAAAAATTATTGGTATAACAGGGACAAATGGTAAAACCACAACAGCCTTTTTAATTCATAAGGCTTTAAATAAATTAGGCAAAAAATGTGGTTATATAGGAACAATAGGTTTCTATATTGATGAGAAAATAAGACCACTTAACAATACAACACCTGATGTATATGATATATTTGAAATCTTTATGGAATGTATTAATAAGAATTGTTTATATGTAATTATGGAAGTTAGTAGTCAAGGACTTGCTTATAAAAGAGTAGAAGGTTTTGAATTTGATTATGCTATATTTACTAATTTAACTCAAGATCACTTGGATTATCATAAAACGATGGAAAATTATGCTCTAGCTAAACAAAAATTATTTAAAAAATTAAAGAAGGATGGAAAAGCTATTGTAAATTATGATGATGAATATAAAAATTATTATTTACTTAAAGAAAATAATAATATTACATATGGTTTTTTAGGTGGAGATTATCAAATTACTAATTTTAAAATGAGTAATCAATATACGAAATTTAGTTATGATTATAAAAATAATCATTACAATATTCAAACCCCTTTACTTGGAAAATACAATGTATATAATTTACTTGTAACTATAATTGTTCTTTTAGAAGAAGGATTTACATATGAAGAGGTAAATAATTTAATTAAAGATTTAAGAGCACCAAGTGGTAGAATGGAATCAATTAGTTATAAAACAAATAGTATTATTGTTGATTATGCACATACACCAGATGCTATGAGTAAAATTATTAATACCATGTTAGAGGTAACAGAGGGAAATGTTTACGTTGTTTTTGGATGTACAGGAGATAGAGATAGAACTAAAAGACATATCATGTCTGATATTGCATGCAGTTTATCAAAATATGTTATTATGACTCATGATGATCCACACTATGAAGATCAGGATCAAATATTTAATGATATGACCAAAGATTTGAATAAAACAAATTATGAAATAGTAAATGATAGAAAAGATGCTATTATAAAAGGAATCAATATGTTAAAGGAAAAAGATACTCTTTTAATCCTTGGAAAAGGTCATGAGGAATATATTTTAAAAAATGGCGAAAAAATTCCATTTAATGATTTAAAAGTAGCAACAGAATATATAAATAATTGAATCTAAAGTATTGAAAAAAAGTAAACACTATGTTATTATGTATGTAGTGAAAGAAATTTCATATAATAAAAAAGGAACACTTAATAGTGCTATGTTGAGTGTTGCCATAAATTTTATGCACCACCTAAATCATTGCTGAGTTAGGTGGCTTTCTTTATATTAATACCATAATTAGTAAAAAAATTAAAAGAAAGATTATTATAAATAAGAATAAAATTAAAAAATCCTTCTTGTTCATAATATCGCCTCCCTTCGAAAATGAAGACAGGCACCACCCAACTTATTAAATGTTCCTATAAATATTATAGCAAACAAATGTATGTGTTTCAATAATAAATTAACAAATAATTAAAAAGTTCTTGAAAGCTAGTTAGATATGCGTTATTATGTATGTAGTGAAAGATATTTAAAATTAATTAGACCATTTTATGATCAAGAATTAATTAAAGTATTAATTGGCATTAGACGTTCTGGGAAGTCCGTTATTTTAAAGCAAATAATAGATGAACTAAAAGAAAATAATATAGATGATAATCACATTATTTATATTAACTTTGAAGATTATGATTATGAAGATTATACAGAACCTAAAAAACTAAATAATTATATTAAAGAAAAAATAACTGATGATAAGAAATATTATATATTCTTTGATGAAATACAAAATGTTGATAAATGGGAAAAAGTTGTTAATTCATTAAGGGCAACAAAAAATACATCTATTTTTATAACCGGATCTAATAGTGATTTATTATCTAGTGATTTAGCCACTCATATTGCAGGAAGATATGTAAGTTTTAAAATAACTCCATTTACATTTGATGAAGTATGTAAACTATTAAATATTACAGATAATAGAGATATTGAAGACGTCTTTAATGATTATATTAAATGGGGTGGAATGCCACAAAGGTTTATGCAAAAAGATGATACTTCAATAAAAACTTATTTAAATGATATTTATGATTCGATAATAATAAAGGATATTGTAAAAAGATTTAATATTAAAGATATTGATTTATTAAATAGGATAGTTACTTACATATTAACAACTCTATCTCAGGTATTTTCACCTGATAGTTTAAAAAAATATATGCAAAGTGATTCTAGAAATGTATCCTTAGAAACATTATATAATTATCTTGACTATATAACTCGTGCTAATCTTATTTCGAAAGCCGAAAGATATGATGTTAGAGGAAAACGGATTCTTACAGGTAAATATAAATATTATTTAACGGATTTAGGTTTTACTAATATTTTAAGTGAAGGTAAAAAAGAACAAATTGGGGCTTATCTAGAAAATATTGTTTACAATGAACTTATTGCAAGAGGATATAATGTTAATATTGGAACATTAGAAAATGTTGAAATAGATTTTATGGCAACAAGGTTTAATGAAAAAATATATATTCAGGTTGCTTATATTTTAAGTGATGATACAGTAATTGATAGAGAATTTAATGCTTATAAAAAAATCGAAGATAACTATCCAAAATATGTTCTTTCAATGGATAAATTTGATTTATCTCAAAATGGCATAATTCATAAAAATATAATAGATTGGTTGCTTAAAAGGTAGAAAAAAATAAAATATGTAGTAATGACAAAATGTATTATATTAAAACGATAAATTTTGTGTTATACTTATACTGTAAAGATGTTTGAGGTGTAATTATGATTTTTAAATGTAAAATGTGTGGTGGAGATGTTACACCAATTAATGGTACAAATACAGGAAAATGTGAATATTGTAAAAGTGTAATGACTTTACCAAATTTAGATGATGAAAAAATAATTAATTTATATAATCGTGCTAATGATTTAAGAATAAATAATGAATTTGATAAAGCATATACGGTGTACGAGAATATTTTAAATATTGACAATAATCAGGTTGAAGCTCATTGGGGATTATTATTATGCAAGTATGGAGTTGAATATGTAGATGATCCTAAAACAAAAAAGAAAATTCCTACTTGTCATCGAACAATTGCTTCTTCTATTTTAACTGATTCTAATTATAAATTTATAAAAAAAGAATCTTATGGTGATACTTTAAAAATATACGAAGAAGAGGCAACAAAAATAAATGAGATTCAAATGGAAATTTTAAATATATCATCAAAAGAAAAACCATATGACATATTTATTTGTTACAAGGAAACAGATGATAATGGAGAACGTACACAAGATTCTGTAATTGCCCAAGATATTTATGATAAACTTGTTGAAACCGGTTATAAAGTCTTTTTTTCAAGAATTACCCTTGAAAATAAATTAGGTGTTCAATATGAACCATATATATATTCCGCATTAAAAAGTTCTAAAGTAATGCTTGTTGTAGGAACTAAAGAGGAGTATTTTAATGCTGTATGGGTTAAAAATGAGTGGAGCAGATATTTGGAAATGATGAAAACTGATAAGTCAAAAAGTCTTATACCAGTTTTTAGTAAAGTAGATGCTTACAAATTACCTGAAGAATTTGCTATGTTACAAGCTCAATCTATGGATAAAGTAGGAGCAATGCAGGATTTAGTGAGGGGCATCAAAAAATTAATTGAAGAATATAAAACGGAAAATGTTGATGGTGTTGATACAGAAACAATTGCTAAAGTAAAAGCCGTATTAGATGAGGTAAGAACAGTTGGTAATGGTAAATATGAAGTAACTATTGTCAAAGAAAATTTGCCTGTATGGTATTATGTTATAACCTTACTAGCAATTGGAATAATAGGAATTTCTTATTTATTTCATTTGCTTATGAATGTTTTTATATTTTATGGAAGTAGTAGTAATATAGAATTAATTACCTTTGCCAACAATATAAATATGTTACCACTTATATTATATTTTTTATCGGGTGTTAGTGTTGTATTTGGATTATTTTTGTCTATTGTTAAAAGAAAACTTTATAAACTTAGAAATGTTTCTATAGTTTTATCATATATTTTCTTAATACTTGGAATACTTGTTATATCTTTATATGGATATATACCAAATATTTGGTCAAATGATATTTTTATACTTTATTTCTTTATGTTAGTCCCTAGTTTTATTTTATTGTTTGTTAATCCAAAATGGAAATTAAATGTATCTAACAAATCTATTATGACAGAAGAAGAGAAAAACAAACAAATTATCGAAAATGAAAAAATAAAAGATAACTTTGTAACTAAAGAAAAGCAAATAAAAAATATTATTTTTATAATTATATCTTCCATAATTGTTGTGATATTATTGATTAACACATTAAATAGAAACCTTTCTATATTTACAAAAGCAAGTAATAAAGAAAATGATACTTATAATCAAGTAAAGGTTCTTTCTTTAAAATATATTAGAAAATATCCACAAGAAGATACTTATATTTATGTTGGCCATGTTACAGAGGGAGATATTTACAATATATTAGATATTGTTGATAAAGATAGGCAGCGTTTTATTAAAATAAAAACCAATACAGGTATAACAGGCTATCTTTTAAGTGGTGATGATATAGAATTTAAACTAAATAAATCGTCTGATTTGTATAAAAAATGGTTCATTCAATCGAATGAAAGAAATGAATTTGTTAAACAATTAAAAGTAATAAATGACTATATTAATATTAGAAAAAGTGCAACTATTTATAGTGATATTGTTGGCCAAGTATTTAAAGAAGAAATATATAATGTTTTAGATGAAACAGATGAAGATGGGGAAATTTGGTATAAAATAAAAACTAATCAGGGTGTAAAGGGATGGATTGCAGGAAACTATGCAGGATTACAAATGGTTGAAATTTTATATGAAGGATAGGAGATGTATTTATGGCAATTTTTGATGTAATTAAAAAGAAAAAAGATAATGATAGTATCGTATGGAAATATCCAAAAACAAACTTTAATACAGGTTCTAGTTTGGTTGTAAATGAATCACAGGAGGCTATATTTTATTCATGTGGTAAGGCCCTAGATTTATTCGGTCCTGGGAAACATACTTTATCAACTAATAATATTCCTTTATTAAGGACTGTTATTAATATTCCAACTGGTTTTAGAACACCATTTACATGTGAAGTATATTTTATAGATAAGACAGTTCAAACCTTTAAATGGGGTACAAATAGTAAAATTGAATTTATGGAACCAAAGTATAATTTTCCTATTAAAATAGGTGCTTGTGGAGAAATTAGATTTACGATTGAAGATTCTAGGAAATTTATTACTAAATTAGTTGGCATAAAAAAAGATTTTACTTCAGCTAATATAGATGAATTCTTTTCATCATATATTATGATGAGTGTTAAAACATATATTGCACAAACAATTACAAATGAAAAAATATCTATTTTTGAAATAGATCAAGAATTAGAAAAATTTAGTAATGAAATTAAAGATAAATTAAAAGATGAATTAATGACTTTTGGTATAGATTTACAAAAATTTATTATTACAAATATTGCTAAACCTGAAGATGATAAACAATACCTTGAGTTTAAAGAATTATTCTTTAAACAATCAGTAGCAGTAGCAAAAGCAGAAATAAATAAAAAAATAGGAATTATCGAAGCAGAAGAACAAGCATCCAGAAAAGTAATTGATTCAGAAGCATTGGCTCAAAAAAGAGCAAATGAGGGTTATTCTTATCAAGAAGAGCAAAGTTATAAAATGGGCAATGAAATGGCAAAAAATGAGGCTATTGGTCAATTTTCTAATATTGGACTTGGAATGGGAATGATAAGTGGTGTAAGTAATAATGTAGGACAAATGGTTAATAATAAAGTTACTACAGCCTTCACTAAACTAGACAATGAATACTGTTCTAATTGTGGAACATCAAATGATAAAGATTCACTTTTTTGTAAAAAATGTGGAAATAAATTAGAAAAGATAAAAATATGCCCAAAATGTAATAATTCTGTTTCTATGGATTCAGCCTTTTGTAGTAAATGTGGGGAGAAATTAGTATGAGTAAAAAAATTATAAAGAGTATAGGAATCTTTTTAACGCTAATTATATCATTTAGTTGTTTCTTAATAAATCCACAACAAAAACATAATTTTACTATAACTGGAAATGACAATTCATATGCATTTAAAGTTGCTAGTAAAAATAATATTAGTGTTAAAAAAGTATATGATTCAAATAAAGATGAATATCAAAAAGAAGCACAGGTATTAAAATATATAGAAAAAAATGGTTATTATGAAGTAAACGGATATGATGGAATATCTAACATGATTATTATTCCAGAGACATATAATAATAAAAAAATAGTTAGTATAAATAAAGATTTTCTAAAAAATAATAGTAGTGTAAAAAAAATAGTTATAGGTAAAAATATTGAAAACTTTGATACAAATGCTTTTAATAATTATACAATAGAATGCTATGAAAATGCTTTTTGTAAAACATTAAATAATAATAATATAAAAAACATTGATTCTTCTGAATATAACAGTTTAATCAGTAATTTATCTTTTGTTTTTCCTTATGAATATAATATAAATAATAATACTATATCATTAGAAAAGTATCTAGGTAATGAAAGTAGTGTTATTATTCCCTTTAAATATAATGGACATGATATAACTAAAATTAATTTTGATATTGATAAAACATCTATCAATGAAATATATATGTCGGATAATATTAAATATATAAATATAGTCAAATTAAACAATATTAAATATCCAATTATTTTTAATGTTATTTCACTAATTATATTTATAATATTAATATCTATTCAAAGCAGTAAAACTTTAAAAGAAAATGTGTATAATACAAATAACTATATATTAGCAATGATAGTTTTATTAATTAATTTATTATTATCATTAATGTTTATGATAAATTGTATAAATTTAAAACTTTATATTATTATCTTTGGAATAGTATTCTTATTACAAATAATATTATATATAATATTTAGTAATGTAAAAAGAGAAAATATAAAGTATGATCAAAAAATTAAAAAGATAGATACATATAAAAATGAGTTATTAATAATTTTAAAAGATAAGAATAATAATTATTTAGAGAACTTAATAGACGCTATTAAATATATGGATCCTGTATCAAATAAATATGTTAATGAAATAGAACAAGAAATTAAGGAAAGAGTATATAATATTACAAATGATACATCTAAAGAGGAAATACAAGCAATTACTACATTAATTAATAAAAGAAATTTAATCTTAAAAAATAATAAATAATAGGAGAAAATATAGAGATGAAATCAAGAGAGAAAGTATTATTTGTTGTAGTTAGTTTGTTATTAGTAGGGGTTATTATATTAGCAGTATTACTTTTTAATAGTAAAAATAGTAACAAAAAGAAAATAGATAAATTACAAGAACAAGTTTCTAATATGACGACAAATAATAATGAATTAAATGACAAAATAAAGAAACTTGAAAACAATAGTGGTAAAAAGAGTGGTACATGTACATATACTAAAACATATCTTTTTATTGATTATTTAGATTATCAAGGTGATGTACCAACTGATAAATATATAATTGTAGATATATTTCAATCAAGAACACCTGAAATAATTAAATATAATAGTAGTGAATTTAATATCGATTTTGCAAACAATAAATATTATGAATTTACTTTCAAAGCTTCTTTATTAGACGGACAAATAAACAAAGAAAGTTTAATTGATGTTAAACCAACTGATCGATTAGGTCTTGATCAAGTACAAGAAAATTGTTTAGATAATATGGATTAATAATGACAAACACCCTTTTTGATAAATATCATATGATATGTAAAAAGGGGTGTTTTTAGTTGAAAATAAAAACAGATTCTAGAAAAGTATTACCAGGTGATACTTTTATTGCCTTAAAAGGTATAAAAACAGATGGACATAAATATGTAAAAGAAGCAATAAAAAATGGAGCATCTTTAGTTATTGTTGAAAGAGGAAATTATGATGTTGATACTTTGATTGTAAATGATACTCATGAATATTTAATTAATTATTTAAAAGATAATTATTATGATGAAATTAAAAATATGAAATTAATTGGTATAACAGGAACTAATGGCAAAACAACATCTTGTTATATTTTAGCAACTGCACTTAATAAATTTGGAATTAAGTGTGGATATATAGGAACAATAGGCTTTTATATAGAAGAAAAAATATGTGATTTAAATAATACAACTCCCGATATATTAGAAATATATGATATGCTCATTAAATGTCATAATGAAGGGTGCAGGTATGTTACAATGGAAATAAGTAGCCAAGCACTTGCTATGAATAGGGTTTCTAAAGTATTCTTTGATTATGCTGTATTTACTAATTTAACAAAAGATCATTTAGATTATCATATTGATATGAAAAATTATGCTCTTGCTAAGCAAAAATTATTTAAACAAATAAAAAAAGATGGATACGCTATTATAAATATTGATGATGATTATAAAAATTATTTTTTATTACAAAATAATAATGTAACATATGGTTTTAATGATGCAAATTATAAAATATCAAGTTATAAGGTAGAAAATAATATAACAAAGTTTAGTTTAGAAAATAATAATATAATCGAAAACTATGAAACTAAATTATTAGGTAAATATAATGTATATAATTTAGTTACAATGATTATTATATTAAAATTAATTGGGTTAAATTATAATAAAATAAAGGAACTAGTATATGATGCGATGCCACCAAGTGGTAGAATGGAAACAATTGTTAATGGAAATAATAAAATAATTGTTGATTATGCACATACACCAGATGCCGTTCAAAACATTTTGTCTTCTGTTAAAGATTTATGTGTAGGAAGAATAATTACAATTATAGGATGTGGTGGAAATAGAGATAAGACAAAAAGACCAGAAATGGCTTTAGTTTCAACATCTTTATCTGATTATGTAATATTTACTAGCGATAACCCAAGAGGGGAGAAAACAGAAGAAATAATTAATGATATGATACAAAAACTAGACAAAAAAAATTACGAAATTGAAATAAATAGGTATGAAGCAATAAAAAAGGGTATACAAATGCTTATGGAAAATGATATACTATTAGTACTGGGTAAGGGACATGAAGATTACCAAATAATTGGCGATAAGAAGTATTACTTCAGTGATAAAAATACAATATTAGATATACTTTAGGAGATGATAATAATGTTGGTACTAACGAAAGCAGTACTTGCAATGATGATAGGTTTTGCTTTATCTGTAATATTTGGTTTAATAATGATACCAGTATTAAAGAAGATGAAAGTAAAACAAAAAATTAGTATTTTTTTAAGCAAAACACACAAAAATAAAGATGGGGTACCAACAATGGGAGGAATAATATTTATTATTCCAACGATATTAACCGTACTTATATTATTAGCACTTGGGAAAATAAATTTTTCACAAAATTTATTAATTGTCTTATTTGTTTTTGTAGGTTATGCACTTTTAGGCTTTCTTGATGATTTTTTAATTATTAAAAGAGGTAAAAATGATGGACTTACCGAAATACAAAAACTATTTGGTCAGTTAGTAATTGCCATAATCTTCTTCTTTATCTTTTTAAAGAGTGGTCATGGAACATCACTTGTTATACATACACTTAATATTAATATTGATATGGGATGGTTTTATGGATTATTTTTACTTTTCATTTTAGTGGCTAGTTCTAATGCCGTTAATTTAACTGATGGACTTGATGGACTTGCTGGAGGATTATCTGCTATAGCTTTTCTTGCTTTTGGTATTATAGCGTGGGGATCAACTTGGGCACAAGGATATGAAGAAATTGCGATTTTCTGTTTTGTATTAGTAGGTTCATTACTTGGTTTCTTAGTATTCAATACAAGCCCTGCCAAAGTATTTATGGGAGATACAGGTTCACTTTCACTTGGTGCAACACTTGCTAGTGTAGCCATTTTAACTAATCATGAAATAACTTTAATTGTTGTAGCAGGTGTATTTGTTTTAGAAACATTATCTTGTATTATTCAAACAATATCAGTTATGTATTTTCATAAAAAAATATTTTTAATGGCACCAATTCATCATCATTTTGAAAAAATGGGATTTAAAGAAACTGACATAGTAAAAGGTTTTTGGGTTGTTGGTTTAATACTTAGTATGGCAGCCATATTATTTGGTGCTTGGATATAAAAGGTTATATGATTATAATCTTTTTTTGTATATATAAACTGGTTTAAAAGAAAGATAAATAAAATTCTTAAAGATTATAATAATTTATTAACTAAATCAATGGTCAATATTAAAGATATTTATAGTATAGTTTATGCAATCCTTAAAAATATAATTATTTTATAAAAAAATTAAAATCTATATAAATTAATAAATTTGATATAAAGAATACTCAGATATGGAAAATCTGTTATACAGATTTCTAATATTTGAGTATTTTTATAATACAGATTCCTTAA
>ERZ825896.1805-NODE-1805-length-22571-cov-2.894297_pt1 | contig 22571 bp, 17 predicted proteins | sample MGYA00519858_ERZ825896 | MGnify/ENA primary metagenome ERZ825896 (study PRJEB31778, sample SAMEA3449214) | human gut metagenome | biome: human gut; feature: human-associated habitat; material: faeces | place: United Kingdom | collected 2010/2012 ...
CACCATCAATATCGATATCTAAAAGGAAAACCTGATGGTTGCCCTTCTCGTTGATACTGGACAATAGTTTGTGAGGTTTAGAAAAAACTTCAAGTTTTCGTACAGAAAACGCACCCTCTGAAACCAATTCTCTGATGATATCACTAATACGTGTTTGTTGCATCAAATCATCTTCTAAAATATATATATTCATATTAGGGCCTCATTTCTAGTATTTGCATCATTTTATGTTTCTGACTTCGAACAGAGAAGGATGTATTCGGATAACGTTCCAAGATATCTTGAACAGCATTTATACCTGCGTCCCCCCCATTGATAGGAATTTGAGATGCCATCATTGAAAGTAAAGCTTTTTCATCTGAAATTGCACTTTCAACAATAAAACTCTGGCAGCCCTCTTCATCAAAATAGGCAATACTAATAAAGCCCTCGTGGGCTTTGCGAGCACCATCAATAGCATTATTCATAAGATGACCTAAAACAACTGCTAAATCTAAGTCAGTTAGATAGCTATGAATCACTGGATCAGGAATTTCTGCATGAATGTTGAGTTGATACATCTGAGCTTCATGATACTTTGATGAAAGTAGACTATGAATACTTGAGTTTTGGATATTATCCAAATCTGTAACATGAGTAGAGAGGCGGTACTGATCTCGATACACATAAAGATCAACCAAATCTTTTTTGTAAGAACGAATATCTCCTGTTCTTTCGATATCTCTCAGATTATTAAGCAGAAAATTATAGTTAGAGCGAACATGCATCAAGTCTCTATACAAACCTTCTACCCTAGTATTCTCACGCTTCAAATCATCAAGATAGTTGGCTTGCTTCATCGCTAAATCCTGCTCTATTTTTTCCTTAGCGAACTGGTTCACAGCTCCTAGTACAAAGAGGAGTAAGTAGAGATATCCCACTACCAATGGTAAACGAAACCTACCCTCAAGATGTAACTCTGGAAAATAAGTATCAAATGTCGACACCAAAAAGATAACTAAATAATAAAGCAAAAGAAGCATGTTGACCAAACCCAGACGGTTCTTTTTTTCTTGTTGGGCAGCAACTTTCAAGATATCTGTAAAATCTAGACGTAAAATAAAATCTACTATTCTGACCGTCAACATGACGAAGGAAAGTGGTACCATAGACCACCAAATATTAGTGTTTAAAGTATCAACAGTTATGCCAAGTATCGGCGGAAAGAAGAAAGTAGCCAAAAAACGTCTTGCCAAATCGACTAGTACCACTGGGTAAAAACCTAGAAAAAAGCGCTCTACAGAAGTTACACTTTTATTCAGTTGGTAGCTAAATGTCAATGTTACAATGGCTATTAAGGGAGGTACTATGCCTATATAGCGTCCAATGAGTTGTCCCCAAATGCATAGAGCAACATCAAATAACAAATAAAGTATACGATTTTTAAGATTAGTGTTTTGTCCACCAATACGTAAATAGATATCCCAAATAATGACAAACATCAAAATTTGAAAAATGACGTTACCTAGCATAGCTACCTTCCTCCTTCCTACAATTATGGTATTACCGTGACAATTTGATAGGTTTTAAATAATTCTTTTTTATTTGTTAAACCGATACCGTTTGACCAGCAAAACTGGGCAAAATCACGACTAATAGCCAGACTATCATCGAGTTTCGGATCAGCTTCCTGATTGGTATTCTCAAGAATAAAGCTGAGATTACCATCCTCATTCTGTTGAATAAGGAAACCAATATCTGTCTCCGGCTCCTTGGCCCAAAGTTTTTCAGCTAAGTTCATGCAACGTTCTAAAACTCTAATAAGAACTGCAACATTTAAATTATTAGGATAAGCATCAACATTGACATCCAACCTAACTGTGACACCTTTTTGTTCCAAAGGAATAACTTGGTTTACAATCCAACTTCTTAATACCGGATAAGGAATCTCGAACAAAGGAGCCAACTTATCATTTAAATCCAAATTATCAAGTTTAAGATGATTCAAATGCTCATGATAAACGGATAAAACCTCTGATAATTGATTTTTAGCCAATGGAGTCTCAAGAGCTACCAAAAGACTCTCAAAATCTTTTTCAATAGGTTTTACTTTTGTAAAAAGATCCTCAATATGCTTATTATAGACTTCCAAGTTATAGACATAGGTCTCCACAGCTTCCTTACTACGTTCTCTGACAAATTTATGAGAATAGCGGTTCAAGGTTGTTACCATTAGGAGATAAACCGCCATTGCAATAAAAATTGGCCCTCTCACATCACTACCTGTAGATACCAAAAGAATACTACAAGTAATGTAGAGTGCAAAGGTCAAATCAACCGCAATCAATAAACGCTCACGACCATGGGAATAAATCAGCTCCTTAATCTTGTCAATATCTGAACTTGATAGATAATTGACATAGAGAAAAAAAGGATAAATCATCACATAAGATAGCAAATTTAGGAAGAAATTTTCTTGAATCTCAACCAAGCTCATATTTGTAAATAAGTTACTGAATACATAATATGGTGTAAAAGTCGCAAATAAATCAGTAAAGAGAACCGAGAAAGCCCCAAAAAAGAGGCTTGCCCAGAGCGTCAAACGATGCTCCCGCCGTTCCTTTAAGGCCAAAGCTAGAAAGATAACAACTTGATAATAGAAGCCATCACCTTTACCAAATGATACCACTATACCTAAGAGACTTAAACAAAATACTTTCCAGTAAGCTAGAGTGCTCCTTGTTAGTTTTTTATAAATAAACCAGGTAATATGAAAACTAATAATCTGAATAATACTATTTTCAAGGGATACCATGGTCCAAAGCTGTAAGTTCATGATAATATTTCCTGTTTACACTCAAGAGACAGTTTCGTCATCTTCCTCAACGAGTTCTTGACCAGCCTTTTTCAAAATATCCTGATAGGTTTGTTCAATAAGGTCAAAATCCCCACTATCAATACTTGTCTGCATACTAATGAGTATATTTTCATAATCATGTTTAAATGAGCGTACACTCTTATAGGCAGTTTCGATTTTTTCATTATAAGCTTCCAGACTCCTCAAGTGCTCCTCTTGTTCTCTGAGAATTTTGCTATCACGTACGTCTTTACCATAAGAAACAAAGCGAACAAGAATATACATGTGTATAAGGAAACCAACCCAAATATAAATTTGAGGGTAACCTGGGAGATAGGTCTGACTCAGAAGCAAGGAGAAAATCTCCCGTTTAAAGAGAATAAGCAGATAACTGATAATTAAAATATGATCAACTTGCAAGAGCATACTCTTATATTTATCCTGCAAGTCCTGATATGGTTCCTTAAAAAAGCTATCTAAACCGAACATTTTTTGCAAGCCTAGAAAGAAAGGAAGAACAACACTATCTACAGCCAGGATTCCTAAATGGTTTGGAACCAACTCGACCGGCTTATTAAAGAAAACTCGGAAAAAATAAAAACTAAAGAAGCTTGTAATCAGAGTCCAAAAGACAGGGGCAAAGAAAGCACAAAAATACTTTTCTTCTCGTAGAGCCTGAGGTTTTTCAATAAAAATAAAGACTAGGAGATAGATTGCATCTGGAATGTCAATTTGCCATAGCACCTTGGCTAACCACTTAACGGCAGTTACTACGATTACATAAGGAATGTAACTGTAAGTAAAAACATCTAGATAAGCCATTCTAGCTAAAATCACAAGATGTGAAACGACAACAACCAAAGCAATAAGGCCATCAATCGCAAGTTGCATATGCTTTCCCCCTTTCTATTTCCCTCATCCTATCCTCCACAAATAGTATCTTTGATTTATCAATTATCCTGAAAAGAGAGGACCTGGGTAAAATGATGGTCACAACTACGAGTCTCAAGATTTACTTTTGGATAGCGATTAAGTATATCTGCAACCTTAGACAGACCAAGTCCTCGGCCTTCTCCTTTACTAGAAACCCCTTCATCAAAAATCCTTGACACAGGAATACGTTCTTCTCTGGTTGTATTATCAATAACCAAGATAAGATAACCTTGATTTTTAAAGAAGGATATGGTTAAAGTAGGATCTTCAGAATCCACTGCCGACTCAATAGCATTGTTTAAGAAGACAGAAGAAATCACAACCAAATCTAAGGCCTCTATCTGAGTTGACGATATAACATCTGGTAACTCCAAATTGACCTTAATTCCTAAGTTCTCTGCCTCAAGCACTTTAGCAGAAAAGAGACTCTTGAGAGATGTGATTTCTAAGTTGATTAAGCGTGACAATTCATAATTTGACAAAGTTAAGCTATTTCCAGATTTTTCTAAAAGTTCTGCATACTCTTGTTTCAAAGCAGGTAAGTCTCGTCGTTGGATACTAACCTCCATTGTTTTAAGCCCTTCGAGATAATCCTTCTTCACCTGAGAAATATCATTATAGAGATTTTCTAAACGGTGGCTATATTCCTCTAAACTTTCCTCATGTCTAGCCATTTCTTCGGCCAACTGGTTTTTCACTCTTCTCTTAGAATAGATATTAAGCTGAGCAAAGAGCAAAATAAAGAGAATGGAGTAGACAATCGTAATACTACCTGCTAAATAAATAAAGAGACCTGAGTAAGGAAAGATATTACTGGCATAGAAAATAATTAAAGATAAAATAATATAAGCCAGAGTCACCCCAACCAATAAGCGTTGTCTAACTTGGTAAGTATGGTTATTTCCCATAACATTGAGAGCACCAAAGTCAATAAAGAATACTTTGACAATCAGATGAAAAATTGGATAAATCAAGAGATAAGACAAAGCAATGAGTACTGGGGTGTCCTTGACCTGTAAGTAATTAATTTGAAAAATCCATGGGAAAAAGTAAAGTTGAAGCAGTTTCGAGGTGACTTCAACAAAAACCCACGGCAAAAAGGTGAAAAGAAAAGAATTCTTTTCACTACTTGATATTTTATTTAAGAAAAGATAGCAGAACAAAAGTGCTAAGAGCGACCCTGTAATGCCTCCAACAAATAGAGAGAGCAAGAGACTCCCTGCGATAAACCAGCATTTACTCTTCCAAGTTTTGAGCAAACCTGACATATCGTGACTAACAATTAAAATAGCCAATAGACGTAGAACCGTAAACAAAACGATCATCTCTAGACTCCCCCCTTTCCTTTCAAAAATCAACCTACTTTATTGTAACATAAATATATAATTTAGCATCACTCCTATTAGAAAAAGCTAAAAATATAAAGCTATTTTTTCCTGATTGAGAACAATCTAACATCAGACAATCCCACATGTCCCCTACTTTTCATAAACATAAAAAAGAGCTTAGAAAAACTAAGCTCTTTAACTGACTCATTACCTCTTTTTATGGGTACATGCCAATGACGTAGTAGAAATACCAACCAAATCTTCTCATAATGCTCACTCCTCCCTACTTTTTATTACCAATCTATTATAAAACTAATTTAAAGTTTTGAAAATGATGATATGATTACGAAATATCATCATTATATTACAAAAGTAGACTTAGCAATTATCATATAATCATTGACATATCGCTTATGTGCATTCGAAAACCCAACAATTGTTGGGTTTGTTTTTATAATGTTGCAAGAACTTTATCAATATGTTTGATTGATTTTTCACGACCAAGCAAGAAAATAGTGTCTGGCAATTCTGGACCGTGCATTTCTCCTGAAACAGCAATACGGATTGGCATGAAAAGGTTTTTCCCTTTGATTCCTGTTTCTTTTTGAACAGCCTTAATTTGTGGGAAAATGTTTTCAACAACAAACTCATCATCAGACATAGCTTCGAGTTTGGCTTTAAAGGCTTTAAGTACTGTTGGTACTGTTTCACCAGCCATAACTTCTTTTTCAGCCTCTGTCAATTCTGGGAAATCTTCAAAGAAGAGATCTGTAAGAGGGACAATTTCTTCTGCAGCTGTCATTTGTGGTTTGTAGAGTTCCACTAATTTTTCAGCTTTATCTGTTAAACGACCAGCTTCTTCCAAGAAAGGTTTGCAAAGAGCAAAGACCTTATCGAAATCTGCATTCTTAATGTAGTCGTTACTCATCCAATCCAATTTCTTCTGGTCAAAGGCCGCTGGTGACTTGCTTAGACGGTTTTCATCAAAAAGTTTAATGAGTTCTTCACGAGAAAAGATTTCGTCTTCACCGCCAGGATTCCAACCAAGCAGAGCAATGAAGTTGAATACTGCTTCTGGAAGGTAACCTTTTTTACGGTAGTCTTCGATAAACTGAAGGGTGTTAGTATCACGTTTAGACAACTTCTTACCAGTTTCAGAATTGATGATAAGAGTCATGTGTCCAAACTCAGGAGCTTCCCAACCAAGAGCTTCATAAACCATGAGTTGTTTTGGTGTATTGGCAATATGGTCATCTCCACGGATAACGTGAGAGATTTGCATATCGTGGTCATCAACAACTACCGCAAAGTTGTAAGTTGGGTAGCCATCTTTCTTCTGGATAACCCAATCACCACCGATATTACCACCTTCAAATTCGATATCTCCCTTAACGATATCATGCCATTTATAAATTCCTGACTCATTAACCGCCAAACGAACTGTAGGTACAATACCTGCCGCTTCACGTTCTGCGATGTAGGCAGCTTTTTCTTCTTCAGTCATGCCAAGGAACTCGTTAATGTAACGAGGAGTTTCACCAGCTGCTTCTTGACGTTCACGCTCTGCAGCTAACTCTTCTTCAGTTACGTATGACTTATAGGCTTTACCTTCTGCCAAAAGTTGATCAATATATTTTTGGTAAAGCGGTAAACGTTCTGATTGACGATAGTTTTCGTGTGTTTCAGGACTTTCATCCCAGTCAATTCCCAACCAACGCAAGTTATCAAGCTGTGAACGCTCACCATCTTCAACGTGACGTTTACGGTCAGTATCTTCAATACGGATAATAAATGTACCGCCATGATGACGTGCATAAAGGTAGTTAAACAATGCTGTACGAGCATTACCAATGTGTAGAAGCCCTGTTGGACTTGGTGCGTAACGAACGCGGATATCTTTAGCCAAGATAAATCTCCTTTTTATGTTTCATTCTTCAGTCTTTGGATACCTATTGAGCCTAAAGTCCCTTTCTTAGGACTAACTTAAGATGATAAGTACCAGTAGGCAACTCTATCCCCCAAACTTTCCAAATAAAAATCTAGAAGCGAGTACCAATCTTTCTTATTATATCACAATCTAGGGGTGGTTCGAGAAATTTTGTTAAAAAAACGACTACCTAAAGGTAGACGTTTTCGATAGATTACTTAACGTGTTTAGCAAGATCTTTTTGAGCTTTGTCATTAGATTTCGCTCTTTCTTTAAGCCAATCTTTATAAGCTGAATCGTATTGTTTCTTAGTCACAATATCATCTTGAGATTTAAGATACTTAAAGTAGTATGTAGAACCTTTATCACCAGCTTGAGCATAAGCTCCTGAGAATGGCTTAATACGAGAAACTACAGCGGCTGCACCGTTATAAGTAGTCGTTGGGATATAAAGTGCACTATCCGTCAACCATGCCTGAGCTTTTGCATATTTTTCATAACGAGCCGTCAAGTCTGTTGTTTCCTTAGAAGCATCATCAACCAATTGGTCATATTCTTTAAGACCTACTTTTTGAACCGCTTGACTATTTGGATCGTCATAACCCATGAAAGATTTAGTATTTTCACTATTTGTAGTCTTCAAGACATCAAGATAAGTTGATGGATCAAGGTAATCAGGCTCCCAAGCCACACCTACTGACAAATCCCAATCCTCTGCCGCTGCATTTGAAGCAGAGTAGGTAATGTTATAGAAATCATCAGTTGACAATTGGTGAAGATCAAGTACAACATTATCTTTTCCAAGAGCTGATTCAATAGATTGTTTAAGTGACTGCACTTGGTTCACAAAGATTTTATTTGACTGATTGACAGGAACATCCAAATGGATTGGGAACTGAACCCCTTCTGCTTGAAGAGCTTCCTTAGCTTTAGCAAATTCAGCCTTAGCTTTTTCTGGATTATAAAGACCATCTTGACTATCTGCAAGATTCACACCAGACCACTCATCACCATAAGCTGGAAGTTGATCCATTACCATTGTTCCGAAGTCCTTACCATCTGCTTGAACAAAGTCTGGTTTAACATAGATATTACGAACGGCAGTACTACCACCCTCTTTACCGTTAAGTTGTGCAGCATAATTCGTACGGTCAATAGCAAAACCTAATGCTTGACGGAAATCTTTGTTAAGAAGAGCTGTCTTAGTTGATGTCTTTTGCTGATCATTTTCTTTAGATGTATGACCATAAGTTTGACGATCGATATTAATACCGACACCTTCTACAGCTGCTCCAGGTTGTGTATAGAAAATATTGTCTTTGTACTGTTTTTCAACTTTAGAATAGTTTGAGCTAGTTGGGTATAGACGAGCTAAGTTATAGACTCCATCAGTGAAGTTACGTTCCAAGGATTCTTGGTCTGTACCATCATCATAAGTCAATTTAACTGTATCAAAGTAGACATTATCCTTATCCCAATAGTTTTCATTCTTGGTGAACTCAATAGATGACTTCGTTGTCAAAGATTTAAGAAGATATGGACCGTTATAAAGAATAGATGTTGGGTCTGTTGACTTACCAAAGTCTTTACCTTTAGATTTCAAGAAATCTTCATTAACAGGCCAAGTAACTGAGTAGGTCAATTTTGAATTCCAGTAAGGTTCTGGTTGTTTAAGAGTGTACTGAAGAGTGTAGTCATCAAGAGCTTTAACACCAACTTTAGAGAAGTCTTTATCAGTACCGTTGAAATAATCAGCAAGACCTACTACAGAATCTTTTGCTAAATAGATTGACTCTGTCTTCTTGTCAGCAGCATGTTTAAGACCTGTTACGAAGTCTTTAGCTGTTACTTCTGCATACTCTTCACCCTCTGAAGTATACCATTTAACTCCCTTACGAAGTTTGTAAGTATAAGTCAAACCATCAGCTGAAACAGTCCAATCCTTGGCAATAGCAGGCACCAAGTTACCATATTTATCATTTTCCAAAAGGCCATCGACACCATTTGTCACAGCATCAGTTGTTGAACCTTTATTGGAAATAAGGTAATCCAATGTCTCAGGGTCAGCAGTATAAACATAGTTGTATGTATTGCTTGAAGTGTTTGATTTTGATGAGCAAGCCACTAAAACCCCAACACTAAGGAGGGAAACACCCGCAAGGGCCAACCATTTACTTTTTTTCATAAGCATTCTCCAAAAATTCTTTTTTAATATGCCTACATTATACCATAAAAAATAAGATGAGTACAATTTTCAGAATATTTTGTCTTATGCTGGCTTTCTCACAATTATACTCCTTATGAACACTAGGAATTAGCCCTTTTTTGACAAAAGGAAAAGGCAAACTGCCTTTTCCTCAAGATTATTATTTAACGTGTTTCTCAAGATCTTTTTGAGCTTTTTCGTTAGATGCTTTCTTTTCTTTAAGCCATTTTTCACGACTTTGTTCATATTCTTTCTTAGTGACTACTTTTTCTTGTGGTTTCACATATTTGAAGTAGTCTGATGAGTTCTTATCACCCACCTGCATGCTAGCACCCGTAAATGGTGTCAAACGTGAGATAACTGGTGCTGCACCGTTACCAACAGTCAATGGAATGACAAGAGAGCTATCTTCCAACCAAGCTTGAGCTTGAGCATAACGGTCGTAACGAGCGTTGAGGTCTGTTGTTTCTGAAGCTGCTGAATCAAGCAAGGCATCATAATCTTTAAGACCTACTTGGGCTGCTGCTGCATTGTTTGGATCATCATATCCCATGAAAGTCTTGGTATTTTCACTTGATGTTGTTTTGAAGATATCAAGATAAGTTGATGGATCTTGATAGTCTGGACCCCAAACCACACCGTTAGAAATATCCCAGTCTTCTGCTGCAGCATTTGCCGCATTAAGAGTCGCATTTTGCATGTCATCAGATGACAATTGGTTAACATCGATAACCACATTATCGCTACCCAATGATTGCTCAATGGTTTGTTTCAAAGATTGGGCCTGAGCAACATTGATTTTAGAACTTTGGTCAACAGGAAGGTCCAAGTGAATTGGGAATTGAACACCATCTGCTTGGAGAGCTTCCTTAGCTTTGGCAAACTCAGTCTTAGCTTTTTCAGCATTGTAGAGGCCATCTTGACCATCAGTAAAGTTTACACCTGACCATTCATCACCATAAGAGGACATTTTCTCTGTTACAAGATCTCCAAAGGTCTTATCACCTGCACTGACAAAATCAGAAGGAACAAAGAGGTTACGTAGAGCTAGAGCTGCACCATCTTTACCATTCATTTGTGATTGATAAGCCGTACGATCAATTGCGAAGTTGATTGATTGACGGAAGTCTTTGTTTAGAAGAGCCTTCTTAGTTGATGTCTTTTCAGCATCCGTCTTCTTGGCTGAGAATTTATAGCTTTGGCGGTCGATATTAACACCAATGGCTGATGTAGACGCACCTGCTGCAGTGTAATAAATGTTATCTTTATATTTCTTCTCTACAGAAGCATAGTTAGAACTCGTTGGGTAGACACGAGCCAAACTATAGGCACCATCCGTGAAACCACGTTCTAGAGCCTCTTGATCCGAACCGTCATAATATGACAATTTGATGGCATCAAAGTGTACATTTTTCTTGTCCCAATAATTTTCATTCTTAGTCAACTCAATAGATGATTTAGCTGTCAAAGATTTGAGAAGGAAAGGACCATTATAGAGGATAGAGGTTGGGTCTGTTGACTTACCAAAATCTTTTCCTTTGTTCTTAAGAAAGTCTTCGTTAACTGGGAAGAGCAAGCCATAAGTTGTTTTAGAATTCCAGTATGGCTCAGGTTTTTTAAGGGTGTATTGCAATGTATAATCGTCGATTGCTTTAACGCCTACATTTGAGAAATCTTTATTGGCACCAGAGAGGTAGTCAGACAAGCCAGCAATAGAATCTTGCACCAAGTAAAGAGCTCCAGACTTGCCATCAGCCGCATGCTTAAGACCAGTCACAAAGTCCTTAGCAGTCACATCAGCATACTCTTCACCATCAGAAGTATACCATTTAACTCCCTTACGGATTTTATAAGTATAAGTCAGACCATCTTGAGAGACAGACCAATCTTCAGCTACTGAAGGGACAAGATTACCATATTTGTCCGCTTCCATAAGTCCATCTACACCATTAGTTACAGCAATTTTTGTAGGTCCTGTATTTGAAGTAATGTAATCCAATGATTCTGGGTCTGAATTATAAACATAACCATAAGTCGTTCCACTAGTACTTGACTTAGAAGAACAAGCCGCTAAGGCACCTACACTGAGGAGTGCCACACCCGCGAGGGCTAACCATTTGCTTTTTTTCATAAGATTTCTCCAAAAAATAAAATTTTACTCTTTCATTATAGCATAAATAATCAAGAAAAGCAGTCACTTTCAGAATATTTTGCACAAGCAAAGTACATAATGAAACACGGCAAACTCAACAGTCCATTGTATTTCCTGGATTTCTAGCTACTTTAATCGATTTATTTTTAATCACCAGTCATGCATAAAACAAAAAGGCCTAACACCTTGGTCAGACCTCTTTTTTGAGACAAAATTAGTTATTAAGAGCTTGAGCAGCTGTGATAATAGCTAAATTATAAATGTCTTCAGCACTAGCACCACGAGAAAGATCGTTTACTGGTTTATTAAGACCTTGTAAGATTGGTCCGATAGCTTCGAACATTCCCAAACGTTGGGCAATCTTATATCCAATGTTACCTGCTTGCAAGCCAGGGAAGACAAAGACATTAGCATGTCCTGCTACGTCACTATCTGGAGCCTTAATAGCCGCTGTTGCTGGAACAAATGCTGCATCGAACTGCAACTCCCCATCAATAGCCAAGTCAGGACGCATTTCTTTAGCAATATTTGTTGCTTGAACAACCCTGTCAACTTTTGGTGATTTAGCAGAACCTTTTGTTGAGAAGCTAAGCATTGCCACTTTAGGATCAATACCAAAAACTTTAGCTGTTTCGGCAGTATTAATTGCAATTTCTGCCAATTCTTGAGCATTTGGTTCAATATTGATGGCACAGTCAGCAAACATCAAGCGATGATCGGTATTTTCACGGTTCATAAGGAAGACACCTGATGTACGAGAAATACCAGGTTTTGTTTTGATAATTTGAAGGGCCGGACGTACCGTATCCGCTGTTGAGTGAATAGCACCTGAAACCATTCCATCAGCAAGACCAAGTTTAACTAGCATAACACCGAAATAGTTGACATCACGAAGCAACTTTTCCGCATCTTCCATTGTCGCTTTCCCTTTACGGATTTCAACAAATTTTTCCTTCATTTCCTCGAAATCTTCATAGGTTTCAGGATTAATAATTGTATAGTTAAAGTCTGCAAAACCAAGATCGTTCAAGATTTTGTGAACTTCTGCTGGGTCTCCCAAAATAATAGGATCAACCAATCCTTCAAATTTCAAACGGGCTGCTGCACGAACCACACGGTCGTCGTTACCCTCAGGGAAAACAATCTTAATACCCTTCCCTAAAATATGTTCACGAAGTTCACCAAATAGACTACGCATAAAAAAATTCCTCAATCAATCTTTTTTAGTTTGTAAGTTCATGATAACGGTTTCAAAATCATCTGTCAAGGAAGATGCATGGACCATCTCTTTTTTGGTAAAAGGATCAACAAATGCAAGACGGTGACAATGCAAGGCCTGGCGCTCAATACCATAGTCTAGAGAACCACCATAAAGATCATCTCCCAAAAGGGGAAGGCCTAAGTGGGCAAAGTGGACGCGAATCTGGTGAGTACGCCCAGTATGCAAATTGATATCAACCAGTTTAACCCTACCATAATCACCTACCAAACGATAACTAGTGTGGGCATATTTCCCCGACTTATGAACTCGACGTGTGATAATGGAATCCACATCACGTGCAATCGGTGCAATGATTTCACCTTGCTTCTCAAGTTTGGTGTCACCTTCAACCAAGGCATAGTAATGTTTCTTGATAGACTTCTGTTGTAACTGTTTATCCATACGAGCATGGGCGTAACCATGCTTAGCAAACAGCATGAGACCAGAGGTGTCCTTATCCAAACGTGTCACAATATGCACACGCTGGTTGGGATAATTATTGCTAACGAAGTGATGTTTAACGAAATTAGCCATGGTATTGTCATGGTTAACACTTGGAATACTAGCATAGCCATAGGGTTTATTAATCACCAAGAAGTTATCATCCTCATAGACGATATCCAAGTCAAAAGGAATTGGCTTCAAGGTTTCATGCGGTGCCTCGTCCGGGATTTCAATGGCAACCACATCTCCTTCATGGACAGGATAAGTCGCAAACTGCTCCTCGCCATTGACCCAAATATGACCACCTTCAAACTTAATCTTGGCCAGAAGTCCTTTTGAAATATCGTGCTCCTTCAAAAAGGTCTTAACTCGACATGAACGTCCTACGGTAAATTCATATCTCATTCTTCCATGTCTCCGATAAAGGAATCACGTACGCGTTCCCAGAAACTTGTGTGACTGGCACTAGCCACAAAGGAAATCTTACGTTGGTCGATTGAAAATTCTACCTTTTTCACATTACGGTTGGTATAGGTTTTATTATCAACGGATAGAGTGTAGCTTCCCATTCGGGTGGGATAAACGGTAATCTTCTCATGCTTGGGCACAATAAGGGGACTTCCTAGAGTCCTGTACACACGATTATTAAGACTGGCAATCTCTGTCAGTTGCAAGGCTTCAATGGTAGGATGAAGGACTGCACCACCCAAGGATTTATTGTAGGCCGTTGATCCTGTAGGCGTTGACACCGACAGCCCGTCACCACGGAAGCTCTCAAACAAGACATCATTAAGGCAAACATCTGCTGCCATGGTTTTCTCATTACGCTTTATGGCTGCTTCATTAAGGGCAATCGACGTAAAAGAACGACCATCAGCCAGGGTCAATTTGACATTCAAAAGAGGGTAAGAAATCTTTGCACCACTATCTTTTCGAAGCGTCTCGATTAATTGATCCACTTCACTGTCCAAATAATCCGTATAAAAGCCTAAGTGACCCGTGTGAATCCCTACAAAACGCACACGAGCAAGCTCTTTTTCATACATATGAAAGGCCGATAGCAACATACCATCACCACCAATTGAGATGACCACATCTGGATTTTTCTTGGTCAAATAAAAATCTGGATCATCTCGAAAGGCATTAAAAAGTTTCGAGGCAACACGCCTACTTTGGGGTTTGCCATTGGCAATAATAGCTACCTTCATCTCATCCGAAGAGGTCTTCATCTGTGTCATCACTATTTCCTACACTATCCTTCAAAGTTCTATTAATTGGATCAAAGAGCAACTGGGCTTCTCTAATATCATCACGTATCTTCCGCATTTCTTCGTCAAGCTCATAAGCCATGCGGGCCGTAGTTTCCAAGCGAAGTTTAATCTCCTCAGGAAAATTCCCCTGATACTTGTAATTAAGGGAATGTTCAATGGTGGCCCAAAAGTTCATGGCCAAAGTTCTAATCTGAATCTCTGCAAGAATCTCCTTACGACCATCTATGGTATCAACGGGATAAGAGATAATAACATGATAAGAGCGATAACCCGAATTTTTGCGGTTTCTGATATAGTCTCGCTCTGAAATAATCGTCATATCACTACGATGACGAAGCAAAGCCAAAACCTCATCCACATCATCAACAAATTGGACCATGACTCGGAGACCAGCGATATCCTGCATATCTTGAGCCAAATTTTCAACCGAAAGGCCACGAAGGGCGATCTTCTCCTCAATGGAAGTCACTGACTTCACACGTCCCGTCACAAACTCAATAGGCGAGTGACGATTTTGCTTACGAAATTGTTTACGAATGCCTCGGAGCTTGATTTTGAGCTCACCTACGGCCTGAATATAGGGGTCTAGAAATTCTTCCCAATCCATGGTCAAGATAGGACTCCTCCTTGTCAAAAGCTTTAGTTTTTTATAAAATAAATACAATCTGTTATATTATACCACATTTGAAAGCACAAGGGAGGACACACATGAACCATTTAGAGATAGAGTACAAGACTCTACTCACCAAAGACGAGTACAATCGTTTAGCGATGCTTTTCTCCCATGTGACACCTGTTACGCAAACAAACTACTACATCGACACTCCTCAGAGTGACATGAGAAATAAAAAGTTGTCTTTGCGTATTAGGACACTTCCCACTCATGGTGAGCTGACCTTGAAAATCCCTGAAAAAGTCGGGAACATGGAGTACAACGTTACCATGGATTGTGCGGATGCTAAGGCTTTGACTAAGTCGCTGGACTTTCCTGATTGTCAAATCAAATCCATTCTTTTAGAACGTGGGGTTAAACTAGAGGACCTAACCATCCTCGGACATTTGACCACAACTCGTCGCGAGTACCAGACCAACATCGGCCTCATGGCTCTTGATGTCAATGTCTATGCTGACAAGAAAGACTACGAGCTTGAACTAGAAGTTTCGGATGCTGAGAAAGGTAAAGACGACTTTGATGCCTTTCTTAAAGAAAATAATATTGACTTTAAGTATGCCAAGAGTAAGGTTGCACGCTTTGTAGCTACCCTCAAGCGAGACAAAGACTAAAATTTAGACAAGGAGCTGGCTCCTTGTTTTTTTTATTTTAAACACATGTAGCTTCAAATGCCACAAGTATTTAGAACTTCAGAGGGTAATAGATTTCTCTAAAAACGCATACAAAGGAATTTTATCTAACAAAGGTTCGGTATTTTTCACTAATATCATACTTTGAAGGCTGAAATTTCTGCTTCTTTTTGCTAAAATAGAACTATCTGTAGTTTTATTACAATAGCCCTAACTGGGCTTAGCATCTTATTTTTTTAAAGGAGTCACCATCGTCATGGTACATCAAAAAGCAAACCCACAATTGAAATTGTTCTCGCTCAGCTCAAACCCAGAAATTGCTGAAAAAATTGCTGAGGCTACTGGATTGCCACTTGGTAAAGTATCTTCACGTCAATTTTCTGACGGTGAAATCATGATCAACATTGAAGAGTCTGTTCGTGGGGACGATATCTATATCATCCAATCTACTAGCAACCCTGTTAACGACCACCTTTGGGAATTGCTCATCATGATTGATGCCTGCAAACGTGCCAGTGCTAACTCTGTCAACGTTGTTATGCCTTACTTTGGTTATGCACGTCAAGACCGTATCGCTGCGTCACGTGAACCAATCACTGCTAAATTGATTGCCAATATGCTAGTTAAAGCTGGTGTCAATCGTGTCTTGACACTTGACCTTCACGCTGTCCAAGTTCAAGGATTCTTCGATATCCCAGTAGATAACCTCTTCACAATGCCTTTGTTTGCTGAATACTACAACAAAAAAGGATTCACAGGAAGTGATGTTGTCGTTGTTAGCCCTAAAAACTCGGGTGTTAAACGTGCTCGTAGCTTGGCGGACTACCTTGATGCACCAATCGCTATCATTGACTACGCCCAAGATGATTCAGAACGTGAAGAAGGCTACATCATCGGTGAGGTTGAAGGAAAAACAGCAATCTTGGTTGATGATATCCTTAACACTGGTAAAACGTTTGCTGAAGCTGCTAAAATCCTTGAACGTGGTGGCGTTAAAGACATCTATGCAGTAGCTAGTCACGGTCTCTTTGCAGGAGGTGCTGCTGAAGTCCTCAACGCTGCTCCAATTAAAGAAATCTTGGTGACAGATTCAGTTGCAACTAAAGAAAAAGTTCCTACAAATGTTAAATACATTTCAGCAAGTAAGCTAATCGCTAACGCTACTACTCGTATTTTCGAACGTCAACCACTTAGCCCACTCTTTGCTTACACTGCAAACGAGGACTAAGCTATGGTTTATTTGGACAACGCAGCAACAACTCCTTTAAATACTGCCGCTATTTCAGCTATGACACATGTCATGACTGAAACCTTTGGAAATCCATCCAGCCTCCATGCTTATGGTCGTCAAGCTTCCAAGGAACTTCGTGAAGCCCGTGAAGAATTGGCCAAATACTTTGAAGCACCTGCTCGTAATCTTATTTTCACTTCTGGAGGGACTGAAGGAAACAATACAGCTATCAAAGGTTACGCCCTAGCCAATCAATCTAAAGGTAAGCACCTGATTACAACTGCTATTGAACACCACTCTGTCCTTCACACCATGGCCTACTTGGAAGAGCGTTTTGGTTTTGAAGTAACCTATATTCAACCAGAAAATCAAGTCATTACTGCCCAACAAATCGCTGATGCCTTACGTGACGATACCATTCTGGTTTCTGTTATGTATGCCAATAATGAGACTGGCCAATTACTTCCTATTAAGGAAATTGGTGACTCGCTTGCCAATCACCAAGCTGCCTTCCACGTCGATGCCGTTCAGGTAGCAGGAAAGCTTCCTATTCACCCAGAGGAACTTGGAGCCGATTTTCTCTCTATTAGTGCCCATAAATTCCACGGACCTAAAGGTGTCGGCTTGCTCTATCATAACGATTTGCATTTTGACAACCTACTCCATGGTGGTGAGCAAGAAGAAAAACGCCGTGCCAGTACTGAAAACCTGGTCGGGATTGCAGGTATGACCGCTGCTTACAAGCATGCTAGTGACCACTACCAAGACAATTACCAACATGTTGAAAAGATTCGTCAGGCCTTTCTAGATTCCCTTACCATTCCTTATGAAATCAATGGTGGAGGACCTAGCCTACCTCACGTCATCAACATAAGTTTTCCTGATAAGGAAAACGGCCCTCTCTTAACCTTGTTAGACCTAGCAGGCTTTGCTGTCTCAACAGGTTCTGCTTGTACTGCTGGAACTGTTGATCCAAGTCATGTCATCCAGGCCCTCTATGGCAAGGATTCTGACAAGCTAAAAACAGCCATTCGCATTAGTTTATCAGAGGAAAATACCGCTGAAGAACTCCAGGCCCTAGCAGAAAAACTTAATCAAATCATAGGAGACTAACATGGCATTTGAAAAAAGCATTCATTTGACTGACTGTAAGTACCGTTACACCATCAGTCCTAATGTCAAAAAATTCACTCTACGTGATACGACTTTTGTGCAAAATAAAATCGGAAACTACGAGTTGCACCGCCTTCTCGAAAAAGTGCCTAACTCAGGCGAAGGTTTCCCACTCAAAATCACTATTAACAAAGACTTGACAGGCTTCAAATTGTCTATCACAGACAAATCTGGCCTTCGTAACGTTAATATCTTTAAAAATGAAGATCACCACATCTTGCAAGAAAAATTCTACTTCTTGATGCAGAGTTTGGTTGATCGTAACGTTTTCGAGCAAGAAGAAGTCTAAATTTTTTCTTACTACATAGAAATAGCCTATCCATGTGATAGGTTTTTTATATCGCCTCATCTACACTATTTTGTTGCATTCTTCACAAACTTTTCTTAAAATATAAGAGAATCATACTAATTAAAGAAAGGAAAGCGATCAATGACATTTGAGAAAAACATCCCAAACGCCACTGCCAAACGTCTCTCTCTCTACTATCGTATTTTCAAACGATTCCATCGTGAAAATATCGATAAAGCAAGCTCTAAACAAATTGCTGAAGCGATTGGGATTGACCCTGCTACTGTTCGTCGTGACTTCTCCTATTTTGGTGAGCTAGGTCGTCGTGGTTTTGGTTATGACGTAAACAAGCTGATGACATTTTTCGCTGAACTCCTAAATGACAATGCGACTACCAAGGTACTCCTCGTAGGTGTTGGTAATGTCGGGCGTGCCCTCCTCCACTACCGTTTTCAAGAGCGTAACCGCATGCAGCTGGTCATGGCTTTTGATACAGACGATAACGAATTGGTTGGAACTCAAACCGAGGACAAGATTCCTATCTATGGGATTTCCCAGATTAAGGACAAGATTGCCCAAGAAGATATCAAAACAGCCATCCTGACAGTGCCATCAGTTAAGGCCCAGGAGGTGGCTGATCTTTTGGTTGATGCCGGAATTGAAGGCATTCTCTGCTTCTCTCCAGTTAACCTCAATCTTCCACGCCATGTGGTGGTCCAATATGTAGACTTGACTAGCGAACTACAAACCCTACTCTATTTCATGAAAGAAGAAGAAAAATCAAGGAGTAACAATGACTAAACCAATTATCGGAATCACTGCCAATGTAAGGCCTAATCCAGCCCATGAAGACATCAAATGGTCCTATGCCCCATCTGGCTTTGTAGAAGGAGTTCAAAGAGCCGGTGGCCTAGCAATCCTACTACCAGTATCCGATCCTTCGGAAGCCAAGACCTACATCTCCATGATTGATAAGCTTATCCTGATCGGTGGGCAAAACGTTGACCCTAAATTCTACAACGAAGAGAACCATGCCAGTGAAGATGACTTCTTCCTCGAACGGGATATCTTTGAAATGGCACTCATCGAGGAAGCCACTAAGCAGAAGAAACCCATCTTTTCAATCTGTCGCGGTACCCAACTCATGAATGTCGCACTAGGTGGTAGCCTCCATCAAGATATTGAAAATCACTGGCAAGACAAGCCGTCTGATTACCTCTACCATGAGATGATTGTTGATGAGAACAGCAAGTTGGCAGAAATCTACGGATGTGGAACCTCTATCAACTCCTTCCACCATCAAAGTATCAAACACTTGGCCTCTGACCTTCGTGTCATTGCGCGTGATCCTGAGGACAACACAGTCGAAGCTGTTGAGTCAAATAGTCCAGACCTTCGCTTTCTTGGTGTACAGTGGCACCCAGAGCTTCTCCTAGACAAACGTGATGAAGACCTCAAACTCTTTGAATACGTCGTTAACGAACTTTAAAAGCAACTGAGACTGCACTCAGTTGCTTTTTCTTGTCTTTATTCCATCGGCTCAATCTAAAGCTCAAAATCCTCCCTCTCCTCACGGAAAGAATAATAGGTCGATTTGCCAACAATCAGATGATCAAGCAGACAAATCCCTAAGTCGTCACAGGACCGCTTAATCTTTTGAGTAAAATCAATATCATTACGACTAGGATAGGCTTCCCCCGAAGGATGATTGTGAACCACAATCAAAGACGTTGCCATCAGATGGCAGGCATAATGTAAAATCTCACGTGGCTCAGCAATCGAACGACGGACCCCACCAATAAAAACCGTCTTTTGCTGAATAATACGGTTCTGCGTATCCAAATAGATAGCCACCAGATGCTCCTGAGGCTTGTCCCCAATATCCAACATCATACGACGAGCCACCTGCTGACTGGACATAATCTGCTCAGAACGAGACAACTCAGCCTTCTCAATCCGCTTAGCCAACTCCACCATAGCCTTGAGCTCAATAGACTTCACACGCCCAATACCAGGAATTTTCTGAAGCTCATTCAAGGACAAACGAGACAAATCCGCTAAACTCGTCATCCCTTTCAAAATACGATTGGCCATAGATAGAACCGACTCAGACTTAGTCCCTGTCCGCAGCACTATCGCCAACAGCTCTTGGTCAGACAACACCTCTGCTCCCTTCTGTAAGAGTCGCTCACGAGGCAAAAGCCCCGACTCCTCAGCTACAATACTATACATAAGAAAAAAACCTCCTACTTACCTATTCGTAAGTGGGAGGGGGAAGTTAATTCAAATATTCAAAGATTCTATTATTATCATTATCCTGATAAATCTCTGTAAATGACGAACCAAATTCTTTATTTAAGTCTCTAGTTGTCAAAATATATTTTACATTTAAGTCTTTTAACTCATTTATATTTAAGTTAATATTTACATTATCGGGAACTGGTGTAGTCATAGATGTGTTCTCGTTCGTTAATGAATATTTTAAGTGTGCATATCTATTCCATACATCTTCATATTGATTTTGCTTATCAATTTTAGACATAAGTTGTCTATCGGGATAAAATCTAACACCATCTATACTTTTAGCACCAAACATTTGAACAAAGTGATAGAGATTTGTAGAATCAGACATCCAAATCGCATTAGGATTTTTTCCTACAATGCTTTCAACTTCATGAGATAGTAATTTATTTTCAATAGCACCTATGCCATGTGTGAGTGGATTAACAGTCAATCCACTCACAGTTATAATGACTAACATAATAGGATAGAATACACGTTTTTTTCTATAAAGAATACAAATAAAAGCAATTAACATAATCACAATTAAAATAACGGATGTAAACCTTCCTAAATAATTCTTATAGATATCATCTGTTAGTCCTCTGTATAAGTAGAGTATCGTGACAATGAATAAAGATGGTAAAATTTTAGTTAACTTTACTCTCTCTAATTTATCCCAGATAAAAGATATAAACCATATCGAAGCAAAAACTGCAATTACTGACATCGATTGCCACGACCTAGAAAATGGTACATAGCTAAACAATGTTAATTTAGATAGTACGGTTGGTATACCAACTATACTATAAAGCATCAGCATTAGTGAATAAACTACTAAGACAATCCCAAAGATGTTTTTATTGATATCTTTCCTTTTAATAACAAAAGGCAAGATTATCAGTATGTAAAGTAAGAAATTAAATGAACTTGATAGTTCAACTTGGTTACTTACTTGAGGAGCCTTAAATGGCAGAACGATATTAAAGAAGAAATCACTTAAATTTTTCCAAGTATATTCCCCACCAACAGAAATTCTTTTTCCCGGATATACAGTATGAAGAGTTGCTGATATTGCATCCCAACTCTGATAAATGGTCAATGCATCTATCGTAAGCGAAACAAATAAAGTTAATGTAATCACAATCACATCAAATAGTGTAACCTTTTTATTTCTTAATGCCTTGAAAAACTGTATTACTGTAAATAATAGAATAATATAAGCAAATGGGACTTGGAATGCTGGATATATAATTAATGGGAACCCAATAAGAGCAATTATCAAGTTTATTGCCATTAATATTTTGAACACTTTCTTTTCAGAGTTAAAATAATGATATATAGACACCATTATCAATAATGAAAAGAATACCACATCGCCAAGATGTTGCATGAACCACCATTGTACTGTTGGTGTGAAAGTTATCCAAAAACTTGATACAGCTGATAATAGCTTACGCCTAGAGGTTAAAATCATAGCAAATTCATAAGCTAATAGTAGCATTGCTATAATTTTAAAACTCCAATACCAAGATAACCCTCTAGAGGCTCCCAAGAAAAGAAATCCCCAGTTAAATGGTTTCCCTATCGTTGAAATATGCCAGGATGAAACATTATAAGCAAGCATCATATTCTGACCTGTAACTTGATAGGATTTATTTGTAAAAGGAAATCCTATCATTTTTTTTATAAGTAAATTTAGAAATTAATTTATAAAAAAATAAAATTTAGCTGCCGTGCATTAAGATTTCGTTAAGACTTTTTCCTGCAAATAAAAGTTTAACAGCTTTTTAACAGCACCGGCCGCTTCCTTACACCATTTTAGGCCCACGCCTGCTATATTATATATTGTAAAAGGAAAGGTGCCTGCCCGGTAAAAGGGCGGTGCGCGGCAGAATGGAGTGAAAAGCTATGACAGCTTCTTACAATATGAATATA